>Ga0272442_10007183_pt1 | contig 14474 bp, 12 predicted proteins | sample SSMForm2O_FD_200262 | JGI IMG/M metagenome (GOLD analysis project Ga0272442, IMG submission 200262) | Marine sediment archaeal communities from Little Sippewissett salt marsh, Falmouth, MA, United States - SSM-Form-2O | ecosystem: Environmental > Aquatic > Marine > Wetlands > Sediment ...
CAACCGCTTTCAGGCTTTTGATGGCGAAGGGCGATGTCTCCAAGTATGATATTAGCTCGGTTCGCGCGATTTACTCTGTTGGAGAGCCCTTGAACCCGGAAGTAATCAAGTGGGGCCTAGAAGCCTACGGCAAAACCATTATGGAGAACTGGTGGATGACCGAGTGCGGAATGCAATTGATTTGCAACTACCCGTGCCTTGACCTAAAGCCAGGCTCAATGGGAAAAGCCACGCCAGGCACTTACGCAACAATCATCAACGACGAGGGAAAAGAATTGCCCGCGTACGAGATAGGCAACTTGGCTGTTGAAGCAGGGTGGCCCTCAATGATGAGGAAAATCTGGGGCAACGAGGAAAAGTACAACTCCTATTTTGTAGAGGGCGACGGGAAAAAATGGTATGTTTCCGGCGACTCCGCGTACAAGGACGAGGAGGGCTACTTCTTCTTCCAGGGAAGGCTTGATGACGTTATCAAGACCGCTGGAGAGCGCGTTGGCCCGTTCGAGGTCGAAAGCGCGCTCGTGGAGCACCCGGCAGTCGCTGAAGCAGGCGTTATCGGAAAGCCAGACCCAATCCGCGGAAGCATCATCAAGGCGTTCGTGACCCTCAAGCCGGGCTTCGAGCCAAGCGAGAAACTAAAAGAAGAAATCACGCTGCACGTGAAAACAAAGCTCGCTGCGCACGCGAAGCCAAGGGAAATCGAGTTCCTTGACAAGCTCCCGAAAACGCGCTCAGGGAAAATCATGAGGCGTGTTTTGAAGGCAAAAGAACTCGGGCTGCCTACCGGCGACCTTTCAACAATGGCGGACGAGTAAGCCCGCCCCTTTTCTTTTTCTTTTCCTGTTTTTTTATTCTTGGAAGTTATAGATTAGAGGGATTTCCATTCTGGTAAATCCCGCGTCGCCTTTTGCCGCGTACCATACAAACACGCTCCCGTAATAATAAGACTGGTTAGGGTCAACGCCAACGCACTCCACAACCGCTTTCTCAGTCAAGTTGGAAACCCCTCCTGACTCGGAGTGGACCTCGACATTAAACGGGTTCTCGTCAACCGGGCCAGTGGAACAAGCCAAGCCAGTGAAATGCACTTTCCTCCCAGTGTTCTGCTCCAAAACAAGCGTGAGCTCTCCCTCCTCGTTAACAGAATAATTAACTGCCTTAAACCCAATCGGGGGGCTCAAGGAATCAGAGGGGGAGTGAGGAGAGAGTATCCCCACATAGAAGACGGCTGCAACAAGCGCGAGTAAAGCTGGAACCAGCCAAGCATAATTAGCTGCAAAATCCTGGTTCATTAGTGCTTCACCCTGCCGCCGTCAACAACCAGTGTTTGGCCGTTAACATAGCCTTGCGTTAAAAGAAAGGCAATCGCGTCCGCAACGTCCTCCGGCTTCCCAGCCCTGCCGAGCGGGCTGGCCTTAACAAATTCTTTGAACCGCTTCCTAGGCATTTTCTTAATCAGCTTAGTGTCAGTAACGCCCGGCGCAACGGCATTAAAAGTAATGCCCTTGGGCCCGTACTCGTTAGCCCAAGAGTAAGTCAATTGGATTACCGCGCCCTTTGACGCGGCGTAGTGCGGGCCGCTGCCGCTCCCGTGAATTCCAGCAACAGAAGAAACACTGCAAACACTGCCCTTAATCTTTTTCTCTAGCATGTGCTTCACAACCTCTTTCGTAACATAAAAGACTCCGTCCAGGTTCACTGCAATAAGCCAACGCCACTCGCCGTGGGCTAGCTCGTGCGATGGGCTGCCAGGGTTTTTTGAGTAAACGCCCGCGTTGTTTACCAAGTAGTCGATGTGCCCAAACTCTTTCACAGCAGCTGAGACAAGCCTTTTCACATCAGCGTAGTAAGCAACGTCTGCTTTTACTGCAATCGCCTTCACTCCCTTCTTCTCAATCTCCTTAACCGTCTTCTCAGCTTCTTTCTTAGAGGAGTCGTGGGAGTAGTTCACTACAACATTGCACCCTAGCCCCGCCATCTTCAAAGCGGTTGCCCTGCCAATCCCCCGCGAAGAGCCGGTGATTAAAACAGTCTTGCCTTTAGTGGGCTTCAAGCAAAACACCTATTCTGGTGGTGGAGAGCAGTAAGCATTACCATCACCAGTATCAATGCAAATTTGGCCGAGCGAGCTGCAGTCCACCGGAGCGTTGTCCACACAGCAAGTGTGCAGGACCCCGCTTAAATCACAAAACACCCACCCCGGGATTTGGCCGTCACAGCCTGCTGGCATTTCACCACAGCCGGGGCAGGCGCTGGAGCAGAAATTCGTGTTGCCATAGCACATTCCAGGGTAACAGCAGTCCTCTAGGCAAGTGTCCTGGGTCTCGCCAAGAAGCTCGTCACACGCTCCTTCAGCCCCTCCGCAGCAAGCACAGGTTTGTGAAGTTGTCGTGCCCTGGCAGGCACCGCTGCTACTGCAATAACCAACACAGTGCTGGTCCTCATAACTATACTGGCAGCTTACCTGCTGGCAAGCGCCAGTAACGCAAATGTGAGTGTGCTCAGGGTATTCCCCCAAGCACGGCCCATCACGGCCCTCGCAGTCCTCGCAGTTGCAATCCTCCCCGCTCTTATAATCACATTCGCCGTCAGGCGCGCCGTTGCAAGTGGAACCAACAACGCAAGCTCCTCCCTCGCAAGTTTGGCCCAGGGAAGCACAATCAATAGTCGCGCTCATACAACACTGGATTGCTAAGTCGCCTGAACAAACATTATTTCCAGGCGCCTGGCCGTTGCAAGCCTCTGCCTGGGCAGCAGTGGGAGTACAACCATAATACGTGTTGCATGATAGGCTGCACTGCCCCGTCCTAACATCCATGCACGTGGCTGGGCCTGATGGACTGCCCACTCCACCGCAGCAGTCCTGAGGGCAAGTGGAAGAAGCCTCATCCCCATTGCACACATTGTCCCCGCATACTGGTGCCTGTTTAACGCACTCGCAAACCTTTGCCCAGCCCTCGTGATGGGTTTGGCAAGCAAAGCCATCAGGGCAGGCACCTCCGCAAGTGGGGTAAGCTGACTCGCTGCAAGTGATTGACTCGGGCTGGCAGGAACAGCTGCCTCCCTTCTCCTCATCAAAGAATGGGACGCAGTATATTCCTTTCGTGCACTGGCCCTGGTACTTGCAGAACGGGTAATGCTCTGCAGTCTCGCTCATGCACTCGCCGCCCGTTTCAACGCACACGCACCCTTCCTCGGAAGGATTGGCGGGGTTAAAAATGCCTTGGCAAGCCCAGTTAGTCGTCCCGTCATCTTTCCCACCGCAAGCAACACCGCAGGCTGGAGCGCTTCCGGTACAGTCACCCACAAAACAGCCGCAGGCAAAAGTCCCTGAAGAGTCCCGGTAAGCATTACAATACCCCGCGTCACAAGTCCCGCCAGCGCAAGCGGCCATCGGGTCAGCTGAAGCGCATGCAACCGGCGGCGCTTCTGTTGGCGTGGGAGTAGGGGTGGAAGTCGGGGTTGGCGCAGAGGGCTGTGCCTGGATGCACTGGTAAGTCCCGTAAGTGGAAGTGTCGCAAGTGTATCCTCCAGTGCAGTCAGAGTTGGAGTGGCAGCATAAATTACCCGAAGGAATGTCCCTGAAGCCAAGTGAATCCTCAGAAGGCGCGTGAAACGCAGTGGCCTTAAAGCCAGAGCAGCAGACACCGTTTTCAATCCCCATTGGCATAAGCAGCGCGTAAACAGACGCGCACCTGCTGGAAAGGCATTGGTTCGGGTCAGTACATGACGCGCCGTTTGAAGCCCCTCCAGCATTCTCCTCGTAAATGTAAGCTGTTCCCTCAACAGCAGGGGCTGAGATATAACGCCACTCTGCCTCAACAGCAGTAACGTACCCAGTCCCCTGGAGTATCCTGCGGTAGCTGTAGCCCGCTGGGAGGTAGACAATGTAATTTCCCGAAGCGTCGGTGGTGTTAAAGAACGTGCCGCCCGGTGGGTTCTCGCGCTCGTAAACAACCACAACCCCCGCGGCGGGGCTTGAAGATGGGGCAAAACTCAAGCCATCAAAAGGCGATTCGCCAGCTACAGACTCATATCCCTCAATATTGCCGCTCATTTCAATCAAGTCCTCTGGAGTAGGTGTTGAAGTGGGCTCAGGCGTTGCAGTCGGCTCAGAAGTCTCTCCAGGAGTCTCGCCAGGAGTTTCTCCTCCGGGCGTGTTAGTAGGCCCTGGAGTATAACCGCCACCGCCAGTGGAAGACTCGCCGCCCACCTTGTAGCCAATGTCACCAACAATCTTGTGCTCAAGGGAAGTGCCGAACTGAGTATACCAAATCAAGATATTACCGCGGTAATACACTCCCTCCTCAGCGCCCGCGCAATTAATAGTAGTGCCAGAATCAACCATCGCGTGCTTCCCAGAATCCAACGCAATGTTCACATTATGCGGGTTAGTCATATCAATATTGTCAGTGCAGGCAACACCAGTAATGTAAACCCTGTTGCCCAATCCGTGCCCCAAGTCCAAGTGAAGGTTGCCGTTCTGGTCAATCGAGTAATCGTAAGCACTAAAGCCAGGCGGAAGAGTAAGGCTGTTGGGGGCAACATTACGTGGGCTTAGGACGCCAACGTAAAACAAAACAGCGATTACTACTAGCATTATTAGAATGGCCCAGCCATAAGTCATGAGAAACTCCATGGCACTTTGCCCGCGGCAAAGTGACAGCTTTTTCCGCAAGGAAAATCCCATCGCGGATTGCCCGCGAGCTTTTCTGCGAAGCAGAAATCCAATGGCGGATTGGGCCCGCTTTTTCTCGTGCAAAAACACCACCAGCTAAGGATTTGGCTGGAGAGTTTAAAAAAAGCAAGGGGGTTTTGGGACGAGCTTAGCCTGCTTCTATTCTTGGAGCTAGGAAGTATGTGAGGCTCGCGTCGCCAATGGGGTATTGTATTCTCGCGGGCATGTTTGTCTTTAGGTTCAAAGAGATTTCCCCGTCTGATGGGCAGGCTTTCACGATGTCTTCCAGGAAGTGGAGTGGGAACGTTGCCTTTGCGTCGTTCTTCACGCTCAATTCTTTTATCATGTCCGCGGTTTTCTCGCTTTCGACCCTGAGGTCAGCGGAGTCCCCGCGCGCGTCAACAAAGAACCCGTCCTTGGTTGCCTCTAGGACTAGGTGCGAGGAGACTAGGCTCGCGTCTTTTAAGACGTCCTTGAAGCGCGAGCTGTTCATTTTCAGTGACGCATCGAAATCGATTTTGGGCTCTTTGGAGGGGCCCGCGTTAAGGTCTAATAATGGGACTTTGAATGAGCGAGTGGTGTCTCCCTTGAACTCGAGGCGGAGCTTGTTTTCCTCTAGCGCCATGGTGAGCTTTTCCTTGTCCCTGGAGCGCGCTAGAATCTTTGCGAGGTTGTCGAAGTTCAAGCCGACTTTTGTGGAGGAGTCTACCTTGTATTCTACAAATGCCTTGCTTGGGACTTGGAATGAGACCATCGCGATTTGCGCGGGGTCCATTGCCTTCAGAGTAATCCCTTCAGCAGTGACTTCCAAGACTCCTTCGTCTATTAGGTTGACTATTGCGTCAACGCAGTTTTTCCAGAATTTTGCGTCGTCAACAGTGATTTCAAACATCCTATCTCCTCCTTAGTAGCGAATAATTAGTGGGTTAACCGCATCCCCTAAAGTTATTTGTGCGCGAGGGTTTAAGAATATTCGGCATGGGGGCGCCCTAGTGCTGGTAAACGTACTCGCAGCCAGCGGGGTCAGCGTAAAAGCCCCATAAGAAAAGTTTTACGTAGCCCAGGTAAGGGAGGCGGAAGAGTACTTTGCCAACCGTGTTTTCTTGGGGCGATGGCTTTGTGCCGAACTGCACGTCAAACGCGGGGTTATTGTCTCCTTTAGTGAAGTAATAGTTTTCCCCATCCACATTGGCTACCGCGTAAACCCTGTGGATAATCTCGGTCTTGAAAGTGTCACCAGGCTGCGGCGTGTAAACTAGCACGTCGTTTGAGAGGTCTTCCCCTATCCTTGTTCCGCTTATGGTGATGCCCTTAGTGCATGGAACGTGCTCTTCAACCCCTGTTTGGTGGTTGAAGCGCGAGCACGAGCCGCACTCGAACCGCAGTAGTTTTCCTGACTGGTTGGCTTCTGAAGAGTACTCTCCAGTGAGTGGGTCGTACTCCATCAGGCAGGGCTCGATGGAGCCATCAGGGCGTTGGCATCCAGCGCAAATCACGGAGTAATCACTCCAGTCGATTGACTGCCACTCCCCCCTAGTCAAGTTCACTACAGGAGCTTTTACTCCGTGGGCTCCTTGGAGCAATACCATGTCACCGCGCTCTAGGCTTGGGAGCATGCTGCAAGAGACTATCGCGTCTAGGGGCGCGGGAGTGCCAAGGATGAAAGAAGAGCCGTACCAGAGGACTAGCGCGACCAGGACGGCCGTGGCTAGCTCTACCAGCTCGTGCTTTACTCCCTCTTTTTGGACTCCTTGGATTGTTTCCGCAGCGAAGAGTGCGAGAATGTTGATTGCTATTAGTGGGGGGAATAGTATTGAGCGGGTTAAGAGGTACAATACAAAGAACGCGATTAGCGTTATGTAAAGGGCTTTGGACTCCACTAGCCAGTCAAGCACCTTCTGCTCGTTCTCCCTTGAGTTTTTCTTAGGCTTTGCCACTGCTTTCACCGCGTACGATGCCGCCTCCTATGAGGTGCGCTATCCTTATTGGCTCTGGAACTGTTTTAAACTGTTTTAGTAAAACAGCGGCTTTTTCAGGGGTTATGCCCGCCACTTGAATGAAAACACTGCCAGCCTTGTGCGCCGCGCCTGCTTTTTCCACGAGTTTTTTCTTGCGCTCGCCGCACTTGACCTTGGAGAGGGCGTTAAGCGTTTTTTGCTTGTCCGGCTTCTTGCGTGTTACACAGATCACAGGGAGGCCAGTGAGCTCGCTTAGCTTTTTAATGTCGATTATGTTGAAGCCTGCAACTGTTATGGAGTTTACTAGTATGGCCCGTGCTTGGTCAGAAAACCTGGAGGAAGAAAGCATTGAAGCGAGCTTGCGTGTTGAGTCACTGCCATCGCGCTCAACTCTTGTTGAGAGCACGCCTTCTATGTGGTTGTTTCTCCAGAGCACGCCCACTACTAGGACTTGCGAGTCAGTCTTAGAAAAAGGGGAGTCGTCAACCCCGAGGAAGCGGACTCCCTTGGGGCTCTTGCCTTCTCTTGGCATTCCAGGCACTTACTTTTTCTTTATTTTTTTTACCTGTGTCTTAAAGGCCTTCAGCTGGCTTGCAGCGCTCTTGACCGCACGGTCCAAAGCAGACTTGGCGCTCTTGCTCTTAGTGCGGATAACGAGCTTTGGGCTCGAGACCATCGGGTGCTCTACAACACACGCAGCAAACTCGACGTCAGAATCGTTCACGAGTGCTTCACTCAACAAGTTGGGCAGGGAAACATCCTCGCCCACTACCTCCACAATCCAGTATTTTGGGTCCTTTTCCTCAATGTTCAGTTTCATTTAAGACCACCTTATTTAGCTTAAAGAGTACTCCGAACTAGTTTTTCTTACGGCGTACTTTCCGCAGCGCGGGCACTTCAAGCCCCTCCCCTCCTTGGGAAGCGGCGCCCTGCAAACCTCGCAAAAGCCCTTGATTACCCCGAGGTCCGGCGCAGCTGTTGAGAGAAGGCAGTCCGTCTTCCTGTAATCAACTACCTTCGCCTTAATAATGTCACCGCGCTTTACCTCTTCTGAAACGTTCTTAACAAAATCGTTTTTTATCTTGCTCGCGTGCAACACCGCGTACCCGTCCAATGGCACTTGGCGGAGCGCGTCATGCTTTGAGGGAGTGATGCTCACGAGCGCAACGGGCTCGAAAATCTCTTCCACTCTCCCGTAAACAATCGAGCCCACGCCAATCTTTTTTGGCGCGGCGCAAGAGGCCACGCTGGTCTTGTGGTTCTTGTCAACCTCAAGCTTCCCGAAAGCAGTGGCTATTATTTTGCCGCCCACTGCTGCAGTGCCCTCTCCGGGAATGAATTCTTCCTCTGTCCCCAGCTCTTCTCCGGGGGAAACAAAACGCTCTTCCATTTAAAATCACTCGGTAAAACAAGTGGAGTAGTATTCCTCATTAACTATTTAAATAGCTTCTGGGATAAGGATAGTCTGCCATGGCGAAGAAAAGGATACTCGTCTTATGCATTGACAGGGACAATGACTTGTTCGAGAAGGCAAAGGTAGCCGGGCCAGTGGTTGGCAGGGACGCTAACATTGAAGCGGCTACAAAGCTGGCTTTGGCTGACCCTGAAGAGCCTGACGCGAACACTATTTTCGAGGCCGTAAAGATTTATGACGAGCTCTCAAAAGAAAACAAGGTGACTGTGGCGACCCTGACGGGCTCCGCGAGGCTCGGGTACACTGCTGACCGCGAGGTCTCAAAGCAGCTGGACAGGCTGCTGGAAGAGTTCAAGGCCGAGTCATGCGTTTTCATCAGCGATGGCGCGAATGACGAGCAGGTAATCCCCATAATACAGTCAAGGATTAGGATTGACTCCATAAAGCTAGTGGTAATGAAGCAGGCCAAGGAGCTAGAAAAGTTCTACATTGTTCTCGCTGAGAAGCTCAAGGAACCACATTACGCGAGAATGTTCTTCGGGATTCCCGGGGTTATTCTCTTGCTGTTAGCCGCGGGGTACTTGCTCGGCCTGGACTGGAGGCCGCTCGCTTTAATCGCGGGAGGCTACTTTATTGCAAAGGGATTTGGCTTGGAAGAATACGTGCTCAACTACGCGAGCTCTTTCAGGTTTTCTTTCGAGAAGCTGAGCTTCATACTCTACCTTGCGGCAATCCCGCTTCTCTTGGTATCGCTAGCGCAGGCTTACGCGGGCTACGTGAGCTACAGCGCGCTAACAACCGACTCCCTAAAGATAATCGCTTACGCGGTCACTCGGCTGTTGCTATTGCTTCCTTGGGTTTTCACGCTAGTAATCGCTGGAAAAATACTTGACTTGCTGCACGAGAACAGGAGGTACGAGATAAGCAGGTACGGCATGTACCTCATAAGCGTTTTCGTGCTCTGGCTGATTTTTGATATTGCAAGCAAGTGGGTGCTCGCAGAAGTGTACTTCAGCGAACTAGTCTTCACCATAATCGCCAGCATAGTGCTCACAATCCTCGCGATGAGGATAATGGACAAGATAAAGCTGCGGATTGCCTCCGGCATGAAGCTGGAGAGCAAGGAAGTGCTCACAGACTTGGGCGCGTACATTGGGAAAACCATTGGCGTGGACAGGAAGCGCGGCTTGTTCATTGTGCAGACCCCGATGGGCCAAAAGCTTGATTTTAACATGGAAAAAATAGTGGGAATAGGCGACAAGGTAGTGATAAGGCACTAGAACCTCATCTGAGAGCGAATCTCCTTAACCAGCTTTGCCTTCTTCTTGTTAGGGGCAAACGCTTGCTCTATCACATCCGCTATCGTGGTCACCGGCACTATTCTTATCTTGCCCCTCTGCTCTTTTGGAATGTAAACGTCCTCAGCATTCGCCCTGGGGATTAGCACCCGAGTCATGCCCGCGTCAATCGCCGCCTCAATCTTCGCTGTAACGCCCCCCACTGGGAGCACGTTGCCGCGCACGCTCAGCGAGCCAGTCATGGCAACCGTTTGGTCAACCTCCAAACCCTCCATAGCAGAAAGGACCGCGATAGCAGTGGAAATGCTCGCTGAATCGCCTTCCACTCCCTCATAAGTTTGCAGGAACTGGATGTGAATGTCAAACTGGGAAACGTCCTTGCCCATGTGGCGCTTGATAATCGCGCTCACGTTATGCACTGCCTCCTTCGCAATCTCGCCGAGCTTGCCCGTGGCAATGATTTTTCCCTCTGACTTAGAGGAAGCAGGAGTTACTTCCGCCACTATCGGCATGATTATTCCGCTGCTCGCGTCACCCAAAACAGCCAAGCCATTTACTTTTCCCACGCGCTTTCCTTTTGAGAGGAATACCTTGTAGTCCTTCCTGTGCTCTATCACCTGCTTTGAAAGCTGGTGCTCTAGGGTTGAAGCAAGCTCTCTTGCTTTCAGAACGTGCTCCGGGCCAGCATACTTGGCGCCCTTTTCTTTCGCGAGGTCCCCCGCGGCCCTAACAAGGCCGCCGAGCTCACGCAGCTTTAGCGTTAGCCTGTTCTTCCTGCCTGCTTTCCTCCTGGCCTCGTTAACAAGCAAGTCAACCGCGGGCTTCGTGAAATGAGGTATTTTCCCGTCTTTCTTGACTTCCTGTGCAACGAATTGCGCTAACCGGTTCCTGTTCGCTTGCGTGTCAGGCATTGAGTCGTCCATGTAAACCTCATAACCATAACCCCGGATTCTAGAGCGGAGTGCAGGGTGCATGTTCCTAATGTCCATGAGGTTACCTGCAGCCACCAGGACAAAATCACAGGGAACAGGTTGCGTCTTAACTAAAGCGCCGGAGCTCATCTCGCTCTGGCCAGTAATCGAGTACTTCTTATCCTGCATCGAGGTCAAGAGCTCTTGCTGGCTCTTAGGAGTGAGAGAGGAAACCTCGTCCAAGAATAAAACTCCTTTGTTCGCTCGGTGGATGGCGCCACCCTCAACCCGCAAGTGCGCTGGCGTGCCGAGTCCGCCTGACTGAAGCGGGTCGTGGCGAACGTCGCCAAAGAGAGCGCCTGCGCGCGCGCCGGTTGCATCTACAAACGGCGCGTTCTTCTTCCCTGAATTGTCTACTATTAGCTTTGGCTCCATTGTTTCTGTCCCGCCCATGCGCCTGCTCAATCCAGAGGTCAAAAGCATGGCGGCGCCGAATATGAAGAGACCGAGTATTGCTGCTGCAAAAATCCAGCTTGACTCTCCTCTCCCTAACTCTGTGAAAGATAATAGGAATATGATTACTATGCCGCCTAAGAACAAGATTGTCATGGGCGAGATGCCACCGCCTTTCATGCGGTTCTTCAAGCGCTCTTGCTCTATCGTAACCCTGCCTTCCCCGTCCCACTGGCCCATGGGCTTGTTTTCTTTCTTGTATTTTTCCACGAGCTCCTTGGGGTATGTTTTAACTGTTTTTATCACTGGCTGGTTCTCGTCCAACTGATTGGGGTAAACGAGAACGTCTTCAAGGTCTTCAGCGGGCATTAGCTCTGCCATTGCCTGCGCGAGCATTGACTTTCCAGTGCCGGGCTCGCCCATTAAGAGGACGTTGCGGCGCTGGCTCGCTGCCTTCTTAATGATTTTCACGGCGCGTTCTTGCCCGACTATCCAGTCAATGAGCTTTTCTGAAATGCTTAGCTCTGCAGTAGTCTTGAACTCAATGGGCTTTGCTTCCTTAGCCTTTTTCTTTGTCTTCTTTCTTGTTTTTTTGGGCTTTGGAGCTGTCCTCTTCTTTTTGCGCTTTTTAGAAACCACGTTCTTGGTTTGAATCAACGGGCTTATAAAACATTTGCGTGAACTAAATAATGCGAGGTGGGGCAATGTTTTCGGAGAAGCCGCTTTCAAGGCGTGAGAAGCACGCACAGTACGCGATTAGGGAAATGTTTCCCATTGTAGAAGGGCTTGAGGCGAAAGGAAAAAAGATTGCAAAAGTGAACATCGGCGACCCCGTAAAATACTTTCCAACCCCCAAGTACATTGTAGAAGCTTACCGGAAGGCATTGAAAGAAGGGCGCACTGGCTATGGCCGTAGCCCGGGCGAGAGAATAATGCAGAAGGCAATTGTGAAGAGGTACAAGCGCCAGTACAAGCTGAACTATGATGAGGATGATGTTTTTGTTACGCAGGGCTTGAGCGAGGGAATCCAGATGATTAACAAGGCGCTCGTTCACCCGGGGCACGGGGGTGTTTTGTTTGCCCCGTATTACCCGACTTACAAGCCATTGCTTGAGCTAGAGGACGGGAAAGCAGTGCTCGTTGAATGTGATGAGGAGAATGGGTGGCACCCGGACGTAGAGGACCTTAGGAAGAAGATTAAGAAAGCTGAGAAAAACAAGGTTGGGTTGAAGTACTTGCTCGTGATTAACCCTAACAACCCGACCGGCGCCGTCATTGAGAGAAAAGAGCTCTGTGAAATAGCTGACATCGCGAACGAGCATGACCTGCTTTTGATTGGCGACGAGATTTATGATGAGATTATTTTTAGCGGGAAGCTCACGAGCGTTGGAGAAATAGCTAAGGGGCAGCCGCACCTAGTTCTTAATGGAATGAGCAAGGTTTGGAACTGCACTGGCTTCAGAATCGGGTGGGTTATCGCTCCGGAAAAGGACGCGGCAAGCGAGGCGTTCAAGGACGCGTTCACGAGGCTTGGCACGCTAAGATTATGCCCTTCAATGCCAGCACAGCACGCTGGAGCAGAAGCGCTCAATAACCGGAGGGAGCACAAGAAGTTCCTCTCCAAGTTCGTTCCACAGCTTAAGAAGCAGTCAGAGTACTGCTGGAAAAGGTTGAACGAGATAAACGGGGTTTTCTGTGCTAAGCCAAAGGGCGCGTTCTACATTTTCCCAAGGGTTAACGTGAAGAAAGCCGGCTGCAGGAATGACGTCGAGTTCGCTAAGAAGCTGCTTGAGAAAGAGAGGGTTTGGGCTGTTCAAGGGAGTGGGTTCGGCTCCCCAGGGCACTTGAGGATTGTTACGCTGCCCCACAAGCAGGTGCTGGACAGGGCGGTTGACGGGATTTCAGCCCTCCTTAAATAAGCTTTTAAAGGAGGGAACGCAATTCTCTACCGTATGGCTCGGGGAAAGAAAAAAAGGCGTAAGACCAGTAAAAAGACTCCTAGGAAAACCCCTAAGAAAAAAAAGGCTAAAAAGCCGGCTAAGAGGAAAAAGCCTAGGAAGCAGGTTAAGGAGAAAGCCAAGCCTAGCCCGAAGAAAGTTGTTCAGGGGGAGCAGGAGAGAGAGCCGGAGACTACTTGGATTCCCGCGCCCGGTGCCAGCAAGCAGATTGAAGTGCGAGTAGCGCCAGTTGAGGGCGAGGAGGAAGAGCCACGCAGGCAGATGCCCATGCCGTTCACCCAAGAGCCGGAAGAGCAAGAGGAGACTGAAGAGGAAGTTGATGAAGAGCCGCCTAAGAAAAAAAGGGGAAAAAAGGCAGCCAAAGGAAAGAGGCAAGCCAAAGCCAGAAAGGGAAAGCGTTCCAAGAAGCAGGACGTTCCGGCAATGCACGTGACCACGCCCAAGCTCGGTGGCGGGAAGCAGGCTCTTTTTAGTTTAAAGCATGATGCTGGCGAGGAGGCTTCGCCTTATGACATGGTTAGGGTGAAGAGCGGGATTCCTGGCTTGGATGAGATGATTGAAGGCGGTTTTGAGGAGAGGAGCGTTGTAATGGTCGCGGGCGGGCCCGGGACCGGGAAGTCTACTGTTGCAATGCAGTTCATTTACAACGGAATAATGGAAAGCGGTGAGAACGGGCTGTTCATCAGCTTTGAGGAGAAGAAAGAGGAAGTGTTCAAGCACATGATGAGGTACGGCTGGGACTTGGACACGCTTGAGAAAGAGAAAAAGCTGTTGTTCTTGGAGTACCCCCCGCACGAGGTCGAGAGGTTCATTAACGAGGGCGGGATTATTGAGGACATGATTAACGAGTATAACGTGAAGCGAGTTGCAATTGACTCCATCACCTCATTCCTTTTGTTGTATAGAGAAGAGTACAAGAGGAGGCAGGCGTTCATCAAGACAATGGACGCTTTGGAGAACTGGGATTGCACAACCCTGTTAACCTCTGAGGGCGAGTTAGTGATGGAAAGCGAGATTAGAACAAGGTTTGGGATAGAGTTCTTGGCAGACGCGCTAATCGCGCTACACACGATTAGGCGCGGGGACACTGTTGAGATTGGGTTGGAGATTGTTAAGATGAGGGGAACAGCGCACAAGAGGAAGCTGTCCCCGCTTAAGTTCACTGAAAATGGTATTAAGGTGTATGAAAAACAACCGGTGTTTTTGAAGATGTGATATTATGAGAAAAAATGGTGTGAAAAGCAAGCGCGGCCAGTCCGCGGTTGAAGTAGTCTTGATGGCAAGCGCGATAATGGTCGTGCTGTCAATAGTCTACTTCATTGGAATGGAGCAGGTGAACACGTCGCAGAACGTGCTACGGGTCTCGCAAGCCAGGACTAGCGTCCAGGACATTGTAGAGGCGGCTGAGGACGTTTACTCTGACGGCGCTGGCTCAAAAAGGCAAGTGTACGTGATAATCCCCGAAGGGGTTGACGAAGGAGGAACGGGAATATATAATGAGAGCACTGTGAACATCCGCGTCTACGTTGGAGAAGGTGTTACGGATGTTAACACCAAGACCAACCTCCGCATTCTGGAGGGAGTGAACTTCCCGAAGACCCCTGGCGGCCACTGGGTTTGGATTACCGCGTACGAGGGCTATGTCATGGTCGGCGACATGGGATGGCAGGTAAGCCCGCAAACAGTTCTCGCGGAATTATACCCGAACGAGACAGCCTCTGTTGAACTGAGTGTTTGGAACATCGAGAACTCAAGCGTGCAGGTTAACCTCACCATGTTCTGGAACGAGGCGGACGTGAGCGTT
>Ga0272442_10007185_pt1 | contig 14474 bp, 13 predicted proteins | sample SSMForm2O_FD_200262 | JGI IMG/M metagenome (GOLD analysis project Ga0272442, IMG submission 200262) | Marine sediment archaeal communities from Little Sippewissett salt marsh, Falmouth, MA, United States - SSM-Form-2O | ecosystem: Environmental > Aquatic > Marine > Wetlands > Sediment ...
CTGCCGCCATGATCGCTTCTCGGATGGCTTTCGTTGAATAACTGACTCTCACGTGGGAGAACGTAAAGATGATACTGACATAGGGCGGTATCTTTGGCATGACGCCATCGCTCCTGAGAATCGATATCAGCCCGGCTACGAAGCTCGAAAGCCGCGCTCAGGTTTGTCCGGATTGATCTGTCACAATTCTTTAATCATCTAACAACACATTAAAGCACGGATGTCTATCTCGGGTTATTCGGGGCATTCGGGACAGTCACCGTTTTCGGTGTTCGATCCCCAGCCTTTATTCGGTGGCGGTTCCTTGTTTTCTTAGTTTTCCTAACCCATTCTAAAATATCCACAAGTACTTCACTGTGGCCGTAGTAGGTTTTGTCTTTGTCTTTCTTCATAAAATCATGATCAAATCCTAAATAATTTTTATATGTTAGATTGTCTTTCCCAGCTTTTATAAATTCTTCAATAACGATATCTGAACCGAGCGGAGGAGCACTACGATCAGAAGAACCAATACCTAAAAAAATTGGCGCTTCAACTCTGAGTAAATCATCAAGGGACTTTTCAAAGCTAAATGAAAGCCACCTTTTGTACGTATGCCCAAAAAGCTCCCTTTCGGGTTCTCTATTATGATATACATCTTTGAATGTTGAAACCAACCAATCATAATTCTCATGAAACTCCTTTTCATCAATTTTATTTGATTCTAATTGTATTCTTTGACTAATCAAAAAATCGAGCAGACCGTGTGTTGCTGAAAATCCGAATAGAGCAATATGAGTCACTTTTGAATTGATTGCCGCAACACTCGGCGCGATCATCGCGCCTTCTGAATGACCGATGATAATGAGTTCTTCTTTATTAGAAATATTATGATCATGGAGATAATTAATCACTGTGTTTATATCACTCACTCGATTCTCTTTTATATAATATTTAATAAATTCTTGTGAGCAATTCTTAAATCCGGAAGCGTTGACATGATCGCCTAATTGAACGCCTCGTTTTTCAACACAAACGATATGCCACTCTTTGTTATGTTTTAACAACTCTTTGAAAAGAAAGGGTTTATATATTTTGTCCTCTTTATACGCAAAAACAGAATTTGCTCCTGAACCTTGTAGAAGAAGAATGACGGGTTTCGGACATAAGGCTTCATCCTCTTTGCGAATCGTTACATATGTTTCTATAAGACTATGATCTTTTCGTGGGATTTCAATTTTATACACGTGAAGATTATCAGACAAATGAAGGAGATTTTCCTGTGAATATGACAAATTAACAATAAACACAAGCCCGAGAATAACGAATATATCTTTTCTTTGACCCATTGTCTCTATCTTTCTTTTATTGGTTTTAGACGGGACAACCACCGTCTTCTGCATTCTGTCCCCAGACATTAATAGGTGGCTGTCCCTAGGTTGTCCGGGTTGTCCGTGTTATTCTTGCTTCGGTTCGCAACTGTTCAACCCCAGACAAAATGAGATCCAACAAATCTGGATTTGCTACATACTGCTTTAGATTCTCAGCCATCACCCACTTGCGTTTTCTTTTGTTACTTTCTTCCCACTTCGACTCTTTCAACTTACAATCCACTCTTAGCAAATAGACCTTAACATTCTCATTAGCTTCGTCATAGTCCCCAATCTCCTTTTCAGAAACATTTCCGATAACTCCACCTTCTTCCAAGGCTTCTTTATGCGCAGAAGCCCAAAAGCTCAATTTCGGGTTGATCGAACCTTTTGGTATGGTCCAATTTCGCTTTTCCATCGAGGTTATTAGAAGTATCTGGATGTCCTTATTTAAGAAACGATACGGTATTACAGCTGATTTCTGCTTAATCCGAGTCCTAGTTTTTTTTCTTGTTTTCTCTTTGCTTGACGAAGGGTGTGTCTGCAATTGCCATCTTTCCCGAAATTCAAAGATGATCTTATCGAGTTCGTGAAAGCCTCTATGTTGTAGGTCTGATAGTCTCGAAGGAAGTTCTTCTGACTCACATTGATATAGAATTGGAACGATATGCTTCCCAAGTACCCAAGCCGCTCCCCATTCAGAGATCACCCATTCGCTTCTAATACTGTTTGGTGAAACGAGAATAAACAATTCTTTGCATTTAATAAGATTGTCTTTGATTATTTCTTTGTACAGGTCACCACCTTTGATGTTCTTAGGAGCGGAAAAGTGCGAAATGTTGTTTTCGTCTAATTTTCTCACAATTTCATCTGCTTTTTCCCGATCTTTATTTGAATAACTTATAAAAACGTCCATTTTTTGATCTCCCTTTTATTTATTTAATTTATTCGAGACAATCATGAATGGTGGTCCATAGTTTTCCTCAAGCAAAAAAGCAAAAGGAACGACGTTGCCGATTCAAAGCTGTCCAACCCGCCATGATTAATTTTAGATGCCGTAGCCTTGTTGAGCAAGAAAAAAAAGGGAAAAGTAGAATACAGAACACAGGACACAGGATACAGATGGCCTTTGGCATTTACGATTTATGATTTACGATTGAAAATTGTTTTGTTTTTTCCGCGTTAATCGGCGTTTATCTGCGTTTATGGTTAGTCGCTGGTCGTTCGTATTTGGTATATAGGGAAAAGGTGCGATTCATCGCACCCTACACGGCGTTCTCTGCGGTCTCGGCGGTAAAACCTATAGCCGGATTTTGTATGTTTCGATCAGGTCGTTCAGCTTTTTCGTGTCGGGTGTACGTTCGTGTAAGGGAGCCCGGTCTTCTTCATAGGTTCCGATGTTTTCCTCGAAGGTGGGCTTGGGGGGGCTTGTATAAAAGATGCCGAGGGGCAGCTTGTCGGTTTCGGTGGCCTTTTCAAAGGCCTTCAAGCGGTCTGTGGGATCGTGGTCTTCGAGAGTATAAGTATTCTCTTTGAACCACTGGACCGTGTTCAGTTTATTAAATGACACGCACGGCTGGAAGACGTCCACCAGCGCGTAGCCTTTGTGCTCGATAGCTTTCTTAAAAATTTCGGTTGTTTGTTCGATGTCGCCGGAGAAGGCCCTTGCGACGAAGCTCGCATCCAGAGCAATGGCAACCGCAAGCGGATTGAACGGTTCGAGAAAGACGCCGCGGACCTGGATAGGTGTGACGAAGCCTTTCCGGCTGGTTGGCGAGGCCTGGCCTTTGGTCAGGCCGTACACCATGTTGTTATGCACGATGTTGGTGATGTTCGGGTTCCGGCGGATCGTGTGGATGAAGTGGTTGCCGCCCTCACCGTACATATCGCCGTCGCCGCTCTCGGCGATGACGGTCAGGGCCGGATTGGCGGCTTTGATGGCCGTGGCGGGGGAAAGGGCCCGGCCATGCAGGCCGTTATAGACATTTGTTGTGAAGTAATGGGGAATCTTCGCTGCCTGGCCTATGCCCGAAACGAGCACGAGATCCGTCGGGCTGATCTCAAGCTCGGTCAGCGCCCGCTTGAGAATTTTGAGGATGGGAAAATTGCCGCACCCGGGGCACCAGGCAATGTCAATATCGTTCATGTCGAAAACGTGCGTATCCACAGCTTTATCCTTCAATGTTTTTTTGACACGGATTACCTTTGGCACAAGTAACACCCATTAACACGGTCTATAAGACTATTAATTGAATACCTCTCTCAACTTTTCGGTGAGTTCCTCAACAGTGAAGCTCAGGCCGTTGTACTTGAGAATCTTATTGTCGATCTCGATGCCTGTTTGGAGCTTGATGAGCCTGGCAAACTGAGAGGTAGCGTTGTTCTCCACGATGATGGTCTGCTTTGCCATTTGCAGGTAATCGGCCGTCTGGTCCGGCAGCGGATGGACCTGCTTGAAATGCAGTAACGCCACGTCGTCTCGTTCGAGCTTCTGAACGGCCTCTTCTGCGATATGAAACGTCGAGCCCCAGCAGACGATAAGGCTCTGATAGTCCTTCGGCCCCTTGAACTCCGGCGGGACAACCTTGTCTTTTAAAAGTTCGCCCTTCTTGAGCCGCTTATCGACCATTTTGATTCTCAGGTCGAGGTCTTCAGTGATATGTCCTTCGGTGTCGTGCTCGTCGCTATCGACGAGGACCAGGCCCTCTCCGTAGCCGGGCACGCCGCGCGGCGAAACACCGCTCTTGGTGAATGCATATCGCTGATAGCCCTTGCTCGTCTGGATGATGTGTTTTTCGACCTTCACCTTCGCCACATCCGGTGCGGCGGTATTGTAGTAGGAGTCCATGAAGTATTCGTCGGTGAGAATGAAGACCGGTACCTGGTATTTATCGGCCAAATTGAACGCCTGCTGCGTTAGATAGAAGGCGTCTTGAATCGTTCCGGGAGTCAGGATGATGCGCGGGAACTCGCCGTGCCCGGCGTAAAGGGCCAGCTCGAGATCGCCCTGCTCGGTCCGGGTGGGCAGGCCGGTGGCCGGGCCGGGCCGCTGGGCCAGATGGATGACCATCGGGCTCTCTATCATACCCGCGAGGCTCACGCCTTCGGTCATCAGGGCGAACCCGCCGCCGGAGGTCGTCACCATCGCCCGCGCCCCGGCGTACCACGCGCCGAGCCCCATATTGATCGCGGCGATTTCGTCCTCGGCCTGCTCGGCGACGATATCGAAATCTTTGGTGTGTTTGGCGAGAAATGCGAGCACGCCCGTGGAAGGTGACATGGGATAGGAGGCGATGAAATCGCAGCCGCCGGCAATGGCCCCCAGGGCTACGGCTTCGCTACCGTTGAGCAGAACCTGCTGCTCAATATCGGTGTCAGCCTTAATGTCGAAATTGATTTTCGAGGATTTAGCCAGGTCGGCGCCATGATCGAAGCCGGCTTTTAATGCGGCGAGGTTCTTATGCACGACATCCTCGGCTTTGTCGGCGAAAAACCGTTCGACGTACTTGCTTGCCGCTTGGAGTTCGATATCGAAAAGCCCGGCAATCGCCCCGACGGCGACAACGTTGGAATAAATCTTATTACCGATCTCAGTTGCGGTCTGCGTGAATGGTATATCGACAGACGTGTAATCGCTCCGGTCGAGATCGGCGCCGAGTGTCTCTCTGTCGGCGAGGATGAGCGTCTCGGCGGAAAGCCTCGATTCGACGTGCTGGAGCGCGCCTTTGTTGAGCGGGATGAGAATATCGATCCGACTGACGGGCGCACAGACGGGGCCCGAACCGACCCTGATGCTGGTGGAATTCATGCCGCCGCGAATGCGCGACATGTATTCTTTCGTCGCGAAGACGTTGTAGCCGGCGAGCTTGAAGATTCGAGTCAAAAGATATTCAACCGTTTGAATGCCCTGGCCGGCCTGCCCGCACAGGACAATTGAAACGCTTTGAGAATGTGGCGATGATCTGTCTCTATCCATAAGACGTCCTGCCTAAATCCGTTATCCGATGAATATTCTCAATAATACTCGTCTAATTCATCCATCCGGTTAACACTATGTCAATATTTTTTTTGTTCATTGACCGCCCGAAAACACCACGGTGAGATAAAGAGAGCTTGGAAGCCCACGAGACCATCCCACCGGTAAAACGCCGGAATTTATACAAATAACCGTCAATCCATCCATTCGCTGCGTCTATTTCCGAAGTGTTTCCATGATAAAATCCCACATGAGGTCTTTATAGAATCGATGGCCTTCGCTGCCCCATCGGTGTTCGAACCGGTCCGGACATCCCGCCGCGGAATAAATCGCCTGCGTACGTTCGGCCGACCGATTGATATCCACAATGGAATGTAATGCATCTTTCTTTCCATTGACGGCAAGCAGATAGCGTGGGGCAATCAATCCTGCAACGTCGCACATGTCACCCAATTCAAGGATGCCGGGTATGAGGTTACAGTCGCAATGGTAGATATATCCGTTTGGACTCGTATAGGTTGAAAACGAGCAACTCGGCACGGCGACGGTAATCCGCTCGTCACACGCCGCCGTATAGAGCGTCGTGACTCCGCCACCGGAGTTGCCCATCATCAGCACGTTTGTAGCGTCCACGTCCGGTAGCGCCCTCGCCCAGTCCATGATCCGCTTCATATCCCAAACCCGTTCGCCGATGGCGGTTCGTCCGGCTAAGAGGCAGTGCATTAACTGGGCGCGGCATCCACGGTCACCGTGTCGCCCCTTCGGGTCCGGCAGCCCGCCGTCGGCCAATCCCCGCGTGGCCGGGGCAATCGCGATAAAACCGCGCCTCACGGCTTGAACCGCCACATCACGATCCTCGCGGAGACTTTTGTCGCGATGGGCCTGATCGTGATATACTCCGGCCGAAGTGTCGTAGCCGTGTGCATCATGTCCGTGGGGGAAGATCGCCAGCGGGAAAGGACCGCGCTTTTTCGGCTTAAGCATCCAGAAGGGAATTCGCACGTGCGGCTCTGTTTCGATCCATCCCTTTTGGCGCGTGTATTCGCCTAAATCGTCGATCTGCAGGAACTGGACTGCGGGCGTATGTCGGCCGACCTGTTCGGATATCTTGTCCAGTCCGACCAGCTTATGAAGGACGGGTCGCGCTTGCTTTTGCCATGCGTCAAAACCTCCCGGACAATCGGCCCGAAAGGCATATTTGTGCTGTCCTTTGGTGAAAAGGCACTGGAGGTATTGGCGAACTTCTTTCGGATAATCTCCATAATCTTTCCTGTTCGCTGCACGTGTATCCTTTAGGGATATACAGATTAAGAATCCGATACAAATGAGTTGAAGAAGATAATTGAAACGTGTTTTGGCGAGCAACATACGACACCTCGACTTATTCAGAATTTCCCAGTTACGTTGTCTGAAACACTCCAGTAAAAAAGATCTGGAAAGACACCCCGTTATTTATCAGAAAGCCAGTTTGGACCGATGTTGATATCGACCTTGAGCGGGACGTCGAGCTTGATAGCCCTGGTCATTTTCTTCGCAATCCATTCTGCATGGGCATGAGCCTCGGCGGTTGGCACCTCGAAAACAAGCTCATCGTGGACCTGCAAGATCATGGCCGTTTGCGGGTATTGAGTTTCAATCTCACGTTGGATGTTTTGCATCGCGATCTTAATAAGGTCCGAAGCAGAACCTTGAATGACGGTATTAACGGCGAGCCGCTCTGCCTGGGCGCGTTTGTTGCCGTTCTTGCTGTGGAGGTTCGCGATTCGCCGGCGTCGATGAAGAATCGTCTCGGCATAACCGGTTTGCTTTGCCCGGTCGATACACTTATCCATAAACGCGCGAATCGCGTTATAACGAGCGAAATAATCATCGATAAACTGCTTCGCCTCGGTGAGGGATATTCCGACCGAGCGTGACAACCCGAATGCTCCCTGGCCGTAGATAACGCCGAAATTTACAGCCTTTGAGCGAGAACGCATTTCATGGGTCACTTCCTCGATCGGCACACCAAAAATCTGCGAGGCCACAAAACGATGGATATCCTGATCGGCGACAAATGCGGCCAGCAGGGCCTCGTCCTTGGAAAAATGAGCCAGTAGGCGTAATTCGATCTGCGAATAGTCCGCACTCAGGATACTGTCGCCCTCCTTCGCCGGCACAAACGCCGAGCGAACCCTACTACCCAACTCGGTGCGGATCGGAATGTTTTGCAGGTTCGGCCCGCTGGAACTGAGCCGCCCGGTCGCCGTAATCGTCTGGTTGAAAGAGGCATGTACCCGCCCGGTGCGGGGATTAATCAGCGATCCGAGCTTATCTACATACGTCGTTCTCAATTTGTTTAACATGCGGTATTGCAGCACCAGTTCGATCACAGGATGCTGTCCGGCGAGTTGTTCGAGAACCGCCGCGTCTGTGCTTCGCCCCGTCTTTCCCATGCGAACCGGCGTCAGGCCCAATCGATCAAACAGAACCTCCCCAAGCTGCTTGGGCGAATCGATGTTAAAAACCGCCCCGGCCTGTTCGTAAATCTGCTCGGTCACGGTCCCGAGCGTCTCGGCAATCTCGCCGGACATCTTCCGCAACACATGCGTATCAAGCGAAACGCCATTATACTCCATCGCCGCCAATACTGCCACCAACGGCATCTCCACCTCCTCGAACAACCCCTTGAGCAATGGCTCTTCGTCGAGGCGCTGCTTGAGATGAAGATACAACCGGAACGTGACATCGGCATCTTCAGCCGCATACTCGCACGCCGCCGCCGTATCGACCATATCGAATGTCAACTGATTCTTGCCCTTGCCGATCAATGACGAGATCGGAATGCACTCGTAGCCCAAGTAATCGGCCGCCATGCGATCCATCGAATGACTCCGCTCCGGATCGAGGCAATACGACGCCACCATTGTATCGAAGTGAATTCCCCGAATCGGCATCTGGGCATTTCGCAACACAAGCATGTCGTATTTGATGTTCTGGCCGATCTTTTTGACGCTCTCATCGGCCAGGATCGGCGCCAGCTTCTCGCGGACTAATTCGATCTTTAAATGCCTCGCGCCCAGCGGCGCTTTCACTGGCAGATAAAACGCCCGGCCCGGCTCCCAACAGAAACTCAGGCCCACCAGGTCCGCCCGCATCGCCTCAGTCGATGTCGTCTCCGTATCCACCGCGAACAGCTTTTGTTTTTTCAGTTCGGCGAAGAATGTCTCGAATTTCTCCGGCGTATCGATAAGCTGATAGTCTTTCGTATCGCGTATTGCGTCGTGCGTATTGCGTTCTTGTGCCTCATGTTCGGCTTCGAGTGATTTGGTCGTCAGCCCCAACTGGGCAAGCATCCGGCTAAAGCCAAGCTCCGTAAAGAGCTGAGCCAGTCTGGGCTCATCCGGCTTCTTCAGCGCCAAATCATTGTAATCGATCTCCAGCGGGACATCGCAGTCGATCGTGACGAGTTCCCGGCTCAACTCGGCCTGTTCTTTGAACGTGCGGAGATTGTCGCCGCGTTTGCCTTTGATCTCATCAACGTGCTTGTAAAGGTTCTCCATTGAGCCGTATTGTTGTATCCAGCTTAGCGCCGTCTTCGGCCCGACGTCCGGCACGCCGGGCACATTATCCGACGTATCCCCCTGCAGCGCCAAACAGTCGATAAACTGCTCCGGCCGCACTCCCATTTTCTCGACCATCGCCACAACGTCCGTCAGCGTATCGGTCTTCATATCGTACAGGCTGACATGCTCGTCGAGCAACTGGAGCAGGTCCTTGTCCTTTGAGCAGAGCAGGCAATCGTGACCGTCGGCCCCCGCTCGCTTAGCTAACGTGCCGATGATATCGTCCGCCTCGAAGCCATCCACGCGGAGCATCGGGATATTCATCGCATCCAAAATCTGCTCGATCCTCTCGATCTGGCCCGGCAGATCGTCGGGCATGGGCGGCCGGTTCGCCTTGTACTCCGGATAAATGTCACTGCGAAACGTCGGGGCCTTGCTGTCCAGCGCCACGACAAGCATGTCCGGCTTGCGACGCTGGATCAAACCCAGCAGCGCCATCGTGAAGATATAGACCGCCTTGGTCGGCTCGCCCGCCGGGCCGCTCAACTGCCCGCGCATCGGCGCATAATACGCCGCGTAAATATGCGCGTGCCCGTCGATGATGTAGAGTTCCTTTGCCATGGCCGCCACTGTACGCCCTGACTCCGATACTGTCAAGTGCGACTTACAAAGGCGCTTGTCAACAAAAATACGTAGTCACCACAATTGATTTACGTTTGACTGAATGGTAGAATATATTACAGTCATGGAGGAATCAGCGAGCTTAGAAACAGAGGAGAAATTCCCAATAGGCCCGGTTAATTGTGAATAAACGCCGAATTTTTTTGTTTTCTTGCGTTGAAAGCACTTACGGCTAACATTCTGTATAACAAATTTAGATGACGCTAAAGGAGGAGGATAATGAAAAGAGGGTCGATTTTTACACTCATCGCATTGTTGATCCTGACAATGGCAACAACAGCCTTCGCTCATGTAACGACCGACGGCAGTGTGACGACCGAGGGATTAGTGGCATACTATCCATTCATTGGCAATGCCGACGATCAAAGCGGCAACGGATACAACGGCACCGTTTACGGCGCGACTCTGACAACCGACCGCTTCGGCGCCGCTGACAATGCCTATTCCTTCGACGGCATCGACGATTACATTAGTGTAGATTATACGGCCGTTTTTCAACTGCCGGTATTCACCGTCTCAGCATGGGTCCTCCCGACTGTGGACTTGTCGGCTTCGACCTCCGCCACCTGGGTCGTTGGTCGCGGAGAGGATATTGTTACGGACCTGGCCGCGTTTAACCTGCTGATCGCTCATCCAACGTCATCCCTGGCCAATGGCGTCTCTGTACTTTATGAAACTACCGGCAATGTTGATCGGTTTTTCGACACGAATTTATACCCCGAACTCGACCATTGGACGCATCTTGTCGCTTCGAGAGCCGCAGATGGAACGTTGAGCATTTATAGCGACGGATCTTTAATCGGCCAGTGGCTTTCAACGCCGGAGCCTGCATCAGATTGTTTTCAAGATCTTCTCATTGGCGCCTACTGGTTTGTCCCTACGCCGGCAACAGCTACCATCACGAACTTCTTTACCGGCGCTATAGACGATGTCTCAATATACAACAAGGCCCTTACGCCAAGCGAGATCACTGTTAATCCATCGGTGATCCCCGCTCCCGGTGCCTTTGTGTTGGGCAGCCTCGGCGTGGGCCTGGTCACTTGGCTGCGCCGACGGAGAACACTCTGATCACCAGCGAAATGGACCTTTGTCCATTCTTGCTACGGGGAATAGAAGGTGAACAACAGCATGTAAGGTGCGATGTTTCGCAATATTTTTCACTTATCCTTCGATATTCGTTATTCGATATTTAAAAAATACAAGCACCTTGGTCTCCTGAGTACCTGATCTCCACACCCCGATAATCTGATAACTTGATCTTCTGTATTCTGTCTCCTGTATTCTGTATTCTGTATTCTTTTTAATGTTTGTTCCCGCCCTTGATTATGGGTATAATATTAAGCAGCAACATGGAATGAGCAACGAAGACGCAAGTGTAGTCAATACTAAAAAAACAGGAAAAATCCGCTTGGGGACAGCCTTCGGCGGATGCGTATTTTAGGATGACGTATGGACATGCTTAAACAAATAAACCGAATAACTCCCCGGAAAAAGTATTGTACATCTTTAATTCTGATTATAGCTCTTTTGGTGGTTACGGGATGTAAAAAGGTTCCAAAGTTAAGTGATCTTTATATGGATACGTTAGAAAAATGGTCGTCTCGTGAACTAGGGCCGGAAACAAGAAAAAATCTTAGTCATGCAATAAAAACTTACAAAAATAAGATGATGGATCCTACGCCTATACTCATTGAAGCAGGTCTTACCCAGGCAATCGGTGATGAGCAAATTATTCTTTTTTCACGAATACTCGATGAGGATGAGGATATACTCGGATTTGTCATAAAGGAAGAATCACAGGATCAGAATGGAGTTGTTACCACACTTGAGGAAGACTATCCAGCATTCATACACGATCCGAGGATCGGTGTTGCGAATACTTATGCATTTGATATTTCCACCAGAAAGGGTGAACATAGAAAGAATATAAAGGACTGGGAAGATCATCTTGCGATGGACTTCGATTCCCAAGTGAAGCAGCAGATCGGACCGCCGCCTCCTGACTCATCGGAGGATTGGTATCATAAATACGAGCAATACTCAACCCGAGTATTCAAACTGTGGAAATCTTCACTTCCAACAATATATATATCCATACCCGATCATGATAAAATAAATGTCAGGATATATGTCTATGATAAAGCCGGTAACAAGTCTAACACTGCCGAGTTGGTCAATCATACACGGGAGGATTAAGAGAATTAGAGAAAATAGATATTCAAACCTTTTCGGGCTGTCGCCCAAAGGAAATTACAAATTAGAGACACGCTTTGTCTTACGAAAAAGAAACGGTATCAATATCAATCATCCCTATTATAAATAAGGCATACTATGCGTGTAAAACTGTCTTAAAGGCCCTATCGATTACAGTTTTTGTATTATTCCTTTCTGTTATATATGTCTCATCCTATCGAACTGACAATCGGGAAAGTATCTTATGTTAACGATTACTACAAATCCGTATTTGTCTCATATTTTTCGACTGGCCTCGTGTGCGTCTGTCTCAATAGCCGGATTTTGGTGCCCATTCATTGCAGGTATCAGATACGCCGAATATGACAACCGCATGGGATTCGTCATATTTTCTGCCTTGCCTTTCTTGGGATTGGCTATGGTGTTCACCATCGTCCTACTTAGCAGGCTGATCCGTGGGCTCAAAACGGTTCGAGCCTGGTGGCGTTATCCGATACTGTTCATTGGAATCATTCTCACAATCCCAAGTCTGCTGGCCATTATTCTTGTGGGCGTGACTTTTTTAATAGAAATATGCTTTCTTGCTGTCGAGGGACAATTAGGGACGCACCCAATTTTATGAAGAAAGGAGTCCGAAAATGAATGAAGAACAGAAAACCCAACTTGCCCTGAGGGCAGAAAGGAAGTGTGAGATGAGACGTTTGATGGTTGCAGTTGTTGCTGTTGTCGTCGTATTTGCCGCTGGAGTATCCTATGCCCAGGAGAGTGGTCCGGCAAGCATGCCCGAGAAGGTTCGGAAATTCCTTGATAATATGACAGGTACTTGGAGGAGTAACGATGAGGAAGGAGAGGGTAAGGCAGAAATAAGATGGGACTCTGGAAAGGGAACCCTTATTGAAAGTGGTCAGTTTCAATATGGGGATGTGTTTGGCACCTGGACAGGGCTTTGGTATTGGGATGGGATATCTGAAGACGGAGTCATCGGATGTGCAAGTGTTTCAACCCGCTACGGATTTGCTCATGGGAAACTACGTGGAAAAGTATTGTCAAAAACAGTAATGGAAGGTCAAGGGACAGGAGTTAGAGCGGGTAAGAAAACCAGCGGCAATATCCGGATTGAGTTCAAAGGCCCGGATCAATATACCGTGAGCCAAACAAATATGATCGTTGGGGGTGAAAAGAAGCCTGATAGCACGACCGTGAGTACCAGAGTCAAGAACACCAGCGCGGAGCAGGTACTGACCAAGCTGTGGAATGAGTCGGTCGATGCTCTACTCAAACGCGACGTCGCATTCCTTGCCCGTCTTTTGGCGGATGACTTCACGTTCGAGAGTTCTGATGGAATGTCCGCAACCAAGGACGAGGTTCTTGTCTCTGTTAAATCCGGCGAGTATGTGGTGACTTCCATCAAGGTCGACACCCATAAGGTTCGGGTCTATGGAAGCACGGCGGTGACCACTGGCCTTAGCACCGAGAAGAGTCAGTTCATGGGAAGCGATACAAGTGGCCAGTACTTTGTCACGGATACATGGATCAAACGCGATGGCCGATGGCAGTGTGTAGCCACGCATTCTTCAAAGGTAGCATAAGAGTAGGTCCATGAAACTAAGGGAAACAGATTAGGAATAATTAGGAATGATCCGTCCCAATTAAAAAGAAGGGAATACAACAGGATGAAATCAAGTAAAATGGGCAAGCTCAGTTTAGGCCTGGCTGTATTACCCTGGTTTTTTATCGTCGCAGAAATGCTGGATGTTCCAGGTTTTGGGTGAGGTACGGTCCTTGGACTCCTTGGAGGAATCCTCATTATATTCGGTCCCCCTTTCATATTTTTGGTCGGTCTGGTTGCACTACTCAAGGATAAATCCAAATGGGCAATGGCCGGCTTCGCCGTCAGCTTCATTACGTTTGCTTTGTGGCTCGCGGCCGTCCTGTTTGGGGGCTTCATTTAGTTTCGTCAATCGTAAATAGTCAATGACAAAGTGTCCTGTGTTCTGTATTCTGTCATTCTATGACCAACGACGGAAATAATGCCGTAAAGCAGGCCCGGCTATTTGCCGAGGCGCTGCAAAACAAGGATTACGACGCTGCCCGGAAGCTTTTGGCGCCGGAGTGCGTCTATTTCCAGATCGCCCGGGAACTGAAAGGTCCACAGGCTATCGTTGCCAGCTTCGAGCAAAGCGTGGAGTGGGGTGTCGATCAGTTCGATTCGATCGAGCGGGAAAGCTCGGTGAAGCCAACGGAAGACGGCCGGGCGATGCTGACCTTTTTCTACAAAATTCGCCATAAGGGCAAGTCGCTGAGGATTCGGTCCGAGCAGATTTTCGAGGTGGATGATAATGGGCGGATCGGCCGGATCGAACACGTCGAATTAGCCAGCCAAGCCAACGACTTGTTCAAGTTCTACTTTGAGACTGGCATTATCAGCAAATCCGACGGAAATTCGTGAACTCGAATCGTCGTTCGTATGTCGTTTGGATTTCGTCGTCTGTCTTCTGTGTTCTGTATACTATTTTTGTTGTTTTTCTAAACTTTCGCTTGACATTGACCGAGTAATTGAGTATAAGATATTCAATCTTAGCAGTTTTGTAGCGGATTTGTCGTATGTGTAAGAAAAATGATATTCAAGTCGCCGGATCGGTTGGGTTCGGAAAAGTTATGCCGCAACGCGATACTTTTGCGCTGCCGGTGATGATGATTATTATTGTGATGGAGAAGCTCAAGCTGATT
>Ga0272442_10007186_pt1 | contig 14474 bp, 16 predicted proteins | sample SSMForm2O_FD_200262 | JGI IMG/M metagenome (GOLD analysis project Ga0272442, IMG submission 200262) | Marine sediment archaeal communities from Little Sippewissett salt marsh, Falmouth, MA, United States - SSM-Form-2O | ecosystem: Environmental > Aquatic > Marine > Wetlands > Sediment ...
GCTTGACAAAGCAGTCAACAGCACCGCGGTCACTCAAGCCCAGTCAGACGTTTCCGACATTCTCTCAATAATCAATGAAGGAAACCTCACCAACCAAGAAGTGCAGCAGCTCGTAACCCGTGTTCAGGGAATACAATCAAACCTGACTAATGCTGTTGACAACACTGCCTTCGAGAACGCTAACCAAAACCTTTCAGCAGTCTCAAACGCGCTCTCACAGCTCCAGGGGGAAATGTCCTCGCTTGAGTCAGAGCTTTCAACACTGGCACCATTCATCGAACAATCACAGCTCTCATCAATCCAATCGCTAATAGAGCAGATTAATGCGAGCGTCAGCGAATCAGAACAAGACCTCACCGGGTTGAACAACACAATAACAAGCCTGCAGAACAACACTGTTCAAAAGCTAAACCAGACAATAGAACAGCTTAAATCTGTAGATTCGAAGCTTGATATGCTAATCAACCCGCTTAACACTACTGTTTTGGAAGACTTTTTTGGAATCGAAAACTGGAGTGTAGCAACTACTGTTAACTCTACGCTTATTATCTCTCAAAGTGATGTTGCACGTAGTGGTCCTACGAGCTTACGAGTGGAGTATGATATACTTGGAGATACCCAAAATTCTTGTAATTACCAAAAAGTTTTTGATGCAAATGGAATTGATCTTTCTGGTTGGAATGGAACTATTCGATTATGGCTCAAAACTGAAAGCGGTTGCAACAATACTGTCTCCAGGCTTATACTGATTGATACTGATGAAAATGTTGTTCGCTACGATCTCCCTATTTTAGGAGATGGTAATTGGACGGAACTATCGATAAACTTGTCAGAACCTCTTAGTACTACAGGAGATTTCAACTGGACAAAGGTTTCAACACTTAGGATTCTTCACCTTGCTAATGAGATAACTGAAGGAGTTTATTACATTGACAACATCCGCTTGACCAAGCCCAGAGAATGAGCTTCTTTTTTTTTCTTTTATTTTTTGTGTTTTTCTTGTAGTAGGTAGCCGATGCCGGTGGTGTAGAAGGGGATGGAGAGGTAGCGGAGGCCGATGTCTGTGAAGTACTGGCTGATGCTCATTTGGAACATTCCACCGAAGACCATTGAAAGGTCCAAAAACCAGTTAATAGCAAGCCACACGATGCCTATTAGCACTCCTTGCTTCAAGTAGTTTGTTTTAACATCGCGGAAGTACTCCACAGCCAAGATCACTCCGACTAGGGAGCCTACTACTATCATAATGGTTTTGAAAAACGTTTCTGGAACCAGGTAATTCCCGCTGGAGTCAACAAAAGGAAAAGATGCTAGGAAGGGCACTAGCCACAACAGAAAACCGAATAAGACCATTTCAACGTGCTTGTTCATGAGAAAAAGAGTGGTGGAGGCTAGTATAAAAGACCTAGTCTTGTTTTCTTTTCTTGAAGACGCTAAGCGGCTTGTTCTCCTTCATTGCCTCAAGCACGTTCTCCCAGTGCTTTACCAAGTGGTTCATTGCCTTCAACTGAAGCGTAACAGGCCAAGCGCCCTCCTCACTGGCATAGTAGAGAGAACACCACTTGAAAACAATCGCTTTCTTCTCTCCCTCCGGCTGAACCCCGCTAGCAAGAGACTTGCAGTAATTAGCTATCAAGACCGCGTCACTCTTCACAGCGTTCACTACGAGCTCTTGCTTCCGCCTCTCCTCAGAGCTAGCGTAAGAGCTAAAGTAATCATGCAGCTTGGAAGCGCGCTCTGCCAAAAGAGAGAGCTCTTTCTTACACTGTGCGGTAAGCTCTTTTTGGACAGGGGCTTTACTTGTTTTCCTGGAACTCATCAATCAACACCCTCTTAAGAAGAAGTGAAAAACCCTTTATTTAAACCTTAACCAAGCAACTCCTCTTGAATCTCCTTGGCGTGGTCTTTCACGAGCTGCCTTATCTCGAGCTCGAGCTCCTCAGGGCGCTTCCCAATCTCACGCAGCCTCTGAAGAAGAGCAGGGGGCTCTGTTTCCTCTAAAGCACCTAAAAACGATTTCTCGTCCTCCTCGGTCTTAACAAGCCTGTGCCCGCGAGCGATTTCAATTGCTTTCCCTGGCTCGAGCTTCAAGCGCCTTACTAGAGCGGCCATGTCCACGGCACCCATTTGCGGGTTTCCATCAATCATCTTGCTGTGGGTGTTCACGCTCTCCAAGAACTGCACTATCCTGGGAGGGTAAGCGTCACGCAATGCTATCTCGAGGTTAGAGAGCCTGTACTGCAGGACAGGCATTTCCAGGAAGGAATAGGGAGCGCCCATAGAAAGCAATTTCTTCTCAGAAGTAAGCTCGTCAGCGTACTCCCTCCTCTCGCCAACCTCGTCAATGGGAGTGCCCCAAGGGTAACCGCACCTCTGGACAACAGACTCAAGCGAGTAATAAACCTGCTTGCTCTCCCCGTTCTCGTCAACAAAAGAATTGGAAGGATGCCATTTTGGCGGGTGGTAAGAGCGCACGCCAACAAAAACCCAGTCCGGCATCGGGTGGTTCTTGTGCCCGTAAAGAGAAGCAAAGAAAACATTATCCAGCTCCACCTCACCCAAGTGCTTCTTAGCCTCTTCAAAAAGCTCGTTAGCCCGCTCGTAGTGCTCTGCATCCGTCTTCCACCCAGAGCCTATTTGCGAGTGAACCCACTTGATTTTCTTGAGGAAGTCACGCAATTCCTCCATGGTGTGGCTGGTTTCAACAAAATCATCTACTAGAATAACTTTCTCCCCGCGCTCGAAAATGAGGTTGAACATTTGCTCGCCGCGCTCGCGGAAGATCGCGTACTCCGGGCGCCACCCCTGCGCCATCTTCTCTTCAGTAGTCTTCCCCTTAGCGTACTTGTAATAAGAGAAAGCCATTGGCGTGGAGAGGTTGTAAGCCCTAATCCTGTAAGGGTCACGGAGCTTGTTAATCACCTCGTCCTTCTTGCTCCCGAAGGGAACGTGCTTACGGACTTTCAGCCTGCGCTTGTCAATCCTGCTGTTCATCAAAGGGTTAACGCGCGCGATAGCCTTCTCCAAAACCATCTTGTGAGCGGGGAGGAGGGCGTTATCAATCTCATTAAGAAGAGTCGCGATTGGGCGGCTGCTGGTCTCAATGTAAACCACGTTATAAACGCCTAGCTCGTCAATGTGCTTCCTCAAAGCGATTCCAGCGTCCAAGAGCCGCTTCTGCTCTTCCTCGGTACCAAGCCAAAAATAGGGTTTTACTTTCAAGGAGTCCTGTAAGAAAAACTGCTTGAAATCCGCTGCCTTGCTTTTAACCGGCTGCTTGAGCTTGGCTCGCATAACACCAAAATTACTCTCTTCCAGGTTATAACCCTATCTGGCGTCATGGTTAAATACAAGGCAAGCGAAAACAATGGAAGTAATGGAAATGATTCAAAAGCAAGCCCAAGCCCAAGAGCAGGAAGCAAAAGAGTTCGTGAAGGAGACGGCAATCCAAGTTTTCATGAACCGCTTGGTGAACGGGGATGGGAGAAGCTACAAGGGAATTGACAGGAGCGAAAAGGGATTAGAGCCCTGGTTCGAAGCAGACCTAGAAGACGCAGTAAGAAGAGCCATCCGCAAGTACTCGCCACAGGAAATCTCCTATTTCTCGGACGAGGTAATCCCCCTAATGTCAAACCTAGAAGGAAGAAGAGAGCAGGACAGGTTCCTCCGCTCGTTCATGTCAGTGTGCGAGAACCTGGGAAACGAGCCAACGATGATAGTGGGGATAATGGGGCACTTGGCAGTCCACTGCCAAAACCCTGAGGAATGGCCTAAGAGAACAGTCGAGGCCATTGCAAGGGTTAAGAAAGCACAGCTCTTCCTGAAGCTAAACCAGCCTGAATAAGCTATTTAAACCAGTGAAACCCCAGCTTTCTCTCATGAGGAAAATATTGCTAGCGCTCTTGCTGTTGTGCCCGTTGCTGGCTGCACAGCAAGCAATCATCTCAGGCCCGCTCGTAAAAGAAATGCTCTACGACTACGCGGTCATAGAGTGGAACACGAGCGCCCCAGCTGATTCCACGGTCTACTACTATGAGATGAGCGCCGGCGAGCCCTGGAACAACATCTCGAGCGAGGGCATGGTGAAAGAGCACAGCATCCGCTTGGAAGGCTTGTCCCCTGGCACGGGCTATGCTTTCAAGGTAGAGAGCTGTGCAGGGGGAGAGTGCGTGGAGTCAGCCGCGCACGGCTTGGTCACTGACTACCTGCCGGGAACAGAGCCCACGGCCCTGCCACCGCAGCCGCTTGGCACTCCACCAGAGCTTGGCGAGGGAGAATTGTTGATGGTGGGGTTAGCGGGGTTTGTTTTCGTGATGGCCTGCCTCATGGTCTTGTTCAGGCTATCAGAGGCAAGGAAGCGCGGTTAGTTTTTTAAAGCACCCGAGCCTAATGGTTGTTCGATAGCAGGTGGGGTTTTTTATGGATAAGGTTAAGACAGGGATTGTTGGATTGGACGAGATGCTAGAAGGCGGTTTTCCCGAGAACCACCAGATTTTCTTGTGCGGGGGCCCGGGAACAGGAAAGACAACGCTGGCCCTAGAGTACTTGTACCACGGCGCAAAGCAAGGGGAAAAAGGCTTGTTCTTCACTCTTGAAGAGGACCCGAACGCCATCCTCCAGAACGCTGGAACTGTTTTCAAGGAATGGGATGACTTAAAGGAATTGATTGACTCAAAGAAAATCGTTATCTCCGGCCAAGATGATTACCCGCACTTGCTTAACAGGAAGAGAACGGGCGAGGGAACACAGTACGCGTTCTCTGGCTTGGTAGCCGCTTTGAAGGACCAGATAACAAACAACGGCATCAAGAGGGTGGTGATTGACTCTTCCACGATGATCAGGCTGTTCTTTGAAACAGACCTAGAGTTCAGGAGAACCTTGTACAACCTGGTCACAGGGATTAAGAAGCTCGGGTGCACCTCGCTGATAACCGCGGAGCTCCCGTCTTTAGAGCGCGCCGCGCTCACGTTTGACGCAGAGCACTTCGTGGCAGACGGGCTCGTAATGCTCTACAACCTCGAGCAGCAGGAGAAGCGCTTGTTCGCTATTGAAGTGCTTAAGATGAGGGGCACCGCTCACTCGAAAGCGCTCACGCCCTTCAAGATAACTCCCGCGGGAGTTTACGTTTACGTGGGAGAAAAAGTTTACTAGCAGCGCTCTCCCGCGCCTAATTTCTTATTTTTCTTTTCTCGCGTAACTGGCATGCTATTTAAAAGCCGCCGCGCAAATCCTTATTCAGAGGTTTTTGCCAGTGTCCGAGCTCGCTATTGACTCACCTGAAACAAGGCATCTTTCAGAGATAATGGTAGACAGGGATGACTTTAGGCAGTGGGTCATGGACGAGCTCATGAAGAGCCAGCGGAAGAGGCAGAAGGAAGTGGGCAAGGAGTTCCTCACGAGGCAGTACCAGGAAGCGTTTTCTAAAACCCATATTGCATCGCTTTTAGAGGCTGACGCCCTGGCCTCGGTGACAGCAAGAGTGAAGCAGCCCAAGCAGGCTAGGGAGCAGCCCAAGAGCCCTTTGAAGGAAGAGCAGCCTAAGGAAGAGAAAAAGCAGAAGACAGCGGCTGCCGTGATAAAGCGCTATGTTCAAAAAGCAAAGAAAAAGGAAGAGTTCTTTGGTAGGGCGGAGAAGGACGATGAGCCCGATGAGGGCGGGGAAAAGCCGCATAGGAAAAAGAAAGCGGTTTAGAGCGCGACGTGGTCTTTCACGAGCTCGCCTATTATTTTAGAGAGGTCTTTCACTAGTTTTTTCCTCTTTTTCTCGTTTAGCATTATTCTCTCGTTTAGCTCTAGCTCTACGGCGTTCACTTGCGGGATGGCGGAAGAGTTTCTTACAACGAAGCCGCCTTTGAAAGGCTTGTCAACCGACACCTCGTACCCTTTTTCCTCGAGCTTTTGCTTTAGGTAGAGCGCGAGCACTTTGTCAGCTATCTCATAATCGCATAAGCCCATGCAAATGTCCGCGCGCCTCTCTCCCTCGTCAGGTGTTCCCTTTGGCGCGACGGAGTGGAGGAAGTGGATGTCGAAAACGTAGGCGAACAATTGCTCGTCCACTAGCTTGTTAAGGGTTTTAGCGAGCTTTGCGTGGAATGGCTTCCAGTACTTTCTCACCCTCGCCATTTTCTCTTTCTTGCTCGCCCTGGCATTAAGCTCTACCTCTGTCCTGTCATTGTACCGGATGTGCGAGACCACTCCCTTCCTGCGGAGGTCGTTGGGAGAGCGGTTCAAGTCCACTAGGATCCTGCTGTACTTCGCGACCAGGTAGTATGCGCCAAGCTCTTTAGCGAGCTCTTTAGCGGTAACCGCTGTCTTGAAGTCCTCTTCTGCTGGCGCGAGCTTCTTGTACTCCACGGGAATCACGTCAGACCCGTGGGGCGCGGTGAAGATGATGGGCGTCCTCCCTTCCCTGAACTCGTAGGGCCTGCTTCGGGGGTTCACGCGCAGGAAGCGCGAGGGTGCCCTGTAGAACGCGTTCGCGAGCGCCTTGTTGAACCTGTGGACATCATGGAACCTTGCTCTTATGAGCCTGTTAAGCTCGTCCCCAACCGTTTTCTTACGCATTCGCCTCAGCCTTCCTCTCCAGGTACTCCACTATTTCTAGTGCAACATTCTTATTAGTGCTAGACTCGAAGCCCTTGAACTGCGGGGAGCGGTTTACTTCCAGGACATAGAACCTGCCGCCCGCCCTCGCGATGTCCACTCCGCCGACTTCTGTGCCAACAGCGGAAGCGGCTTTCACTGCGAGCTCCCTCATCCTCCTAGTGAGCCTTGTTTTCTTGGGCTTGGCGCCAGTGGAAACGTTATGCCTCCACCCCCTCGCCTTCTTCTCAAAAGCTCCGAGCGCTTTCCCGCCTACAACGAGCACGCGGTACTCGTTAGAAACGTGGAGGAAGGGCTGTACAATTGCTTCATCGTACTTCCCATAAAACCTTGAGAGCGCTTTCCTCAGCCCGCTCCTCTTGCACTTTACAACGCCTTCCCCGCGCTTCCCGTGCAAGGGCTTTATCACGAGCTCTTTGAAAGACAGCTTGAAGAGCCTGTTAGCCTCTTTCTCGCTTGCAACGAACGTGGGCGGCACTCTCACTCCAGCCTTTTCCAGGACTAGGTAGTTCGCTGCCTTGTCACGCCCCCCTGACTTGGCGAGCCTCTCGTCAACCACTACCAAGCCTTTTTCAAGCGCTTTCCTTGCAATCGCCGCGGCCTTGGCAGCATGCCCTCTCACAGCTCTTATGAGGAGGGCGTCAGAGCCCTTGAGCTGGCTTGGCTTGAGCTTGGCGGGGTGGATTGTTTTTACTGGGTGCCCCCGTTTCGCTGCCTCTTGCCTTATCCTGTTTATCTCCCACTGGTTTTCAGTGCTTAGAACGATTATTCTCAACAAAAAAACACCTTTCCCGATTGCTTTTAGGCTCTCAGTGGTTTAAAAAATGCCCGTCAAGGCTTTTCCCAGTCGGGTTAGGTAAGTTTAAATACTTTTGAAAAGCCTTTAACTAACGGTGTTTTTAAGATGTCTCTAGACGTTTCAGCGCTGCAGCCGGTCTTACAGGACCCGGTCGTTCTTAACGCGGTCAAGTCACTGCTCATAATGTTCTTGGGCGTTATTTTCGCGAAGCTGGTTGGCTATGTTGTCGGCACCGCGTTCCGCGGGCTTGGGATGGAGAACAGGGTTAAGACCGCTAAGACCGCGAAGTCCTTCAGGAGGGGGATTGAGCTCACTATAGTAGCGCTTTCTTTCCTCTGGGCCTTGAGCGTGCTCGACATCGTGGTGGCTCAGTCGCTCGTGAGCGACTTGTGGGCTATCGCGCCCAACATCCTAGCGGGCATCATCATATTGTTCTTGGGAATCATCCTAGTTAACCTCTTGGTAGACATTTTTGAGGTGCTCTTGAGGAGCGCTGAGATAGAGGATTACTTCCAGAGCATGGGCATTTCAGAGGAGATGTTCGGCATTGGCTTGCGAGTGGTGCGCTTGTTTTTGTGGCTTGTTGTCTTGAACATCGCGCTCTCGAACATGGGCATTCCCGTTGGCATCATGGAAACAACGCTTAACGCTATCAGCATCGTTTTAGTGCTCTTGGTCGCGGCTTTCACTTACTATTCCACGAAGGATGTTGTCGCCAATATTTTGATTGGCTCTTACTTGCGCTCGCGCTATGTTCTAGCTGGGCAGAGGGTGAGGATTAACGGGCACGTGGGCGAGGTTAAGGAAGTGCGCTCTATCGGCTTGCTGGTAAAGCTTGACACGGGGTATAACATGCTCATTCCCAACCAGCAGGTCTTGAAGGAAAGGCTTTTGGTTAAGAGGGCTAAGGCGGAGGTGGAGGACCTTGAGGCGTTGCGCTTGAGGTTTGTTGCGCAGAAGCCGAGCTTGTGCGGGCCGGCGAGCGCGCAAATGCTCTTGGCTTTTCTTGGGTATGACGTTGGCCAGGAGGAGATTGCGAAGAAGTCCAAGTCCAGGTCGCCTGGGGGGACTGGCCCTAACAACCTCATTAAGGGAGTTGAGAAGATTACTAAGAAGAAGGTTAGGGGGGCTCTCATCAGGTTTGATGACATAAAGAACTTGAAGGAGGAGCTGCACTCTTGGCTCGCGGACGGCGCTCTCTCAATCCTTTGGTTTAGGAAGGAAGCATTGTTCCCTGGCAGCCGCACCGGCCACTATGTTTTGTGCGTTGGAATGGAGGGCGACGAGCTCATAGTCATTGACCCTAACAAGCGCACTGGAGGCGTTTACCTCGTTGACTATAGGGACATGGAGGAGGGGATGGCTGAGTGGGACAAGTCCCGCGGCTACCTCGTGTTCGCGCCTAGGGGTACTTCCGCATTCTGGAGGATCTCGCAGGGCTTGTTGTACTCTGACTCTTCTCTTTACAAGGACTTGGGGAGGACGATGGAGAGGCAGTTGAAGAAGCTGCAGAGGAAGTCCCGCGTGTTCGAGAACGTGATGCCGGATTATGTTAAGGAGAGGCTCACGAGCTTCCGTGAGACCGAGAAAGTGAAGAAGGTTTGGGTGCCGGAAGATGAGTAACGTCTTGATAGTCACGAAGCAGGAGACCGAGAACGTTGCAAGGCTCGGTTCCGCGCTCGGCAAGAAAAAACTGTTCCCTAGCATTGTGGAGCTCTCTGAAATAGGCATGCTAGCGAGAGGTGGCAGGACTTCTGTTACTGCTAAGGGAGTGGACTTGTCAGATTTTGACGCTTGCTTCATGGACGCGCCCATAGAGCTCGCGCCCTTCGTGGAAGTGTTGTTGGACGAGTTCGCTGAAAAGGGTGTTTTCTGCCAGGCCGCGCCCGAGTCTTATTATGTTTCTTCTAACAAGCCGTTCTTGCTTTCCTCGTTGAGCGAGTGCGGCGTGCGCACGCCGTTGTTTGAGGTGTTGCCTGACGCGTCTGCCTTAAGCCATTCCTCGGGCTTCAAGTTCCCGCTTGTTTTACACCGTTACAGGGGCTATCAGGAGGCTAAGAGGATTGTTGTTGAGGATGAGAGCGCGCTTAAAGCGCTTTGCAAGAGCTTCAGCGAGTCTGATGTAGTGGTCTTGCAGGAGCTCATAGAGTCTGACTTGGACCGCTCGCTTGTTGTAGGCGACGAGGTTTTTAACATTAGGAAGAAGTGGAGCCCTAAGAAGAGGGAGAACGTTGGCAGGGGCGTGTACCACAAGCTCTCTAATGACGCGGAGGAGACAGTGTTCAAGGCGTGTAAGACGATTGGCTGCAGCATCGCGCTGGTTGACAGCTCTGACGGCATGGTTTTGGAGGCTAGCCCTTACTTTGACGTGGGAGAGTTCTCGACTTCGGGGAAGGACGTGTTTTCCTTGATAGCCGGGTTTTATGCTGAGGCTCTGAAGTGATTTTGAATGAAGTTTTTGTTGATTGGCGGTAAGAGGGCGCACAAGCTCGTCACGCAGTACATTCTCGAGGAGGCGAAACTGCATTTTGATACTGCTACGTTTGTTCCTTTGAACAAGGTGCGCGTTGTTTATGACGGCAAGCACACTAGGCTCATGCACAAGAACACTGACTTGGGGTCTTATGACGCTTGTTACGCGCGCTTGTTCCCAGAGGACTTCTTGTTCGGCGAGACAATGCTGGATATTTTGAGCAGGGAGAACGTGTACACTCCCACGAACCCCGAGGCGTTTAGGATAGTGAACCACAAGTATTACACGATAAAGTACTTGGCGAAGACGGGCGTGCTCACGCCAGCCACTTCGCTTTCAATCTTCCCTAAGACTGCTTTGAGGCTGACGGAGCAGATTGGCTTTCCCGCTGTGGTGAAGCTGGTCTCGGGCTTTGGCGGCAGGGGCGTGATGCTCGCTAACGGGCCAGCTGAGTTCGGGCCCTTGACTGATACGCTGGAATTGTTTAAGGAAGCGATTTGCACGCAGGAGTACATCAAGAACCCGGGCAGGGATGTTAGGGCGTATGTTTTCGGCGACGTGGTGGAAACGGTTTACCGGTATGGCGCGGAGGGCGATTGGCGCTCTAATGTTTCACGAGGGGGCAGGGCGGAGGAGTTCGAGGCCCCGAAGGAGTACACTGAGGCTGCTGTGAAGGTGGCGAGGGCGCTGGGCTTGGACTTTTGCGCGGTGGACATGCTGGAGAGCGAGAAGGGCCCCATGGTCGTCGAGGTTAACTTTACTCCCGGGATTCTTTGGAAGTTCTTTGGTGACAAGCTAGCGAAGATGCTGGTGCAGTTCATTTACAAGCGCACTCTCGAGACCAAGACGGGCTGAAAAGGTTTAAAACCCCTCCTCAGCTAACTATTTCTCATGGATGTTATTGGAATTTACAAAGACGCGTGGAGTCTTTACAAGAAGAATCTTTCAAGGTTTGTTATAGCAATAATCATGACCCTTGTCCTGGCTTTTGTGCCTGTCTTGTTGTTCGGGGGCATTGGCGCAGGCCTTATCTTCGTTGGCATCACGAGTTTTGCTGCTGACGCTATGGTCATGTGGGCGCTGTTCGGTTTGGCTATCTTGTTCTTCCTATTCGGCATTGTCCTTGCTTCCGCGATTCAAGGTGGCTTCACTGGCTTCTGCTACGACATTGTCCAGGGCAAGAAGGCTGACTGGCACGCTGTCGTAGACTGGACTAAGAAGCTCTGGGTTAAGTTCGGTCTCTTGAGCCTTTTGATCTTGGTCTTGAGCGTTTTGATTATGGCGCCGGGCATTATCGGCGGGGTTTACATTAACCCGTTCGTTTCAACCGCTTGGAACATCTTATTGCTCCCGGTCTTCTTCGCCATAGAGATTTTAAGCGGCTTGGCAGTAGTCAGGATAGTTGTTGGCTACGAGGGGCCAGTGGAGTCTTTTGTTGGAGCGATTAAGACTGCTCTTGACAACCTAGTGCCCTTCCTGGTGTTCTTGTTGGTTTACGGCGTTCTGGTGCTCCCGTCACTGATTCCGGTGCTGGGCGTTATTTTCGCTATTCTCTTGTTGAGCCCGGTTGTTTCAACTGCTTACGTGCTCTTCTACCTAGCAACAAAGAAGCCGGTTTCCAGGAAGCCCGCTCCAAAAAAGGCTGTGAAGAAGAAGGCTAGGAAAAAGAAGTGAGCGGCTTAGAAAACGTGTGCGAGGCCCGTGATGGCCTCGGCCACCCTGCCCCCTAACCGGGGCTTTTCCTCTTTTTCTTCTGGCGTGACCACTGGGATAGACCTCCCAGCGCCAACAGCGTGCTTTACAAAGCAATCATAGCACACGAACCTTTCTTTCACGAGCCCGTTCTTCACGTACTCGTCCCCCTCCTGGATTCTCTTGGGTGGCTTTACCTTCTTAGCGCACTCCTTCAACAATTCCCCGCAGAGCATGCAAGTGTTCTCCGCCGTCCAAACTGTTTCCTTGTGCTCGTGGCAGTCCTTGCAGTAGTCTCTTCCGTCCCTCCACGTTTCCCTGTTCCAGCTCCTCGTCTTCCTAAAGCACCTCGCGCACTCCACGGTGTCACGCTTTTCCTCTTCCTTCTTCTGGGCTATTGCAAGGCAGCCTATGCACAAGCCCCTGCCCATGCCCCAGTTTACCTCGTGGGAATACAGGCTCGAGCCACAGTCTGAACAGTGATGGGAACGGCTAGCAGTCATCTCAAAGCACCTTTCTTCTAATTCTTTTTGCTAAAGAAAATAAAAAAAGCCCGGTGTTCCTCCTTCACCAGTCAATAACCGCGATGGCGAGCATGAGCTCGAGCTCCTCCAAGTCGTGAGCGAGCTCCATAGCCGTCTCAATCTGCTCCCTCTGCTTCGCGAGCTTCTCCGTAAGCTCACGGACCGCATCGCGCTTCTCATCAGACAACAGGGCATAACCCCCTTGCTTTCTTACGACGTTCATCTCCGACCCCCCTAGCAGCCACCCCGCAGGACCAAAGCCCAACCCCCCGACAAGGCCAAAGCCCCAAGCAGCTGATGGGTATTATTATGCCAGACCTTATTTAAATACTTACCATTTTATACAAAATTTATTAGAATAAGCTGTAAAATAGGGTTAAAGCAAAGATATAAATACCCAAGATTATAGAATAGCATTGTATTTTATGGAAATTGATGCGCTTTCAAGGGATATTCTCCAGGCAATGAGTGAAAATTGCCGACGTAGCTTGTCTTCTTTAGCCAAGGAGCTGCACACTTCTCCGAAGACTCTCAAGAAGAAACTCGCTAAGTTAGAAGAAGAGTATGGTATCAAATATACGCTCGAATTAGATGAAAGTGCACTCGGGCTCAATGCAACTTACTTTGTTAAAATAAACTTTTCTAATCCTCCTTCTGAAAAAAAATTGCGCAGGGTTCTTAAAAAATACCCTGAGATTCAGTTTGCTGCTCTCACTAAAGGTGATTTCGATTTGCTGATTTATGCCGTAGCCCGGACCCCTTTAGATTTTGCGAGGTGGTCAAACAGCTTTAGGCAATCCATGTGGCAAAATCTTGAGAGTTGGGAAGCAGGGGTCACAACCGGTTTTTGGTTTGGTTTTTTTATTCTCGGAGAAGAGGTTACTGAGCATATGAAACTAAAGCATGTAGAACGGGTTATCCTTAGGGAGCTTATACGAAATGCCAGGATACCGCTCAGCGAATTGGCCAGAAAAGCTGATGTTCCGCTTTCTACTGCGCAATATCACTTAAAGAAAATTCTTTCTTCTAAGGCCGTTAAGCGTGCTACTTTAGTGATGACTCGGCCTCCTTTAATGGTACATTATATCGGTCTTTATGAATATAAAATGACAGAAGATTTTCTTAGAAGAGATACAGGCGTACGGGAGGTTCTTACAAGTGAAGTAGGGTATGAACCAATGAATCAATTGATGCTTGCCTTTAACGTTGCTGGAGCTGCTTTTGATGATGTCCTTTTTTATTCCTTGAATAGTTTGGATGAAGCCTATGAATACCAAAAAGAGCTTAGGAATCGCTTTGGTGATGAATTAAAATCAAATCCATCCGCCTTTGTTCTGAATGTTCTAAAAGGTAATCTGCCATGCAGGAAACTAGCAGTCAAGGATAACTATAATTCTAAATTAGTGAACATATACGATAAGCTATCTAAGGATTAGTTTCGTCTAAAATAATTATATCCTGCCCGTAGTTAAGCTCTCCCTTTTCCTTTCGTTTGTGATACCAATCAATTACTTCATTTTTAATAAGAGGATGTGCTTGTGTGATTACTGATTCTAGTTCGTCTTTTCCCGATGGGTGATAAAATCTACGCCGAGCATTAGCGCCATGCTTCAATACTGACTCAATCCTTTCTTTAAACTCTCTGAAGTCCTTATCTAGCTCTTTTTCTTCTCTCACCATAATCACATATGTGTCCTCTTTTTCTAGACCCAACCAATTGTGTAGGTCATCAGCGGTTTTCCTATTAATTCCCTCTAAGGCATCTTCACCCTCTAAGCTGATCTCATCGTATCCAATATTGCGGGTGTCCGCATGACCCTTGGAGCATATCCAAGCTCCAACCATTGACGTAGGGGAGTTTGTTATTTGTGCTGATAGATCTACTGTGCGTTCTATTTCCTTAGATTTGTACCGCAGCCCCCATTTCTTAAAACAGCCCTTTCCAGAGTATAGGGGTATTGCGTACACCTTATCTCCTTTAGATAATCTTTTTTGGATCATCCTTGAGTTTATTGTTCTCAAATAATCTGAAAAAAAATCCGTAACATCTATTGGTTCCCTTACTTGTAGATTTTTATACCTGTTTTTCCACCAGCTAAGAGATTCATCTAACGTTGGCCACCCAAGTGATCTGGCCAGGGCAATTATTTTTTCATGTGATATCCCAGTCATTTCTCCAATTTCTTCGACTTTCTTCTTTTTCCATTTATTGTGTATTGTTTTTATAGTATGGATATTAACATCATCAAACACCGAATGCAAATAATGTGGTGTTCCTAGCCGATGTAAATACCTTCTCTTTGAAACTTGTTCTTCAATAGGCTTTAATTTGGTTTTAAGGATAGAAATTTTCTTGTTTATTTTGTTTAGTTCAATTGAGGTT
>Ga0272442_10007187_pt1 | contig 14470 bp, 13 predicted proteins | sample SSMForm2O_FD_200262 | JGI IMG/M metagenome (GOLD analysis project Ga0272442, IMG submission 200262) | Marine sediment archaeal communities from Little Sippewissett salt marsh, Falmouth, MA, United States - SSM-Form-2O | ecosystem: Environmental > Aquatic > Marine > Wetlands > Sediment ...
TGCTGAGGTTGCTACTGGTCTGAAAGTTATTGATGTATTAGGCGAAAAAAATACTGATATAGAAAACATGTCTATAGCTGTTCAACCACGGGCCGGATCTTATGATATAGATTTATCTGAAACATTTATTGAAATCTCAGATTCAAGTATGAAAAATGTACTAACGTATACTTCAAGCGGATTTCATGATACCGGTGATATAAATGGTGATCTTTTCCAAGATACATTCTTTGATGATATAAATGGTGGTCAAAGTTTTGGTGTTTTAGTTCTTGAGGATGCAGATGGATCTTGTACATCTACAAGTCCTGTTATAAACAGAGGAGACAAAGTATTGTTAACTATCCATTGTGGTTCTGGTGATGTCTTTGGTCAGGAGCTTGGTGAAAGAACTGATGTATGGGGAATGGTGCAACCAGAGGATGGAGCACCTGGTGTATTTGGTTTTAGGACCCCTGCGTCTTATGCCGGTGACACGGTTTTTGATTTATATTGAGGAGGTGTGACGTAGGATGAAATTTAGACAGGTTTTGAAGAATAAGGATGTTGGTGCGATTGGTATTGGCGCGATGATTGTTTTTATCGCTATGGTCTTAGTTGCTGGTATTGCTGCTAGTGTGTTGGTTCAGACTGCTAATAAATTGGAGATTCAGGCTATGCAGACTGGTGATCAGACCACTGCTGAGGTTGCTACTGGTCTACATGTATTTGATATAGAAGGTAAAAAATCTGGATCATATATTTCTAATTTAACAATTAGTATAAAACCAAGAGCAGGATCTCAGGATATTGATTTAAAAGAAACTATTGTTGAATTGAGTGATGGAGCAAGAAAGGTACTTTTGACATTCAACGAAAGTGCAACCTGGAATTTTAATACTAGCGTTGATTCAGATGGGCAAGTATTTGGAACTAGTGCATGGAACCAAACAAATGAAGAATTCGGTATCTTAGTTCTTGAGGATGCAGATAGTTCATGTAGCTCAGCTTCTACCCCTGTAATAAATAGAGGAGACCTGGTAATGCTCACTATAAGTTGTTCAACATGTGGATTTAACTCCGGTAATGGACTTGGTGCAAGAGATGACGTATGGGGACAAGTATTGCCTGAGGATGGATCCGCTGGGCACTTTGCATTTAGAGTACCAGCTTCGCTGTCTGCGGATACGGTGTACGATCTTTACTGAGGAGGTGTGACGTAGGATGAAATTTAGACAGGTTTTGAAGAATAAGGATGTTGGTGCGATTGGTATTGGCGCGATGATCGTTTTTATCGCTATGGTCTTAGTTGCTGGTATTGCTGCTAGTGTGTTGGTTCAGACTGCTAATAAATTGGAGATTCAGGCTATGCAGACTGGTGATCAGACCACTGCTGAGGTTGCTACTGGTATAAAAGTTGTTGATATTGAAGGAGAAAAAGCGACTAATTGGCAGTATACAAATGAATCTAGTGCTTGGGCAAATAATACTATGACTAACATGACTATTACGGTTGCACCTAGAGCAGGTTCAAAAGATATAGATCTAAATCAAACTGTCATAGAGTTGTCTGATACTAACTATAAATGTATACTTACACTTACAAGTGATGGATCCAAAAATTACGCAGCTGCAGTTGCTGCTGGTGGTGTATTTTCTACAACTGATGTTGCTAGTGTATTCGAACAGGCAGCCAACAATTTTGGTATAATAGAACTTGAAGATGCAGACGATTCATGTGGCCCAAGCAGTCCAGTTATAAACCGAGGGGATCGAGTAATGCTTACAATCAATTTAACAGCATGTTTCAGTCCAGGTATCTCAACGCGAACCGATGTGTGGGGAATGGTAATTCCAGAAGAAGGTTCAGCAGGAACATTTGGTTTCAGAACACCTGCTTCGTACACTGACAGCGTATTTGATCTGTACTAGAAAAACTAAATTATAAAAACACTGTGTGGTAAAAAAACCACACTAAATTTTTTATTTTTTAAATCTCTTTTTTGAATCAATAATTTTTTATCCATGTATTCTATTCAGTATTTTGGATGGGTTTATGATTTTGTTACCATCTAACCTATAATATACTCTTTAAAGAGGGGGTAGAGATAGTAGTTAAAAACTTAGTGAGGGGAGTACTTAAATCAAATAACAATGCTGCTATAGGTATTGGATCTATGATAATATTTATAGCTATGATTTTAGTTGCGGGTATTGCTGCATCTGTTATAATTCAGACAATGAATAGTTTGGAACAACAAGCTATGAAAACCGGAGAAGAAACTATTAGTGATATATCTAGTGGAATTAGAGTTATAAGAATTAATGGTTATAATGACGGCTCAAAGATTTCTCAACTCGCTATTTTTATAAAAACTATTGCAGGATCCGATTCAGTTGATCTAAATGAAGCATATATTTCAATTTCTGACTCTTCAAATCAATTAATATTAAATTATACAAACAATTGTTTTGCAGGTAGCGCATCTAGCGGGCTTTTTGGTACCTTGAACTCTAGTAATCTTAGTTCGACTACCTATGGTATTATTGTAATAAGAGATTATGATTCATCTTGTATATCTACTAGTCCCTCTATTAATGATGATGATTTAGTGGTTTTAATGATTAATACAACAAGCTGTTTTTCAGGTATTGACACACGAACAAACGTTTTTGGAAATGTTGTACCTGAACAGGGTATAGATGGGGTTATCGGTTTTACTACACCCTCTGCTTTTGTTGATACAATCCTTGAACTACAACCATAAAAAATATTTTCTATCCAAAAAATACCTTTGCTATATCATATAATTCTTTATCTACTGTTTTTGATTCCTGTACCGCATCTTCTAGGGGTACTGCTACTATATTGTCACCTTGTAATGCTACCATTTTTCCGTATTCTTCGTTTTTTATTAGTTCAACTGCTTTTACACCAAATCTAGTTGCAAGTACTCTATCTCTTGCTGTTGGTGTCCCTCCTCTTTGTACGTGTCCTAGAATAGTTACTCTTGTATCTACATGCATTCTTTTTTCTATTTGTTCTGCTAAGTAGTGTCCTATTCCGCCTAATCTTACATGTCCAAATGCATCTGTTTCTTGTTTTTGTATTACTAAACCTGTTTTTTTGTCTGGTGTTTCTATATTTTTTTCCTCTATTTTTTTAGGTACTGCTCCTTCTGCTACTGCCACAATACTAAAGGTTTTTCCTCTGTTATATCTTTTTTTAACGTTTTTACAAACTTCTTCAATATCAAAAGGGACTTCTGGTATTAATATTTCATCAGCACCTCCGGCTATTCCTGCCATTGTAGCAATCCATCCTGCATGCCTGCCCATTAATTCTACTACTATTACTCTGTGATGTGATTCAGCAGTTGTATGTAGACGGTCTATTGCTTCAGTTGCAATTGATACTGCTGTATCAAAGCCAAAAGTATAATCTGTACCTGAGAGATCATTATCAATTGTTTTAGGTACACCTACTGTTGGTATACCTTTTTTAAAAAGTTTTGAAGCAACTCCTAATGTATCATCTCCACCGATTGCAATTATTGAATCTAATCCAAATTTTTTTATGTTTTCTTCTATTTTCTGTGCGTCTTCACCGTTTTTAAAAGGGTTTGTACGAGATGAGCCAATTATTGTTCCACCCTTTGGAAGTATACCTGATACTGAGTAGTCAGTTAAAAGCTCCATTTCTCCGTTTATAAGTCCTTTCCATCCATTTTTAATTCCAATTATCTCCCAGTTGTATTGTAAAGATTTTTTTACTACCGCTCTTATTACTGCGTTTAAACCTGGGCAATCTCCCCCTCCTGTTAGTATTCCCACTTTTTTCATATTTATTCTTCCTATTTTTAAATGTTATTTATTCCTATTCTTCTCAAAATTCTTTATTATTTTTTATCTTATAAGTTTTTATGTTGCAAGCATCCCTCCAAGATATTTTTCAACGATAAAACTAGTGACTGATACTATCCATACAAATGGTATAAAATAAAGAAGAGTCAGGTACTTGTGACTTCCTCTTAGTATTCTAATTGTTAAAGCAATCATAAAACAATGTATGACTAGAACTAGAAAAATAATTATAAAATTGTTTTCATATAAAGATGGATCTATGGTATAAAGTATTGATCCAATATTTATTTGGTCAACCTCAGAAAAAGGTGTTCCTGTTTCTATCATAATTTCGTTTAGATGCCGTCCTATAACTAATGAAATATATATTGCAAAAGAAATACCAAAGGTGATTCCAGCAAATAAAGCTATAGATGTGTTAATAATTGTAAGTTTTTTTACTCTAAGGTTCCGAATTTTTCTAATATTTTCTGCGATCATAGTAGAAGTTTCCCTTGGGTTTGCTGCAGCAAATGTCGCCTCTCGAAACATTTCACTTGATCTTTGAATGTAGTTGCTACCTGTATCTACTCCAAACCATTCCCAGGATAAAGTATCATCGATTCTCGTTCTGAGTCTTTTATATAGATCTTTTATATGTTTTGTTAAAACACCGTAATCTTTTCTACTTAAATAATAAACAGAATCATTGATTTTACCACCTCGCATAGTAGAAATTGATCCAAGCGCAGGTATAAAACCAAGAAAATTTCTTTCCTTTCTTGAAATATTTCTTTCTTCTAATAATACCTTTATGCCACTAAGTATTAGAGGGGTTAATGCTAATGAAAATATGATTTCAAAGGATAAATCTTTTATAAATATTAATTCCAATCTGTATTTACAGAAAAACAATATACTCACTAGAAGAATAGTTAGTAATAAAGAAGTTTTGAAATACTGGCTAATTTTCGTTTCAATTATACCTTTTTCACCTGTCATATGCCATATTTCATCAGGTGGGACCATTGATTTAAGTAGATACATCAACATCCCTTCGCTAATTATTAAAAGAAAAGAAGAAAGATAAATGAAGGTGTTCATATCCTCTGCTCCCATAATTATTGGTAGGACTATCCCGAGACTCATGATAAATATGATAGCTATTAGAAGGGATACATAAACCTCATTTAGAATTATGACATTTTCATTACTTGTTTCATACATTGTTTTGTATTCTTCTAGCACGGCTTCTTGTTCTGTTTCAATAAACTCTCTGTGATCGACACCGCTGTCTAGACTCTGGGAGAAACGATCTAAAAAATCTTTGAAGATTTTACTAGGTGTTCTTGCAGATATAAAACGAAAGGCTTTGGATAGAGGCATTCTCCATTGGGTAGAAAGAACGCTCATTCTTTTCAGTTCTTTACCTAAAGCACCATAGGCTGTTTTTCCACCTAGTATATTTATTATATCCTTTAATGACAGGTCAGATATTGCAAGTACTCTCAAGTGAGTTATAAAAAAATGCATTTTACTGTTAATATCACTTTCTTTGTTTTTCCAGTTCACGTACGGATAAAAAATTGCTAAAAATATTGGTACAGTACCCCCTATTATAAAGGTAATTGGGTTAAAATCTACAGGTATTGGAAGAATTATATTTAATATGAATGGTAATAAAAAAACAATAACTCCAAGTATGATTAAAGGGATAAATATTGATCTGTAAAATTTTTTCGGGTCTTCAAGAGCTTTATATGCAATTCTAAGATCCCTTGTAATGCTATTTTTTTGCTTTTTTTCCTTTTTCTTTTTTGCTTTCTTTTTTTTCTTTGCCATATCTATCTTTCTATATTTTTATAGGTATTCCTTTTTTACCTTCTCTATAATAACCCCAAATAAACTGAACAACTTCATAATAATCCATTATATTTTCCTCTACCATACGATCTAAAATATGTTTTCTTTCGTCATACACCTGATATATCTCACTTAGATCTTTATAACCTGCAGTTTTTGCAATTCTTTCTTCAAGAATATAGCTATTTCTATTTGCAACAAAACGATGTTCATCTTTCATACCATCCCATTCAAAGGCGGTTCTTGACATAATACCATCTACCTCTCTGTTGTAGCCTTCTATTTCATCTATGTTTGTCACTCTTCTCATTAGTTTTCCGTCTCGTTCTATTGCAAGTTGGATTACAACAAAATCAAGATTATCCATGAATGTTTTTGGAACATTTATCGGGTCGCTTGTGAAACGTTGTATAACCTTTGTAACATTTCCAGCGTGAAATGTAGTCATAACTGGATGTCCTGTTTGCATTGCACCAAACACAATGTTTCCTTCAGCTCCTCTTACCTCACCAGGGATGATATACTCGGGTCTTGATCTTAAAGCTGCTTTTAAAAGATCAAACATTGTAACTCTTCCTTCTACAGGACCTGAATCTTTTGTTAAAAGTCGTTGCCATACTTTATGTGGTACCTGCATCTCCGGTGTTCCTTCTGCAGTGTATATTTTTTTTTCTGGTGGTATGAACGGAAGTATAGAATTCATGGTCGTTGTTTTTCCACAGGCTGTACCCCCGCAGATAAAAAAGTTTCTTCCGTATTCGCAACATATCCATAGATATGCTGCAATTCCTGTACTCATAGTACCCCATTTTATAAGTTGAGTAACACTTATCGGTGTTTCTGTAAAACGTCTAATTGTCATGCTTGGTCCTTTTATACTGATCGCATCACTATAAACAATGTTTCCTCTGCTACCATCTGGTAATACTCCATCAGCTATAGGGTTTCCTTCGCTTACAGGACTTCCCATCTTTTCACTTAGTTTTCTTGTAAAAAGAGAGGCTTCTTCTTTGGTGATTTCCACATTGGTTTTTATCATTCCAAAAACCTTGTGTATTAAATGTATTTTTTCACCTGCAACTACATGTATATCCTCTAGCCAGGGATCGCGCATAAAACATTCGAGAGAGCCTGTTCCAACAATTTCTTTTGTAATATAATATTCAATCGCCTGTTTTTGTTTTGAAGTAGTTTTTATTTTAGTATTTTCTTTTTTAAAAAGTCCTTTTTTTTCTTTTGTGTCTGCTTTGACTGCTTTTTCATCAATAGTAATTATTTCATCGATTAGTTCTTTTAGAATTTTTCTTAGTTCTTCATCTGATTTCACACTTTGTTTTGCGGGTGCTTTCTTGACTATTAATCTCTGTATTTGTTCATGTTTTATTTTTTCTTCTTTTTCTAGTTTTGGTTCTATAGAATGATATTCTTTTTCATCCATATCAGCTGTCTTGTAAATATGTACAAAAACTATTCCTTTAGCTGGATAAATAAGATTAGGTTTACTTTCTTCTCTTACTTCAAATGGGAGTTTTGAATAAAAATCAGGACGTCCTAATCTATCTTCAATTTTTGATATATAATCTTTCAAATGAGGATGTTTTTTGAGTAACTCTGATACCTCCTTTTCATTCATCTTTGACATTATGTTTTCCTCTCAATTTAGATTATATAGAAATGGGGAGACCTTTTTCTCCCTCCCTATAATAAGTCCAAATAAATTGAACCACCTCGTAGTAATCAAAGATTTTTTCTTCAATCATTCTATCTAAAATGTGTTTACGCCGGTCAAACTCATCATATATCTCCATCACATTTTGAAAACCAGCTTGGGGTGCAATTTTTTGTTCTAAAATGTAGCTGTTTCTATTTGATTTGAAAAGATGTGTATCAGTTGCTGCATCCCATTCAAAAGCTTTTCTCGACATTATTCCATCTGCTACTTTGTTGTAACCTTCGATTTCATCGATTGAGATAACTCTTCTAAGTTTCTTTCCTTTCCGTTGTATTGCAAGCTGAATTAAAACAATGTCTAGGTTATCCATAAATGGTTTTGGTACGTTTATTGGATGACCTGTAAAACGTTGTATTACTTTTGTTACTGATCCTGCATGAAATGTTGTAACGACAGGGTGGCCTGTCTGCATTGCTTGAAAAACAACTCTTCCTTCTTCACCACGTGTCTCTCCTGGTATTATATAATCTGGTCTTGATCTTAGAGCTGCTTTTAAAAGATCGGATTCATCAACATGGCTATCTTTTGGCCCGGTTGATCTTGTGAGCATTTGTTGCCAAACCTGATGAGGAACTTGTACCTCTGGTGTGTTTTCTACTGAATATATTTTTTTTTCTGGTGGGATAAAAACAAACATTGAATTACTTGTTGTTGTTTTTCCACTTGCAGTTTCTCCACATACGAATATACTACAACCATATTGAAGTGCAAGCCAAAGGTATGCACCTACACTAGTGTCAAAAGTGCCCCAGTTCATAATCTGAGTTATACTGATTGGTGTTTCACTAAATTTACGAACAGTCATACTAGGTCCCTTTAGACTAACATCTCGACTGTGTATGATATTCACACGGCTGCCGTCTGGTAATGTACCATCTGCTATTGGTTGCCCTTCACTTACAGGACTTCCTATTTTCTCTGCAAATTCCTGTGAAAAAGTATCTGCCCATTTTTTATCAATAAAAATATTTGTTTTAACCATGTCAAAGATCTTATGAATTAGATGAACATTTTCTCCAGTAATTATGTGAATATCTTCTATGTATGGGTCTCTCATAAAAGGCTCAAGAGGTCCGCCACCGACAATATCTTTTGTTATATCATATTCGATATCCATTTTTTCAACAGGGCTAACCTTTATTTTACCCCCTTTTGATTTGTCTATTTTACCTTCGGCTTTTTTATCTATTAATGTTACTTTTTCAATAAATTCTTTTATTGCTGCTCTTAATTCATCTTGTGTTTTTATATTTGTTTTTCGATGAGCAATTTCATATACATTTTCCAAAATAATTTCTTTTTTCTTTTGTTCTACATCGTTGAGATCAGGAGCAATAGCTCTATATTCGATATCTTCCATATCTTTTGTTTTTATAATATGAATAAAGACTGATCCTTTTGTTGTATATATCAAATTTGGATATTCTTGTTTTTTTACATCTCTAGGTACACTACTATAAATAACAGGTTCTAAGTTATTTTCCTTTTTTATCTTTTCAATATATCTTTTAAGATGCGGATTTTCTTTTAGAAGTTTTTCAAATTCTGCTTTTTCTATTTCTGTCATATCTATCAAGTTTTGTAATTTAATAGTTTTATTTTAGAAGGCAACACCACTTGTTTCAATTGTTAAGCCTACACCAGGTCTTACAGAAAACGTTGTAGTAGGTTCATATTTTTTACGTGCTCCATTGAATTTTTCAAGATATATATTGTGAACAATGCCGATACCAGGCATACTCTCACGGGTTATTCTAAAATGGACGTCACAAATCATTCTGAATGCATTATGTATCTTTTCAGACCACTCGTTAGGGTTGCCTGTTACAATAATAATTTTTCCTGATCCTTTTAATCTATTGAAGAAATTTGTCAAATCCACTAGGTTGTTTTCATTTAAACTCTCAAGAAGTAAAGTTGAAAGGGAGTCGATAAATATTATTTCTGGATCAAATAATTTTTTACATGTGATTAATCCCTCAAGAAAAGTATTTTTAGGTTTTGTTTCTGCAAGCATAACTTCTGTTGATATAAAAAGTAGTTTTCCTTTCATAAGGTATTTTCTTACATCATATCCAACAGATGCAGTTTGTCTTAAGAAACTTTTTATGGTATATTGACTGGATACATATGAGCATGTTGAACCATGTTTTAAGAAACTAAAACAAAATCTCTGTGAAAGAATACTTTTACCTGTTCCTTCTTTTCCCTCCATAAATATTAATGTTCCTTCTGGTACTTCCTCTCCAAATCTTTGAGCGAAGCCGTCTTTTTCACCTTTTCTTTCAAGGACTAAAGATTTTGTTTTTATAGTCATTTATTTATATCCCATCCAAATTTTATTCATCAAATTGTAAATGTAAATTCATTCTCAATTGCTTGAGGCCCAACAACTCTTAGTTTTTGATATCCTGAACTAATATCGTTTCGATTGATGTATAGTGTAACTGTGTTCTCTGTCTCTAGTGTTGTTGATGAAAAACTGTAGTTTGTAGTTTGTATTATTTCTCCATTAATAAACAAATTAAAGGTTTGATTTGAGGTTGATATTTTTGCCGCTCCGATATTTTTTATATAAAAAAGATAGTTGTTACCAGATAATGGTATATTTTCTGGATCGTTTATTATTTTAAATTCAATATCAAGTTGATCTTTTACTCTATCCCCTCTCTCCGAAAAACTATTTGTTACATCTTGTATTACTGCTACAAATACACCAGATACCGTTCCCGCAATAATTACTGCTGCAACAAAATATACAACATGTGTTCCGGTTAAACTAAATCCCATTTATTATCCCCTTCCTAAGTTATCATATAAGTATAATAATCAGATATTCCATTATTTGTAATAACTTTTAATCTCCTTTCTCCAGAACCTGGTTGGTTATATACTATAAGATTCACTGTGTTTTCTGGGAAGAAATATGTTGATGTACATGTGAATTCTTTTAAACTACCATTTATCAACAAAGTGAAATCTGATGGTTCAAGAGTTATGCTACCTGTATTTTTGATTGTAACATTTAAATCATAATTAGATCCATTACTTGGTGTGTTTACTACTGAGATATTAATATCAGTTTGGAGTCTGTCAATTGATCTGTCCCTCATCTCATCATAGGAGTCATGTACATTTGTTATAGTTGGAATTGTTGTGGAAACAATTATTTCTATAGCTAAAACTATAGATACACCAATAATTGCAGTAGTAGCTGACAATGAAAATCCCGTATATACCACCTCCAACTAATGAGATGAGATTAGTACACTATCCCCTCTAAGTTTTTTTTATTTAAATAATATATTACAAAAGAGGTAAATAAATATTTTTATTTTATATGGTGATTACCAATTTTTTTGGTCATTCTTGATAATTCACTATCTATTCTATCTAAGAAATGTTTATCGAATTTTCTTCCTTTTAGTTTTTGTATATATATCAGTGATTGTATATGATCTGTTGATGGTAAATCAGATATTTTTTTGTCTTCCATGCCTTCTGTTTTTTCTTCTTTTATTCCATTTGAATAGTCTAATAAACTAATTTTCGCATCTTCAGAAATCCAACCTATATCAACATAATAATCAAGAATTTCAGATAGATGAGGTCTGCCACATTTATCAACTAGTAACTGTAACCATTTCATAAGGATAATAACGCTTTCAGGATCACCTGGAACTTTGGTTAAAGGGTTAACATCTATTATTTTTTCACCTTTATATTCTTTTTCAGATACCTTAATATCTTCTGTTGTTACAATTTGATCAGATGAAATCGGGCTTTTTTCATCTGAAAGACTGGTTTCTAGGTTTTCAAGTCTTTTCTCTAATTTTTCAATAGATTGTAAGATATTATTCGTATTAGGATCAATTTTAGTTTGTTTAGGTGTTGGTGTATATTGTTTGGTGGAATAGGTTTCTAAAACATTCCTTATTTTTTTAATAAGGATGTTAAGCTGATTTTTTGTGAGTTGGATATCTTTCTTTTCCAGCTTTTCTATTAATTTATTTGCAATTGTTGATGGAAGAACTCTTTGTTCAGCTAATTTATTTAACTCCTTTTTATAATCAAAATTACTGGAACCATCCTCTTCATCATTTATTTTTTTTTCTTCCATACTCCTCTACCACCTAAATTATTATTCTATTCTTTTAAATTTTCGATAAAATTATCAATTATGGTATCAATCTTATTATCTAGAGCTACAGTTGTTCCTAGGGCCATCTCAATGATTTTGTCTAATTCATTATCCGGTAGATTGTTCCATGTTGTATTGTCTAATGGTTTTGATTCAATCTCTGTAGTGATTTGTACCTCATCTGTTTTTTCATTATCATTTTTTTCTTCCAAAATTTCATGTGTATCTACTGTTTGAACTTTTTTATCTCCTTCAGACATTCTTTTGATTTTTGCACCAGAACGCTCTGCAAAGGATTCAAGCTCTGCAGTTCTCTCTTTTAATGTATCAATTTCATGTGTAAAATTTTCAAGTGAATCTAATCTTTTCTTTGTTACTTTTGAAAGTCCCACAAAAGGATTCATTTGTTCAGATACAATCTCATATAAACTAACAAGATCATCTAGATCTTTGGAAACTGAATCCAATTTTTGATTTAAATCAGTTATTTCCTCTTGATTTTTTTTAATTTGGAAATCAAAGTCCTTTATGCTCTGAAGAATAGCTCTTTTTTGTTCTAATCCTTCCCTTGTGTCCATATCTGTATCGGTCGTATCTTCGGTTTGTTTTTCTTGATCGTTATTGTTGTCATTGACTTTTATTACTTTTCTCAGCTTTTCAACGTCTTCTTTTTCAGGTTTTTCTTCTTTTTTCTCTGGTTCTTTTTCCTGTTGGTTCTCTTGCTCTTCTTGATTTTGTTCTTCAGTTTTTTTTCCTCCCTCAGATGTGTTCTCCTTTTCACTATCTGGTTGCTCCGCTAGGTTATCGTCATCTTTTCCCATCTTTAACTTTATTTACACCCCTCCTGGATTGAGTTTGTATATAGATTATTAGTTTTATTAATTTTTGCAAAATAAGAATGAATTTTATAATATATATATTCTTGGGAACTTAATAAATAACATTTTTTTAAACAAAAAAGTATTAAAATAGTTAGAGAATAAACAAAATGGATAGATTTAGAAATTTCAATAGATATATTTTATTATTTGATAATGAGGTCCATATGGAGGATAAAGGCAAGGTATCAAATTTGCAGCCAACTAAACATGATAAGGATTTAGTTTTAAGTATAGATAATAAGGGTAAAATAATAAAATTAAATAAAAAATGTGAAAAAACATTTGGTTATTCTGATAAAAATATTTTGGGTCAATCTTTTCTTGATATACTTGCCCCTAAAAAATATAAGGGACAATGGATAGAGAAATTTAATTCTGCAAAGAAAAATCGGTCGATTGATGATTTTAAACTACCTATATCTACTCATAATGGTCATGAGCTTATGATATATTGGAGCAGTTTTCCTGTTAAGAACAAAGAGGGGGAAGTACAAAACATTAGTATGGTTGGAAGATTTATTATATCCTGGGATGATTCAAAAAATCCATTTTTACCCGAATGGGAGGAAATAAATAAACCATTAAAACATGTTGATAATTTTGATAATAACTTGGAAAAATTAGAGATAGAGAATCAGTTTCTTAAAGATGAAAATCGATATCTAAAAAAGAATCTAAAAAAATATTTAGGACACTACTCAAAAGTTAATTCAGATGATAGCAAAGCTTTGTTAGGTAAGAGCATCTATCGAATAAGTGATATTTTTGGCGGTAAAAAAAGAAAAGAAGAATTAGAAGCTTTGATGCATGATTTGGATGAACGAGAAGAATATTTAAATAATCAAGAAAAAATAATAATAAAGGATAAAGAAAAAATAAAACAACAAAAAATTAATTTTATTAATTGGCGAAAAAATCTTGAAAATCTTGAGGGGGATATCGAGAGTAGAAAAAAATGGTTGGATAACAAAGAAGAATCATTGAATGTTGTTTTAGGTAAAAATGAGGATATTAGTTCTGATGAAATTGATGTAGATAACCATCAAGTAATTGAAAATATATCTGATTGTGCTGTTATTATCCAAAGGGGTATTTTAAAACAGGTTAACAATTCTTTTGTTGATCTAATTGGTTATAGTTCTTCTGATATATTAAACAAGAGTTTATTTGATTTTATTGTACCTGAGGGTTTAGATGGCGTGGAAGAATATTATAAGAACAGATTAAAAGGAGAGGATATTTCTTTTTATGAGACAGTTCTTTTAACAAAAGAGAATCAAAAGATTAATGTAGAAATTAGTATACGACCTACTATTTATGATGGTGATAAAGCAGATATTGCAATAGTAAAAAAAATTTAAAAAAAAGATATTAAAAATAAAAAAATTAAAGATTTAGAAGGATGTTTTTTTCCTTCTTTGTTTTACCATAGATCAACAATTCTATTTGCGAATACAGCTGGTGCTGAACATTCAAATGTACCACATGATCCTAACTCTGGTTGAATTTCTCCGGATATATCTTCTCGAGCTTCAAGTCCACCTGTTTCAGGTATTAGTGCAGTTAGATTTACCAGTATCATTATCTTATCTCCACTGTTCATACCGTTTGTGTTTGTAACTGAGCCGTCTGCATCATGTAAAACGACTACTCCGAAATACCCAGTTGATATGTTATTTAATATTGAGTAGTTAGATCCACTTGCTACTGGTGTGTCAAATACACTTTTATCATCTGTATTTACAGTTGTTACAAGGCTAGAATTTAGTTCTAGTACAGATAGATTGGTGTATTTTATGGTTAAATGTGCTAGACTTAAATCAATATCTTTACTTCCTGCTCTTGGTCTTACACCTAGTGCTAGGTATTCAATTTTTGTTTTTTCTACATCTGTAAATCCAGTGACATCATCTATCATAATTCCTGCAGATACTTCTCTGATTGTTGCGGTACCAACTGTTCTTGCTCTTTGCTGCAGGGTTTCACTTGTTTGAATCAATACAGTTGCTGCAACAGCTGCAATTAAAATCA
>Ga0272442_10007188_pt1 | contig 14470 bp, 13 predicted proteins | sample SSMForm2O_FD_200262 | JGI IMG/M metagenome (GOLD analysis project Ga0272442, IMG submission 200262) | Marine sediment archaeal communities from Little Sippewissett salt marsh, Falmouth, MA, United States - SSM-Form-2O | ecosystem: Environmental > Aquatic > Marine > Wetlands > Sediment ...
GGCTTATTTAGAAATCTTAAAGGACAAAAAGGCATCGATTTTAACCTACTTTATGGCCAGAGCTCTATCCTGGTTTAAACAGATCTATCACTTTGAGTTTGAAAAAGTATTATCAGATAATGGCCCGGAATTTAAAGGGTCGCTTACCAAAGAATATCCCTTTGAAATCATGTGTACCCAGTTAGGCATCAAACATATTTATACAAAACCATATCGGCCTCAGACCAATGGAAAGGTAGAGGCCTTCTGGAAAATCATCAAGAATGAATTCTTTTATCCCAATTCATTTGATTCTGTAAAAGATCTCATCTATAATCTAGGCAACTTTTTATTTGAATATAATCACTTAAGAAGGCATGGGGGACTTGCGTATATCACCCCTTATGAAAAGTTAGAAAAAGTTACCGAATTATTGAGCTAGTGCAACGGTTCTCTGTTTTCCACTTTTCGTGTAAATAAAACAAGGCTGAAAAGAGGTTTTTTCTCTATTTCGGCCTTGTTTTATTCTTTATTAAGATTTAATTCATTATTGAAAAGATACTCTTTATGTTGGGTTAATCTTTTAAAATCACAATATCATCAATTTTCCAAGTAATAATTCCATCTGGAGAACCTTGAAAAACCCAGGCAACCTGGAATTCATTTCCATCATAATCGCTCAGGTTTACTTCAGCGACAGTAGCTGTCATATCATAGTATTGATTATCAATACTATAAGTCGCTTCAGTAGTCCATGTACTTCCATTATTCGTAGATACCTGAACTTTCAGCTGATAAGTATAAGAGATATGACTTACAAAATATTTGAAAATTAAATTTAATCCACTATTCCCTGTAGCATCAATGGAAGGTGATACTAATCTATCAGTAACAGAAGAAGTGCTACTGCTGCCTACATACACTATCTCGGGAGCTGTTCCACCTGCATTGTTTTCATCAACAACCCCCACCCATTTGTTGGAACTTTTAGTCCAATTTTCAGGAATTTCCCCATAGCTTAACCCAGTAAAGTCTTCGGAAAAAAGAATGCTCTTAAAATTTGCCGTTACTTCTGCATTTCCAGCGGGCATGGTGAAAGTAGTGCTGGCACTATTGGCATTAGTAAAAGTACCCGAGGAAGTTGTAGTCCAGTTGGCAAAAGCATAACCAGAATTAGGAACAGCTGAAATACTAACTTCAGTTCCCGATAGATAAGGTCCGGCATCTGTAAGATCAGAAACTGTTCCCCCTGCAACGGGATCTGCATTCAAAGTAATGTTATAACAATCTTCTACAGTAACGGAAACTTCTCCTTTCATAGCAGGATTTCCACATTTGTCTGTATAGGTAACCTCCAACTTATAAGTTGTCCCAGATATGGCATCAATAGGAGTACATAATTCACCAGTAGATTTAGTAAAAGTTACATCATTTGGCACAACCCAGTCTAATCTTTCATCTTCCAGGTTAGAAATAACAAGTTCTTCTGAGGCATCACTAAAGCTAACAGTGACTGTTTCTACAGTAACACATGAGCCAACACATACTTTTCCATCAGTACTATCAATATTTATGTTTACTGATTCCGGAGTTAGACAGTCAAAGCTGGCTGCAATGGTATGATCTGCCTGGATATCAGTAAATGTGTAAGTGGTTACTGTACCTTCTGATAAACCATCTACCAGGACATCTGATATTTTATAACCTTCATCAGAAGTTATGGTAAAAGTCTGGTCATCTCCTTCTGTTACCGTTGTTTCTCCAAGTGGACTGATAGTCCCACCATCTCCAGCTAATGAGGTGATGCTATAGTATGTAACAGTTGGAGTTGATGGTGTCGGTGTTACAGGCGTGGGTGTTGGTGGGTTAATAATATCATTCACAGTATCAACAACATCAGCATCTCCAGTAACATCTCCTCCTGCTTCCAATACAGTAGTCACTTTTCCTAATAAAGTGGAGAAATTATTACCTGAAGTAATTTCTTCCAGATCAATATCTGCCTGAGCATCACCACTAACAATAAGTGCTTCTACCACCAAAGCTAGTGCAGTTGATTCGGGAGTCATCTCTCCAGCATCATAGTCCTGTTCTGCTGCAACTGCCAGGGGTATTACATTTTTTAATACCACTTTATTACCATCGACTGTTGCAGTAGCAGTGATAACTGTATTGGGATTGACTGCAATATTCTCAAAACTATAATAACCATTTTCATCAGTCGTTACGGTATGAGTAACACCGCTGGCATCTACAATTGTTAGCTCAGCACCTGCTACCGGTACCCAGCCTGTTATATCCTTGGAAAGCTCAGCGGCATTGGGAGGAATCAATACCTGCCCAGATATAGTTCCTTTGGGTTGTGTTGTTGAAGGAATAAGACTGCACCCAACTATAGAAAATATTACCAACAAAATGATGGTAATTAAGCAAATATTTTTACTTGATTTCATTTTTTCACTCTCCTTATTAATGGATTTTAAAACAACAGATAAAACCAATAAATCAAATACAAGAAATATTTCCATAAAAATATAAGCACTTTTATCAAATTTTAAGCTTGTTTCTTTTATCTCCTCCTTTCTGAAAAGGCAATAAAAAAAGATAGAGCAAGATGAAATATCCTGGTATGTCTTTTTAACTTGAAAGATTCTACCCCTGTTATTAAAATTACACTCTCAACAAACCATCATTAACCTTTCTTAATCCTGAGGATTGCCCCTTCGGTGCCTTTTCGTATAAAGCTCTCCAGAGTTCTGTCCGGTAACGGTCTTTTTGCCAGAAAGTTTCGATACTTTTGGCACTTTACTCCTTCGGCTCCCTTTCTCTTTTTGTAAGAAGAAAGGGTCTCTCCTGTTACCTTCATACAGGTTACAATATTATATTTTACCAATATACAATCACATGTATTATAAATTATATATATTTATGTTTTATTATGTAATACATCTTTAAGTTATGTCTTTTTTTATATACGACAACGCAAAATGTAAATCCTTCTTTTTTATAAAAGTATTTTAAAAAGACTTAATTTTTATCTGAAATATTTTTGAATTAAGGTTTATTGTTACTTTAAAAATCTTTTACTTATTCACAGCTTATACCCAAAAAGGCTTATAATTGTGGGTAAATATGGAAAAAACGTGCGTAAAACGGGGAATAATGATGGATAAAGAGTGAAAAGCGGGAAATATCGGAAAACAGGGAAAAAGTCTTTAATATAAGGGTATTTTAAGCAACAAATTAAAGTATGTTGGTTGAATCATTGTATAAAAAAAATAAAGCTTATATACGCCGCATTAGAGCTTTTTCTAAAAAATGCCGAAACCCTTATGTGTCTATGCTTTCATTGATTTTTTGCAAAATCAACCCGCAGATCACTGATGGTTTTCTTGATTTCTTTGATTTCAACGGTAACAGACTGGGAGAATTCCTTCTGGTTCTTGATGATTTCATTGATAAAGAACTCTAATTTCCATACCAGGTAGACGGAAAGCACCAGGGGAAAGCCATTATTTGCTATTAATTTTAGTATATATTCAATATCCAATGAGTTGCTTTCCTTTCAAAATCCTTTTTTCTCCGGACCGGATATCCAGGTGTAGAAAGTTTTCCTTTTTATAAAAGCCGATGCCGGTAAAGCCGATTTCCTGGGCATAAAGAAAAAGGTAAAAAGTAGGTAATCCTTGACATGTAATTCGGTTAATGCATGATAAAAATGAATAAATCTGTGAAACTTCAGAACTAAGAGAAGCTTTAACCCTATATAAGAAAAGCCCTTCAGCAAAATGCTAAAGGGCTGGAATGGTCTGGCTTCCCAGACTGGACGACTTTCGCAACTTTTGTATGAGTGATGAAACAGGAAAAGTATTTCACCAGTTAGAAGAAGTTGTTGGAATTTGATAGCAATAACATGGACAAACCCCCAATAAAGAAATTCTGCCTATACTATTGTCTGGCTCCCTCTATTGGACTCGTTCAGAACTTTTAAGGGAAATGTAGCAATAGATAATATTAAATTAAATCAGACTTAATACTATAGCTTGGATGTCTTGACAAGAGGCAATATAAACTTTATTAGTTATCTAACAATTTCAGTATAGATAAATTTATGCACTTAAAGCCCCTTTTGCATCTGATTGATAATGGAATTCAAAGCTATTTTACCCATTTTACTTTTATTAATTTGTTTAGCAAGAGCCAAGCGGTCAAACACTGTTCTGGTTTGCTGAATTTTATTTCCCTTAAATTCCCAAATGCAAAGAGCAAGAACTTGGAATTTCAGTCCTTCATAACTTCCTTCCATAATATGTTCATATACTGCTCTATCTTCTTCTGCAATAATTTTAACTCCTGACTCGATGAGTTTTTGATCTGGAATAATTTTGAATGCCCAATTAAGATATCTTTCTATCTCCTTTCTACCTTTAAATTCACCGTTTGGGTTAATCCAAAGAGCGTCTTCTGCAAAAAGAGATAATGATTTTTTTATATCCTTATTATTAAATGCTTCTCTAAAATTACGCATAATATTTACTATTTCTTCTTTGCTCATTTTTAATACTCCTTTATTAAAATATTACAAAGACAATGGCGAAAATATTTCTCAAACCCAATTACTATTTATCGAGGTATCACCTCCTTCCATTTATAACGCTTCATTATCTATTAAGCAAGCGTCTTATGATAGATGGATGATACTGCTAAATACTTACTACCATATAAATCTTAAAAATCCTTCTTTTAGAATATAAACCCTCAAGCTAAATACCAAAGGGCTGGTTATTGTCTTGGCTCCCCAGACAGGACGATTTTCGCAACTTTTGCATGAGGGAGGAGACTGAAAAATTGTATCATAAATTAAAAGAAACAATTATATAATATCATACAAAATTAACTAATTTGCCTTACTGCTCTATGAAATATTCTTCGAATACAGAATTCCATCCATTCTGAATGTATTTTTTTTTGACCAAAATCCCAATCTTTCCAATATCTATAGATAGATTCAGGTCTACATACATTCCCATGATCAGTTTTATTTCTGATTATTTGAATCATATCTTTGAGAGATGGATTCATTTCAATTTTTGTAGCCTGGCTAAGTACATCCACAACATGCAAGATATCATACCATATGAAGGGAAGTTTTAATTTTCGAAAATCGGTTCCCATATAGAAGATATACGGATGATTATTTAAGCTATTTTTCCAAAGCATATTCAAGCTATTACACCCAATCGCTATTTCTTTTGTATATTCACCTTTATACTGTAATAATAATTTTATCATTATTAAGGTAGCATAAGGACATGGATCATTTTTCTTTCCCGGTCCATGCCATGTCCCGAGTGCCTTTGAAACATTACAACCCCAGCCATTTTCCTTTACTAGATTTACTAAATTTTTCACGGCTTTATCAATTGCATTGTCTTGGTAACCCACCTTAATTAATCCATAGAGCACTGTAGGAGCATCACACAGTGCCCAAGCCCACATATCCTTTCCGGTACCTCCATAGGATGTACTAATATTCATGACTAATTGAGGGATACCATGTTCGTCTCTGTGTTCTAATATTTTTTTTATGATCGAAAATATTTCATTATCATTAATCGACAGACCAATATCTGCGAGAAAAGCAAGTTTATGAAAAGGCTGTTGAGCACTTTTGTGGCTATTCAATACTTTTCCTGGCCAATTCTGTAATTCAGAAATCAATGTCATAATTCTTGCATCTTCTAGTATTTTTAGTTTCAGCAATGTATCATTATCTTTATTAAAATAAAGTTTAGCATTATATGCGACAAATGCCTGAGATGAATTGATCAGTGTATTTATACTCATAATATTTCACCTTTATATCCATAAAAATCTTTTTATAATAAATCATTTGAAATATAAATCCCTTCAGCAAAGGCTAAAGGATTTGAAATGGTCTTGGTTCCCCCTATTGGAAAGCTTCAATATTTTTAAGGAGAATATGGTTATAAAATATTAGGTTAAATCAGGAGATTCTTCAATATATCAGTGTATAATTTTTTATTATCAGTTTTCATATGTTGATGGGTTTTCGTTGTTAATTATTTTTAACGCCTTAGCATAAACATTCTTTACACCGCTATTTTTCTCTTTCTTGATAATTTTTTCAAAAATCGGCAAAAGTTGTTTTCTGGTTTTAGGATTATGCTTGGCAATCTCAACTAAAGCAAAAGCGGCACACCATTTGATAACCGTTGTGTTTTTTTTATCATCAGTAGTATTTTTTAAAAGATAAGAAATTGCTTTGGCTGCTTTGTTAGGATAATCTTTGGCCATATTGCCAATGGCTTCCGGTACGCCCTACTTGACTCTTGGTAATTGATAATTGATGTATTCCAAAAGAGTATCAATGAACGGCATGAGTAGCGTTGGGTTTTGTGATGAAACATGCTTCATCACTCCGGCGCAAGTGCCTTTGTCAACATCTTTTGCTGACTCAAAAAAGACAATAAATTCTTTAACCGGTATGTTACCGGAAATTACTGCTTCAACGAGCTCTGTCTCTTTTTCTTTCGGTTTCATTTTTGATTGTAAGATTTCTTCAATTTTAGACATCTTTTTTAATTTCCTTTTTATTTTTATAATTTATTTCTTAGGAAATAGTTATTTAGATCTTATCCCCACAAATAAAATCATGATAATAATTCCATATTATTTTTCAAAAGAATACTACAGATATTCTGCTTATTTTAGTTAAAAATATACTTCCTTTCAATTTTTTCTTTTCTATACATTTATTTACTGTAAATCTGTTTAAAATCCTTCTTTTTCAGATAAGAAAAGCCCTTCAGCAAATGCTAAAGGGCTTGGAATTATCTGGCTTCCCCTATTGGAAACGTTTAGAACTTTTAAGGGGGAAATTGCACTAGAGAATATTAAATTAATAAGTTAGTTATTTTATAAAGTAATCAACTAAATACTATTTGACTTCATCCAATACAATTTTATAAACTTTTATATAAGTTGAGAGACTGATAAAGTCTGATATAAATTAAATTTATATATTGGAAGATAAATTGTTTTATTAGTTTAGACTCAATATTAACTTCCTGTCTTTTAATCAAGCTTTTAAATTAGTCCACTAAGCCATCTCGATCATACTAAGCAATAAGGCTAAAGCAATACCAAAAAGAAAAGCAATCACCGAGTGCTTTTTTTCATGACTTCGTGCTTCAGGTAAAAGATGAGAAGCAGAAATATAGATCAGAACACCCGCTACAAAACCCAAGGATAATCCTAAAATAGGAGGGCTTAACTTAGATATAAGAGGATATGCTAAAAATGCTCCCAGAGGAGTTGTGAGAGAAGAAGCAAAAAAGGCATACAATATTGCTTTTCGATCACTAAGTCCTCCTTCGATAAGGGCGGAAAAGGTTATAATGCCTTCTGCAAATTCATGGATAACAAGCCCAGTCCCTGCAAGAAATCCAGTCAGGATACTAGTGCTGAAAGCAACTGTATAGATCATTCCATCTATAAAGGAATGAATGCCAATTCCTTCTATTGCCGTAATACCAAAGGCAAGACTCTTTTTTTTGGTCTTATGTTGAATGATTTTATTGCTAAAAAACATAAATAAAAAGCCAGCTAATGCAGAATAACCAGCATTGGTATTTTTTTCTACTGCTTCAGGAAAAGCAGATATCAGGGGGACAGAAATTAACATTCCCGCAGCGAAACACATAAAATAGGCTTTCGCTCTTTCCGCCCATTCTTTCTTTTTGTAGATAGTCAGAATGCCCAAGCTATTAATCACAGCTGCTGAAATGGCAAAAATGACAATCCAGGTGAATGTGCTTAATTGAAGCATACGCTTCTACCTCCTCTGCTAGCTCCTATTCTTCTACCTCTACCCCTATCCAATTCTCTTCATTGTTCTACAATAAATTGCAATACATTTTTCGAATAACCTCTTCAGAATCAATAATTTCTGATTTGCCATCAATTCTTTTTCTTATTTCCCAGGAATAATTTCGTAGGAAAAATCAAATCGGTGAATACCAGAATATTTTTATTAATAATTCTATATTCCTTTTTCTCACTTCAAACTTTATTCAGTTTTTCTATACTAAAATGAACTTTGTTAGTTTGTCATATTTTATTAACAGAATAACTACCTTCCAATTTAACTGCATGATTAAAATTATCAAACATAGGTGATACTTTCTTAGCTAATTGATGTACTTTTTCAATAGTCTCTTCAGAATGTTTAGTTTTTACCTGGACTGTAAATTTAACCTGTTTAAAACCAGTCCTCTTTATATTCTTCTCATCGGTCCAACCTCCGGGAACGACTTCTCCTTCCACATCTACTTTCAAACCATCAATACTAACCCTTAGTTTTTGAGCAGCATACAGATAGGCGAAAAGAATGCATCCTCCCAAAGCCTGCAAGGATAATTCGGCAGGTTTGGGACCTAAATTTGTGCCATTATCCTCGAGAGGTTTATCAATTATTAATTTAAAACCTCTAGTTTCACTTTCTAATTTGGTTCCTTGAATCCATTTTGCCGTAGCTTTTAATTTGTTATTCATTGTATTATTTTCCTCCTTTTTTTGATCAAAAAAGCTCTTAAAATCAATATTTATATATTGCTATAATTTATTAAAATTAAAGCAAGAGATTAGAAATTGTCTTAAAATATTTTTTCTAAGAAATATATTGGGAATATCGCTATTTTATTATTCTACTTTATCTTTTACCGTATAGAGATAATGCTATACACTTATCATCCTTTTGAGATTTTCCTTTTATAAATTAAAAAATACCTTTTCTTTTATCTCCTTGCACTATTGATATATATTTTTAGATTCTGTGGCAGAAGTTATTCTAAAAAATTGGTTACTTAGTATTCATAATAAATTATTTTCTTAATACTACACATTGATTAAAAATCCTTCTTTCCTGTCAAGCAATAATAAAAAAATAGCGCTTTAGTGAATACTATAGGACTTGAACTCGTCTTGACTCCCAAGACCGAACGATTTCCGCAACTTTTATTGAATTAATGATGCTGGCTGTAGTCATGGCTAATTATCTCATGATCGATTCAGGCTTACTTTAAAGAACAATTTTCACTTTCGTACTCTGTTTCAATTGTTGCATGTTGCACACCAAGTTTATCTAATATCTTTCTAGCCTTGCATTTAATTTCAAAGATCTCCTGCCTTGAAGCCTTGTTGTCCAGCATGATATGTGTCGTAAGAATATGATGCTCTCCGTCCAGGGACCATAAATGCGTATCATGCACGTCTTTTATTGCGTCTATATCCATCATCTTTTGTTCAACCTCTTCTATTCGTACTGACTCGGGGACTCCCTGTAGAAAAAGCATGAGAGTTTTTTTAAGGTTTTTAATCACATTCCATAAGATGTATAAAGTTATGAGTATGGAAAGAATGGGATCTAGAATATGAATGTCCCTGAAAAGCATGACGATGCTCACTATTAAAATTGCTACCCAACCCAATACATCTTCCAGTAGATGCCAGGTGACCATACGTTCATTCATCGTTTTTCCGTTTTTCAATCGCCATACTGCCAATCCATTTACTACAATACCAGCGAGAGCAAAAAAGAACATGCCTTTTGCATTGGAATGTTCGGGGTTAAGGATGCGGGGAACCGCTCTGGATAAAACATAGAAGGAACCACTTAATAAGATCAAACCGTTAATCAATGCAGCAAGTAAAGTAAAACGCTTGAAACCATAGGAAAATTCGGGTGAGGGCTTCTTTTCTGCAATCCTGGAAAAATACCATGCAAGCCCTAAAGAAAAAGAATCTCCCAAATCATGAAGCGCATCTGAGAGAATAGCCAAGCTATTGGTAAAGAATCCACCGATGACCTCAAAGACAGTAAAACAAAGATTTAGGAAAAAGGCAATCTTGATATTTTTTTCGCTCATATGCTTAGTATCCGCATGTGCATGATTGTGGGCCATAACTTTGCTCCATAATGTTTCGGAAATGAATTTTATTTTATTGCTTATACTATTTTTACATTAACATATATTTTTATAATCTCTGTAAATTTCTCATTATGAGTAGTATTTTTAATAATTATTATATACTTTCCTTTAAATAGACTCAAAAATATTTAACCAAACATATAAAGAACCTTCTTGATTAAGCTTTATCTTTATTTCATTTACCGCACTATTACCTGATATTGCGAATGAATAATAGATAAACTGTCACAGCTCGACCTGATTTGGGATAAGAGTTGTTGGGGTATTTTGAATTATGTTTATTACTTTAAGATACGGGAACAATCTGTAAAATCCTTCTTTATCTTAAAAATAATCTCCAAAAAGAAAAAAGCCCTTCAGCATTTGCCAAAGGGCTGGTTATTGTCTGGTTCCCCAGACAGGAAGACTTTCGCAATTTTTGTATGAAGGAAGAAACGGAGAAAATTTGTCACAAGCTGGAAGAAATAGCCAATACTTAATATTATTATTGATTATTAAACTCTTTACAAAATGCAAGAAAAAGTTACTGGATTATTGAGCTATTACAACGGTCCCCTATATTAAAAGCTGGTATTGCTGGAAAAGGTAAAGTTGTTAGTTCGAAGATAGGGGGCAACTGTCGGGCCAATATATCCTTCTTTTGCTTTTTTTTCTTTTGATATCATATCCACTGCCTTTAACATATCTACTACGCTGGTATTAAATCTCATATTCTTTACCGCTTTAGTCATTTCTCCATCTTTAATCATAAAAGTGCCATTCCTGGTCATGCCGGTTAACTGTATACTCATAGGATTGAGAATATTAACATAATGTAATCTGGAAATATATACACCCTTCTTAGTGGAAGAAATCATTTCTTCAATAGTCTTATCCCCTTCTTTCATTACTACATTGAAAGGTAGGGCTCCGGAAGAAGTATGTTCGGGAGGCAAGGTATTAGCAGTGCATTTTTTATTATATTTTAAAGCAGTATTGTGATCGTAAACTCCGTCTACTATTATACCATCTTTTACCAGATATACCTTCTCGCGAGGCCAACCGACAAAATCACAAGGCAAGGGCATAGTAAGTTTTTCAAACGGGTCATCTAAAATATTGATGGTCTCCGGAAAAAGTTTCTTTCCCCGATTATTGCTGATAAAACTCTGACCTTCCATAATCATCTTTCCATTAAAAGCTGCGTAACAGGCATAATTTAAAATTTCTGAAACTGCTTCCGGTGAAAGAATGACTGTATACACTCCAGGCTCAATCTCTATTTGATTCTTATTTTGGGAAGCAGTTAACAATAATTCATCAGTACATCTCTCAAAATCTAAATCATCAATCGCCGCGCTTATAAAAGAGCAATGGGCAGTAGAGTTATTTCGGGTAATCACACAATTGAATTCCACTTTCGTTCCTTTATCAAAGGCAAAAACTCCTTCCGAATTTGCCACCAGCAATGTATTTTCTTCTGTCGTAAAAGCCCCCGCAGTATCATATTTTCGCTGGTGTACTTTTTCCATTAATTGACTAATTAACTGAGCCCTCTTTAAGGGAGTAAATTGTGCAGTTTTTTGAGAATATTTACACTTTAGTGTATATCTCTGAGGAGGCACTAAACGGTAACCGTAATCCAGTTTAGGACTCATTTTGGTTATTTCAATTGCCTTTTGAATATTTTGAGATAGAGTATGATCATCAATACTGTTCATAGTAACCATGCCAATTTTATCTTTATCAATAATCTTTATGACTAATTTTAAATTAGTTTCCGCAACATTTTGATGAATATAAGATTCGGCAAACCTAGTAAGCTCACTTCTATTTTCGATTGCCACTATTTCATAATCAAAATCTTTAAGAAAACCACTTATCTTTTCAACCAGTTTTTCTCCGGAATTTATATCTCTCATTGTGATGCACCTACCTTTACCTTTCTGAATCGAGCAGGGGAGGTGCCGTGACCAACATGCATTGATTGACTTGGTTGTCCTTTTCCGCAATCGGGAATTCCCCATACCTTCCAGTATTTTTTATCACTTATCCCGTCACATGATTTCCAAAATTTCGGGGTTATTCCCTGATAAATCGCATTTTTATATATCCGGCCTAGCTTTCCGTTTTTTATCTCTCTTGCAACCTCTGTGCCAAATTGAAAATTTAATCTTTTATCATCTATGCTCCAGCTTTTATTGGTATCAAAATATAACCCTTCTTTTATATCTCCGATAAGTTCATCTAATTCCAATTTACCGGGTAATAAATTGACATTGGTCATTCTAACCAAGGGTATCCGATTCCAATTTTCTGCTCTGGCTGCACCATTACTCGGTAATCCCAATGTAACTGCATCTTCTCTTGACATTAGATAACCTTCTAGTTTTCCTTTGTTAATCAAATAAGTTTTAGAAGCAGGAACACCTTCGTCATCATAGCCAAAAGTTCCTAGTCCCCGCGGAACAGTTGCATCGGCTACTATAGTTACTTCAGGGCTACCAAAAATAAAATGACCCAATTTATCCAGAGTCAAGAAACTACCTCCCGCATAACTTATCTCCTTCCCCAATACCCGATCTAATTCAATTGGGTGACCGCAGGATTCATGTACCTGAAGAGCTAACTGCGATCCTCCTAAAACAATATCAGTTTTTCCAGCAGGAAGAGGAGGAGCTGTCAATAACTGATTCGCTTCTTCTGAAATCCTTTCTGCATTTTCTGTTAATTTCATTTCTTCAATTAACTCGTAACCGCAAGTAGCATAATCGCCTCCCAAACCGGAAGGATAAGAACGTGTTTGGAAATCTTCCACCCCGATAGCGGAAGCAATAATTCCTCCTCCGGATTTAATAATAGTCTGCTCAATTTCAGAACCCTCTGTAGATATAAAAATCTTGTAGGTTTTAATAAATTCAAGTGAACCATTGCTTTTCTTTACTTTATCTTTTAACATTGCCTTGGTCACTTTTACCAACAGGTCTATCTTCTCTGAAGGGCTAACCCGAAAAGGATCTTTGATAATTGGAGTAATATAAGTAGCAAGATGTTTTTTTTGCGGGGCGAGCTTAACCTCTCCTTTTTTTACTAAAGCAGAAGCCTGGGCAATTTCCAATGCCTTATTAGCCGTCTCAAGTAAAGAAGTTCTGCTAAGATTATTAGAGGCAGCAAATCCCCAAGCACCGTTTACCAATACCCTTATGCCTACTCCTCGATTAGTTGAAATATTATAGAAAGATAATATACCGTTTTCTGCTTCAATATTCTCCTCTTCGGTTTGGACAAATCTTAAATCAGCATAGTTTACTTTTAATTCCAACCAATCTAAAATGTTTTTTAATACTTTTTTCATACCCTATCTATCACCTTTCATATATTACACATAAATATAAATATTATTTATTTTTATATTTTATATTAAAAAAATTCGGATAACAACGCTCTTTTGCTATTTTTTAAGAATCCCTCAGTACAGCGACAGTCGCTCCATCAATACCGATATGTACACTTAAAGCGGGGTTGCTTCGGCAATCATTTATTGGACAGCTTCAGAATCTTTAAGGAGAAGATGACGATAGAGGATATTAGATTAAATGAGGTATTTCTATCAAAATATTAACTATCGTTTAATGATAGAAATAAGATACGACTCTAAAGATTTTTATAAAATTACCTCATATATGAACGAATAATATTATTCTAAAAATTGATGTTTTAAAACCATCCAGGACTATCAGGAATGTAGTCACCAGAATTTGGTGCAGGACCACCAATTGCTCCGGTCTCTTCCGATACATCTTCCCCTTCACCTTCTCCTTCAGAGGGAATATGGCTTTCACAGCCGGAAAAAGCCAAGAAAGACAAAGAAATAATCAGTAAAAGCAGTAATGTTTTTTCACAAAGAATTTCTCCTTTCATTGTTTCAATGTTTTATTATGTCATCTAATAAAAAGAACAGCTTAGTTCAAATTTTTTCTTCTTTTCTCTTTACTAATATACTATCTTTATTTTGATAAATAAATCAGGCCGTAATTTGACCACATATAGAGAGAAGAAAGATTAGAAATTAATGATATATATATCACGACTAGCAGTTAGGGTGCAATCATTTGTTATTCTTATTATATTACACAAAAAAATAAAAAAAGCCCTTCAGCACAAGGCCAAAGGGCTTGGAATTGTCTGGCTCCCCAGACAGAACGACTTTCGCAACTTTTGCATGAATGAAGAAACGGAAGAAATATATTGCAAGTTAGAAGAAGTTATTGGAATATGCAAATAAATTAAATAAACAGAACCTCTAACAAAGAAGTTCTGCCTATGGAATATGCTGGCTCCCCCTATTGGAAACACTTAGAACTTTTAAGGAGGAAATTGCAATAGAAAATATCAAATTAATAGGTTAATTATTAGCCGATTAAAATATCTTCATCAAGATCAACTGGTATACATCTTTAAACACTTTAACATCATAATATAGCGCCATTTTTTTTATT
>Ga0272442_10007189_pt1 | contig 14468 bp, 9 predicted proteins | sample SSMForm2O_FD_200262 | JGI IMG/M metagenome (GOLD analysis project Ga0272442, IMG submission 200262) | Marine sediment archaeal communities from Little Sippewissett salt marsh, Falmouth, MA, United States - SSM-Form-2O | ecosystem: Environmental > Aquatic > Marine > Wetlands > Sediment ...
GGCTACGAGGACGGCATCCTGTCGGTGACGTTACCCAAGTCGGAGAAGGCCAAGCCGAAGAAGATCACGGTTCAGGTCGCTTGAGCCGACCGCATGGTGCGGAAGGGAGGAACGCCATGGCTGAGAAGACAGTTGCCGAGGCACAGGTACCGGCGCGGATCGAGAAGGAACAGCCGCTCGCGACGCGGGAGCCCGAGCGTTACCTGACGCCGGCGGTCGACATCTACGAGGTCGACGACGGCATAGCGGTCGTCGCGGATGTCCCGGGCGTCACGAAGGACGGTCTTGACATCAAGGTGGACAACCTGGTCCTGACGATACGCGGCACGGTGTCGAGGAAGCTCCGGGAGAACGCGACCTGGCGGGAGTTCGACCTCCTCAACTACTTCCGTCAGTTCAACCTGAGCGAGGCGGTGGAGATCGACAAGATCTCGGCCGAGTTGAGGCACGGGGTCTTGACGCTGCGCCTGCCGAAGGCCGAGAAGGCCAAGCCGAAACAGATCGCCGTGTCGGTGTCGTAGGACGCACGCCACGTACGCCGCGGGCGGAGTCGTGTTCCGCCCGCGGCTCGAGCGTGGACGCGACTTCTCCTCTTGCACGTCAACGGAAGACCCGCCGAAAGGAGAGCGTGCATCATGGATCCGAAGAAGCGAAGGATACTCACGATCGTCACGCTGAGCGTGACCGCCCTGCTCGTCATCCTGGTCGTCATGCAGGGCGTCTACATAGGCATGCTGAGGGCGCGCCTCGGAGCCGAGACGACGGAGGCGACGGCGGAAACGGTCGCGACCGTGCGCCAGCACGCCCGACCGACCCCCGCGCCACCGACCGGTCCGCCGCTCGCCCCGGACCTCGTCGCGCCGTTCGACCCGGACTCGTGGAACCCCTTCGAGGAGATGGAGAGCATGCACCGGCGCATGAACCGCATGTTCGACGACGCATTCGGGCGTTTCGGCCAGAGCCCGGACTTCAAGGGGCTCACGCGCGACCAAGCCTACAGCCCGCAGATCGACGTGACGGAAGAGGACGACGCGTACGTGGTCCGCATGGATCTCCCGGGAGCCGAGCCGTCGAATATCGAGGTGACGGTGCATGACCAGACGTTGACCATCAGCGGGACACGCGACCAATCGGTGAGGAAGGAACGCGACGACGGCACGACGTTCCGCTTCGAACGACAGTTCGGCAGCTTCAGCAGGAGTGTGACGCTTCCCGGACCGGTCCACGAGGAGGCCATGAAGACGGAGTACGAGGATGGGGTCTTCACCGTCCGTGTGCCCAAGGCCAGTCCCAACGAGACCGCGACGTGAGTCGTCCCTGGCGTCCCCGGTGGCGCCCGGCACGCACCGGTGCCGAGGCCCATCGGTGGCGACCGTATCCCGTTGCCCCGGCCGTGCGAGCGACGTATCATCCACTGTGTCGCTCTACGATCGAGGACGGTGTCCACCGTGGCAGGCCAGCAGATCCACTACCGCTACCGGTACCGGATTGCGTCGTGTACATGGTGAACTTCTACACCCACGACAAGGCACGCGCCGGCCTGGTCGTCGACCGTGTGTGGGTGACGAAGGGCACGCCGCGACAATAGCCCGTCCCGTCACATCGAGCCGACGAGATCTCCGAACGCTTCTGTCAACCGCTCGACGTCGGCGTAGGTGTTGTACATCTGCACCGAGGCGCGCGTGGTCACGCGACCGTTCCACGTATACAGCGGGATCTCGACCCGGTACTCGTCGAGCAACCGGTCGTGCAACGCGCGCGCGTCGCAGTCGGGGAGGTGAAACGCGACCATCGACGCGAACGCGCCCTCGTGCCCGGGCGTGAGCGGCTCGACGCCGTCGATCTCGAGAAGGCGCGCGCGGATCCTGCCGGCGACTTCGTGGCAGCGCTCGTGCGCGCGCCGCCAGTCGTGTTCTTCCAGGAAATCGATCGCGTCGCCGACGGCGAAGAAGGCGCTGTGGTCGCGCACGCCCTGTCCCTCGAGCGCGCTGATGAAGTGCGGATCGTCGAGCGGGTTGCGGATGCAGCCCCACGAGTACACCAGCGGCGAGAGCGACTCCTGCAGGTCCCGCCCGACGTGGAGGAACCCCGTGCCCTTCGGCCCGCACATCCACTTGTGGCACGACCCCGCGTAGTACTCCACGCCGAGCGACCCGATGTCCAGCGGGATCTGCCCGGGCGCGTGCGCCCCGTCGACGATCGTGAGCACGCCGCGCTCTCGGGCGCGTGCGGCGATCCGCGCGACGGGGAACACGCAGGCCGTCGGCGAGGCGATGTGACTGACGAGGATCGCCTTCGTCTTCGGCGTCACTCCCTCCCACAACGCGTCGACGACCCGGTCGGGCGACGCGAACGCCGACGGCGGGACGGGCTGCTTCCGGTAGGTCGCGCCGCGCGCCGCGCATATCGTCGTCATCGCGTGCACCATCGCGCCGTACTCGTGGTCAGTACCCACCACCTCGTCGCCCGGCTGCAGCGGGAGCGAATGGAAGACCGTGTTGAGCGCCGTGGTCACATTCGTGAAGAAGACGAGGTCGTCAGCCTCGGCGCCGACGAACCGCGCCAGCTTCTCGCGCGAGGCGCGGAACCGGGCACGGATGGTCCGCTTGAACGCCTCTCCCTGACGCTCGAACTCGAGCTGGTACGCGTGATACCGCTCGAACACGGGCCGGGGGCACCCGCCCACCGATCCGTGGCTGAAGTAGTGAACCGCGGGGTCCACGAGGAACAACTCGCGGAGGTCGCCCATGGTGTGTGTTCCTCCGAAGTGCGACGGTTCACGAAGTGGAGCGCGCACCGAGCGGTCGCGTGCTGGACAATGCCGGCTAGTCGGACACCCACACCGGCGACGAGAACGCGCCGTCGCCGCTCTTCAGGAGGACGCGTAGGTAGTAGTAGCCGGCCTCGGGCGCCTCGAGCGTGTGCGAGATATCGATCGTGCGCGCGCCGGCGGCGACGAACGTGTCGGTGATCTCGCCATTCGCCACGAGTTCCACCCGGTCGAGCTCGCCGTCGCCGGCGACCGTCCCCGCGAAGGTGAGCTCCTCGACAGCCCCCAGTTCCCTGCCCATCGGGCCGCCGTTGGCCTCCACGTCGATGACGGTGCGATGGGCGTTGGTGCCGTAGCAGCGCCGCTCGTACATCGCGTCGAACACGGACGCGCCCTCGAGGCGCCGCGACCAGACGCCCGTCAGGCCGTTGAGCCCGGCCTGGCCGTCGTGGTTGTCCGAACCTCCCACGAAACCGAGCCGGTATCCGCGCGCGAGCGCCTCGCGCGCGCTGAACTTGGTCGCCGGGTCGCCCGCGATGCGATCGGCCTGCACGCGCAGCGCCTCGGTGGTCTCGTCCTGCGCGCGCGTCTCTGAGCTGCCGAAGGTCGAGCAGATCTCGATCAGCCGCTCGTGCTCGTCGACGAAAGCCATGCGCCCCACCCACATCGTATGGTGGAAGAACGCGAGCACGGTACGAGCGTACGCGTCTTCCTTGAGCACGTCCCAGAACCGCCTCGCCACCTCGCGCAGCCCCGCCTCGTCGAGCTCACCCCACGGCCCGGCGCGCGTTCCGGCCGCCGCCGCGAGCTTCGTCAGCAGCCCGTCGATCACGTCGACGCTCGGCTCCCTGAAGTACAGGTTGAGGTGCGTCTCGGCGAGGTAATGCGTCTCGCCCCCCGCGAGCGTCGCGAACGCGCCCGGCCGGTCGAATCGCGCGCGCGCGGCGAGCTGCGCAGCGAGGCGATCGCGCATGGGGCCGCGCGCGTCCCGGCCGAAGTGGTGGTCGGCGATGATCGCGAAGTCCAGGCCGCGCGCGTAGGCGTCGCGGTACACGTCGCGCGGCTCTCCGCGGCCGTCGCTGACGTGCGAGTGGACGTGAATCTCGCCCCACCACAACCGCTCGCGGGGCGCATCCTCCTTCACCACGATGGGGTTGGTGACCGCCGACATGCCCCGCGCCCGATCGGAAATCGTCACGTAGTAGACGCCCGCCTCTTCGAACATCACCTCGCACGCGTTGCGGTCGAGGTCCGCGTCCGCGTCGAGCGCGCGCATGGCGTAGCGCGCGGCCCGGGGCTTGCCGCCGACCTCGTAGCTCACGGTCAACTCGCCCTCGTAGTCCTCGCACACGTTACGCGCGGCATCCTCCGCGTAGATGACGATGTGCGCCTTCTCGCCGACGCCCACGATCGACGGCGCCACCGCATGCAACGTCTCGGCGCGCTCGCTCTTCACGGGGAAACGCGGGAATACGAGGTCGGCGTACGACCCGTCTCCCGTCGCATCGAGCTTGGCCTCGACCGCGAGGGAGACCTGCTTGCGCAGCGCCTTCACCGGCGCCGCCTCCGTCCCGAACATGACGGTGACGCTCTCGCCCGCAGCGAGCGGCGCGTCCCTGACGAACACCTTCAGATCGGACAGGATGTCGAACCGCGGGTTGATCCTGATGTGCGTCACCTCGAGCGCCCCGCCGTCGGACCTGCGCGCGGCCACGAGCGCGTTGCCCTCGACGTCGCCCTCGCGGCCCTTCATCAGGCCGCCCCAGGGCTTCATGTAGAAGGGGAAGTACAGCGAACCGCCCACGGCCACACCGCGAGGCGGGGCCTCCACCGTGATACTGACGACGGCCGCCTCATTGACCGTGAGGTGATCGGGTGAGATGCTGACGCGCGCGCTCATGGCTCCCCCCTCCGCCATCCACTCGCCATCCTACCAGAGCATCCCCTGACCGCCACGAATGATGTCGGCGTGGGTGAAACTCCAGGCTGGACGCGCGGCGTCGCGTGGGGGATAATCCCATTTGGAAGATGACCACCGCTTCGGGGGGCTCAGCGCCCGCTCGTCCCGCCACACAAGCATTAGCGAAGGAGACACGAGTAGATGAGGCCCCATGACCATCTTCGCGTCTGCACCTTGGGCGTACTCATCGTTCTGGCCTGCCACGCCGCGCTCGGCGCGGACGGAACGTCCGAGGAACTCTACTACTACAACGGCACACGGAAGGTACGCGTCGCGCTCGCGCTCGACCAGGTATGGGTCGGCGCGCTGCGCGGGGGGCATATCGAGGTGATCGCCCCCGCGCCCGACCGCGCGGCGCTCGCGAAGCGCTCCGTCGCCGGGGCCGCCGCGACGCGCGCCGTGCTCTATTCGGGCGGGAGCCGCCTGCGGCAGAACCGCCACATCGTCACCGGCCGCCTGTCGCTCAGGCTGCCGCCGGGCGCCGAGATCGCGCCGCTGCTCCGACGCGACGGCCTGAAGCTGACGCGCACCATTTCCTACAGTCCCGACACGTACATCGTGACGGCCTCGGGAACCGGCCCGCTGCGCGCCATCGATGCGGCGAACCGGCTCTACGAGAACGGCGACGCGTTGTGGGCGACGCCCCTGGTCACGACGGCGGTCGCCCTGAAGCATACCCCGAACGACCCGCTCTTCCCGTCCCAGTGGCATCTCCACAACACCGGCACCCAGGTACCGTACTCGGTGGCCGGCGAGGACATCAACGTCACGACCGCCTGGGACACCGTGAGGGGGCTAGGCGTCAACATCGCCATCGTCGACGAGGGTGTGGATCTCGACCACCCGGACCTCATGGCGAACCTGTTGACCAACGTCGACTACGATTACGTCGACTACGACGAGGACCCGTCGGTCGAGAGCGTCGGCATCGGGTATGGGGCCCACGGCACCTGCGCGGCGGGGCTCGCGGCGGCCGTGGGCGACAACGGGACCGGCGTGTGCGGCGTCGCGCCGCAGGCGAGCATCATCTCGCTCAGGTTGCTGACCGACCTCTGGGACGACATCACCGACGACATGGTCGCCGACGCGATGCTCAACAGCCAACACCCCAACGTCGTGGACGTCAGCAGCAATTCGTGGGGCGTGCCGGATGATCCGTACCGGGCCGAAGGCTTCGGCCCGTTGAGTCTGGCGGCCCTCGACTCCGGCGTGACCAGCGGCCGCGGCGGCCTGGGCATCGTCTACGTCTGGGCGGCCGGCAACGGGTGGGCCAACGGCGACAACGCCGACTTCGACGGCTTCTCGAACCCCCGGTACACGATCTCGGTCGCGGCGACCGACCCCGACGGGGCCTCGTCGTGGTACTCCGAGGGCGGCACCAGCATCCTCGTCGCGGCGCCGGCGGGCGCCTATGACCCGGACCCCCTCTACAACACCGCGCTGACGACGACTGACTACAGCGGCGTGCTGGGCTACACGACCGGCGACTACGACGACGGCTTCTCCGGCACCAGCGCGGCGACGCCGGTCGTGTCGGGAGTCATCGCGCTCATGCTCGAGGCGAATCCTGACCTCGGATGGCGAGACGTGCAGGCAATCCTGCTGTCCACGGCGACCAAGTCCTCGCAGACGCTCGTCCCCTGGCGGACCAACGGGGCGGGCCTCACCTATCACAAGTACTTCGGGTTCGGCCGCGTCGATGCGGGCGCTGCGGTCACGGCCGCGTCGAGTTGGGACAACCTCCCGCCGCTGGAGGCCCCCGTCGGCGGCGTGAACACGACCCCCGTAACGATCGACGATGTCAGCACGGCGACGAGCACGATCGACGTGACCGCGCCCGCGGGCTTCCGCGTCGAGCACGTGGAGTTCCACGTCGACCTCACCCATTCCCGACGCGGTCAGATCGACTTCGAGCTCGAGTCGCCCAACGGTGGCGGCTTCTACTCGCTCGTCGAAGGCCGGGGCGCCGGCGACCCCATCGCCGACCTCGACTGGACGTTCACGAGCGTCGCGCACTGGGGCGAGGACCCCGCGGGCACGTGGACGCTGCGCGCGATCGACACGACCGCGGGCCAGGACGGCCAACTGAACAGCTGGTCGCTGACCATCTACGGCCACTCCGGCGCGCCGACGGTCTCGGCGATCAGCGACCGCCTGATCCTCGCGGACGTTGCGTCCGCCCCCATCGCCTTCGTCGTCAGCGATCCGGACACGCCGCTCGACTCGCTGACCGTGACCGCCACGTCGTCGGACCAGGGGCTCATCACGAACGCGAACCTCGTCATCTCGGGGACAGGCGCGAACCGCACCCTCGTCATCACGCCGGAGACCGGCCAGACCGGCACGGCCACGATCATCGTCACGGCCGACGACGGGTCGGCCAGCGGCTCGAGCAGCTTCGACGTCGAGGTCGTCACGGGGCCGACGGTGTCGTTCTCCGCGGCCACCTCGAACGGGCTGGAATCGTTCGCCTCGCCGACGATCAGCGTGGACCTCTCCTCGTACCCGGGGAGCGACGTGACGGTCGACTACGAGGTCACCCCGGGTTCCGCCGCGGGGTCGGGCGAAGACTACACGCTCGCGAGCGGATCGCTCACGTTCGGCTCGGGGGACTCGTCGCTGGACATCCCGCTGGTCGTCGTCGACGACACCACCGACGAGGGCGACGAGACGCTCGTCGTCGCGCTGACGTTCTCCGCCGACGCGGTGATTGTCTCGCCCACGACGCACACGTACACGATCAACGACGACGACCCGACGCCGCAGGCCACGTTCGCCTCCGGCACGGCCTCCGTGAACGAGGGCGACCCCGCGCTCGCGCTGACGGTCGGCCTGGACCGCGCCTCCAGCAGCGCGATATCGATTCCGTTCACCGTCACCGACAACGAGACGACATCGGGCGACGACTACGTGCTCGCCGACGGCACGCTCTACATCGCCGCCGGCGGCACGCAGGCGACGATCACGCTGGCGGTCACCGACGACGACGACGAGGAAGGCGCCGAGACGTTGACCATCGCCCTGCAGACACCGACGAACGCGGTGCTGGGGGCGACGTCGTCGGTCGTCGTCACGATCGCGGCCTCCGACCAGATCGCGCCGACGATCGCCGGGATCACCAACCAGACGATCCTGCAGGACGTCGCCTCGGCGCCCATCCCGGTCTTAGTCGACGACGCGAACACGCCGCTGGATAATCTCACGGTCACCGCCACGTCGGACGACCAGGGCCTCGTCCAGGACGCGAACATCGTCGCGGGCGGCACCGGCGGCTCGCGCACGCTCGTCATCACGCCCGTGGCCAGCCAGACCGGGTCCACGACCATCACCGTCACCGTGAGCGACGGCTTCCAGACGGCGACCACGACGTTCACGCTCACGGTCGACTCCGGGCTGGAGACGGCGTCGTTCGTCACCACGACGTCGTCGGGGAACGAAGCGGACACCGCGCCTGCGATTGAAGTACAGCTATCGGCGGCGCCGGGCGCCACGGTCACCGTCGGATACGATGTGATCGGCGGCGACGCCACCGGCGGCGGCGTGGACTACACGCTCGCCGCGGGCTTCCTCACGTTCGGCGCGACGGAGACGACCAAGTCGATCGTCCTCGGCGTCGTCAATGACTCGCTCGACGAGCCCGACGAAACGGTGGTGATCGCACTCTCCTACTCGGACGGCGCGGCGGTGGGCACGAACTGGCAGCACACGTACACGATCCGCGACGACGATCTGCCGCCGACGCCCCCCGGCAACGACGGCGTCAGCTGTGCCGCCGGTTCGGGAGCGAATACCGCGTCTGCGCTCGCCGCGGCGTTGCTGCTCGGCCTCGCGCTGACGACGCGCCGGGCGCTGCGGGCGGCAGTGACGCGACGGTAGACGCCGACGCAAATCACCGGGCCGCGCGGGACAGTCGACACCGCGCGGCCCGTTCCGTTCTGCCCGCCCCAACCGGGCGCCGGTTACGGTGCGCGCACCAAGTTCGGCAGCGAACCCACCGCATAGAGCGGGATGTTCGTGATTGCGCCGTCGCGCCGGAAGTTGAGCGCGGTCGTGCGGTACAGCCGCTCGCAACCATACTTGTCGGCGAACGCCCTGAGACTTCGGCTGCGCGGGTTGATGCCGGCCTTCACCTCGAGCGGCACGACCGACCCGCCCGACTCCAACACGAAGTCGACTTCGGCGTGCCCCCGGGGATTGCGCCAATAGAACACGTCGAGGCCTACAGCGTTCCTCAACTCCTGGCACACGTAGTTCTCCGCGAGCGCTCCCCGGAACTCCGTGAACAGTGCGTCGCCCTCCAGCAGCAGTTCGGGCGCGAGCCCCGACACGGCGCCGAGCAGGCCGACGTCGAGCACGTACATCTTGTAGAGGCTTCTGTTGGCGTACGCCGTCAACGGGCGTCGCGGCGCGTCGACGCAAAACGATCGGATGACGGCACCCGCGTTCTCGAGCCATAGCAGGGCGTTCTCGTACTCCCTGGCGCGGGCGCCTTCCTTCGCGGCGGAGAAGAGGAAACGCTTGTTCTCGCGCGCGAGCTGCGCCGGCAGGGAGTTCCATATCTGGGTCAGCTTCGGCACGTCGGATGTCGGGGGATACTTCGCGAAATCGAGGACGTACGCATCCACGATGCCGCGCTGGATCTGACGCACCGTGCCGAAGTCGGCGTCGTCCACGAACGACTGCACCGCCTCCGGCATGCCCCCGACCAGGTAGTAGGTTCGCAGCAGCGACAACAACGCCTGGTGAACGGCGTCGGCAGTTGGCCGCGACTCGGACAGCGACTCCAGCCTCTGCCGGTAGGCCGACTTGTCGAGCGCATCCAGAAACTCGTAGAAGGTCATGGGCGTGAGCGTCATGAGCGTGACTTTGCCGACGGGGAATGATCGCGGCTTTGAGAGCGTGACACCCAGGAGCGACCCAGCCGCGGCTATATGGTAGCCGCCGGCCCGCTCCTGGAAGTACTTCAACGAGTTGAGGGCGCCGTTCGAGAACTGCACCTCGTCGAGGATGATGAGATCCTTGCCCCGCCTGATGCTCGTGCCACGCAGCAGCGACAGGTCCCTTATGATCCGCTCCGGGTCGAGATCGGGTTCGAACACGCTCGCGAGCGCCGGCTCCTCCTCGAAGTTGAAGTAGTGGCAGCGCTCGTACGCAGACGCGCCGAATTCCTGGAGGAGATACGTCTTGCCCGTCTGTCGCGCCCCCCGAAGAAGCAGTGGCTTGCGACGCTTGGAGTTTTTCCAGTCGGCCAGAGCTGTGAGAATATCGCGACGCAAGAGCCGCCTCCCGCAACGAAATCGCCATTATCATCGAAATACGTGGTGTCATTCACATAATACGCTCGCATTATGTGATGTCAATCACACAATGCGATGATATGTGGCGAATCCACCTGCCCAAGGGGGACGGAACAATGGGCTGGGGAACTTCTACCCCGGCCGCACCCACACCGGGCTCGACCACGCGCGCTGGCCGTTGCGCTGCTCGACGCGCACGCGGTAGTTCACTTCCTTCGCCAGGGGCGCCTCGTCGGTATGCTCGAGCGCGGCGACGTACGCGGCCTCGGGCGCGGCGCGATGCAGCTTCGCCTTGTGCGCGTAGTGATAGTAGACCGGGTCCTGGCGTTCGAACGTCGAGGGATCGACGCCCGTCGCCTCGCGCAGCATCGCCAGCACCTCGTCGCGATACCACAACAACCGACTGCCCTGCGCCAGCGCTCCGAGCGTGTCGCTGATCTCCAGGCCATTGAGGGAGAGCGTCGCGCGCGCCGAAGGGTCCGCCTCGACCTCGAACACCACGCCGCCTTGGAACGGCCGCGACACGTACTCCTGCCTGCTGACCAACTCGAACCGCGCCGTCGCGCCGTCGATCTCGGGAACGCCCTGGCCGCGCGAGAGCCAGCACGGCTGCCAGCCGACGACGCGCCCTTCGGACACAGACAGCTCGCCCCGCCATGCGCGCTCGCGGAACGGGATCTCGCCCGGCCGCGGCCCCCAGCCGGCCTCGAGGCGCAGCTTGAAGCGCGACGGCGCGCCGTCGGGCGGGACGTCCCAGGTGCCCTGGTGGTTGTGCGTCGCGATCACGCGGCCGTCGCGCAAGAGCTCGATGCGGTCGATCGCGTCCGCGCCGCGCGCGCGCGCGACGATACGCCTCGCGCCCTTCGCGTCGACGATGCTCCCCATCGGCGCGTCGTCGACCGTGAACGCCAGCTCGATGCGGTCGCCCGTCGCGCCGTACACGCGCCGCGCCTTGAATGCCTCCCAGATCGCGTCCCGCGTGAGCTCGGTCGCCAGGCACGCGGCGATGCCCTGCCCGTAGAACGCCGGGAAGCTCGTCCAGTTGTCCGTCGAGCAGATCGCCCCGACGTGCAGCCCGCGGTCGAGCGCGTTCTGGTACGCGCCGCCCCCGACGCCGGGCCCCATGTGCGAGTTGTGGCGCAGGCCGACCCATTCCTCGTCGGTCTCGGAGCACCCGTGCACGCTGAACAGCTCGGCGAAGGGACTCAGCGCCTCGTCGCAGTGCTCCCAGCGCGGCGCGCGGATCCCGGGGAGGTAGCCGGTGTGGTGCGGAATGGCGATGGCGTCATGCTGTCGCAGCTTCGCGTACAACTCGGGGAGCGTGGGCGTCATGTATACAGGAGCATTCTCCTTATGGTAGACAACATTGTGGTCGCCCCACGTCCCGTCGCCCTGCCACTCGTATCCGGGGAACGCCACGAACTCGCCGGGCGTGTTCGCCTCGTCGATGACGCGGCAGAACTCGTCCCACTCGCGCTCGATGAGATCCGCCGGCTTGTCCCCCTCGACGCCGATGCCGCGCCACGTCTGGCCCGCCGCGCTCTGCTCGGACGGGTGCCCGCCCTCGACGGCGACCGTCCCCGCGCGCGCCGGGTCGCGCAGCGGCACGTGACCCCGCGCGGGCGTGTAGTACGCGCCGGTGTAGAAGTCGAGGTAGGTGCGCGCAAACGCGATGACCTCGGCGAGCGTCGGCTTCGGGTCCGGGTTCTGGTACGTGTTGTGATGCGTGTCACCCCAGAAGATGCGATGGCCTGCCATAGGAATGTCCCCCCGACGGACAACCATGTCGCCGCGCGTGCAGACGTCAAGTCCGGCGGGGCGTTTCCACAGCGACGGGCGCGACCGCCTCAGAGCCGCCACGCCCGGCCGGTCGCAACGATGCCGGCGAGGGCGGCGACGAGTCCAATGACCACCGTGACGCCGATCTCCACCGGCCCCACCAGGGCAAAGGGCAACGAGAGGACCACCGCACCCGCGGGCACGAGCACCCACAGCAGCGCGCGCCCGGGGCGCGAGCCGAGCAGGAGGCCCGCCGTGGCGCCGCCCTCGACGTCCTCACGCCGCGCCACCTCGACGGTGAAGGCCACCGCCATGCACAGCGCCAGCGACACGACCGCCACCGCGAGCGGGAAGCGCTTCGTCGAGAAGTCGAAGCCGAAGATCGAGAGCCGGCCGTATCCCTCGAGCAGGCCGCCGGAGGCTACTTCCTTCGCCAGCTGCATCGGCATGTGACCGTACGTGGTGTGCAGCATGCCGTCCTGGTCGGCGATGGAGTCAATGGAGTCCTCAAGGCCGTATCGCTGCAGCATGTCGCCCGAGCCATAGAGGCTCTTGAAATCCTCGCGTGAGAACATGGCGAAGGCGGCGAGCTCGTCGCTGAGAACGCCGTCCGTCTCGATCGAAACCGCTTCGACGCCAACGTCACCGCTGCGCTCGAACTCGAAGGTGTAACCGTCAATCGATGGGTACGCGCGCGCGAGCCGCCCCCGGCCCGGCGCGCGCGGGTCGGGCAACTCGCCCTTGAAGGCAGTGACCGCCTCGGCGTATCGGGGAGCGGCGAACACGTTGAACCGGCCGAGGAAGAAGTCGACCGTATCGTCCTCGCGGGGCGACCCCTGCGCCGCGACCCTGTCGTACGGCGACATGGAGTATCCCGTCAGCCGAACGAACGGAGCCGATCCCGTTGAGATGACGGTGCGCGACCGCATGTCCGCGGCCTGCGCCTCGGTGACGACACCCCCGGCGAGCATCCACGCGACCAGCCGCTCCTTCGCCGCCGCGTACGCCGCGGCCACCGAAGCGTCTTTCTTCACGCACGCGTCGTAGCGCGATTGCTCCGCCTCGGGACTTTCGAGGTATGCGCCCTCGAAGATCCGGTTGGCGTGCTCGACGAAGCTGAGGAGGTCGTAGTCGCGCTGCCAGTCCCGCGCGTCGAGCCGCCCGATCAGCGACACGCCCGCCACGCCCGCGGCGACGAGCAGCAGGTTGCCGCACCACGAGAGCCTGCCGACGGTGGTCTCGCTCGCTCGCATGGAATCCGCCTTTCGTTCAGTGAGGGTCGTGCGTGAGCACGATACGCCACGCGGGCGGGCGCGGCAAACGGGCGGCGTCGGATTGCGGCGCTTCGCCGTCGAGCCCGACGGCACGCCGTACGACTTCGCGACCGAAGACGGCCTCTGCGCCGTGCCCAAGCGGTACGAGCGCCACGGCCGCCGTACGTTCGTGATCGACGAACTCGGCAGAGTGTACGCGGCCGACAACGGCGGCAAGCCCGTCCGCACGTTCCCGGACGTGGACAACGACCCGGCCCGGGAGATCGTCGAGTAGTCGCTCCGCCCGCTCACTCGTACGTGAACACCGCCGTCGCCGCGCAGTCGCGGTCCGCGACGAGGCGCGCCCAGTGCGCGCTGTAGCCGTCAGGGAAGCGATGCTCCACGGTCCGGCCGGCGGGCACATCGATCGTCCGGTACGCGTGCCATCCCGTATGATCGACGTCGACCTCGATCGTGAACGCTACCGCCTCCACCGCGTCGTGCGACAGCGCGACGCGCTTGTCGGTGTAGTTGGTCATCAGGTACGGGTCGGACGGCGCGCCCGCCTTCACGCGCGCCTCCTTCCACGGTCCGCCGACGCCCACCGGGCGCCCGAGCTTCCACAGGTCGTCGACCGCGCCGAACCACAGGGCGTCGTTCCCATCGGACGACGCGAACACGTGGCCGTCTCCCCCCGCGCCCTCGCGCACGCCGCTGATCACGAGCAGGCCGCGCCACGTGCAGTAGTCCATGATCTGCTTGCGGTGGCTCGCGACCGGCCTGATGCGCGGCAGGCCCGCCTCGCGCGGCATCTCGTAGAACGTCCCGTGGATGTTCATGAGGTACCGCTCGGAGCACACCTCGCGGATGCCGCGCGGGAAACCGTTGACGAACCCGCCGTATGCGGCGTCGCCTTTGGGCAGACGGTAGCGCCTTCCCTTGTACTCCATGATCACCGACGCCTCGTCGACCTCGAAGTCCTTCTTGCGGCCCGCGACGCCGATCACCTCCTCGACGCGGCTCTCGCCGGGCGAGGCGAAGCGCATCGTCTCGTCGACCTCGACGTAGCGGTGCTCGGCACCGGGAGTGTGCTTCTCGGCGAGCACGACGTACTGCAGGCTCTTGTTGTGCTTCGCCGGCCGAATGATGCCGCCGGTCACCTCGTCGTCACCGACGTCCGCCAGGCCCGCGAAGAGCTCCGCGCTCGCGCTCGCGTCGTGCCCGCGCGAGGACACGTGGAAGTACGCCGTCGCGGCGCACGCGGCGCTCGCGGTGACGCGCACCCACTCACCCTTCACGTCGTCCGGGAAGACGTAGTAGCGATACGACTTCGGCGGCACGACGACGCGTTCACACGTGTACCACGTGCCGGTCCCGCGGACGTCGAGCTCGACGTCGAACCGCACGTC
>Ga0272442_10007191_pt1 | contig 14465 bp, 3 predicted proteins | sample SSMForm2O_FD_200262 | JGI IMG/M metagenome (GOLD analysis project Ga0272442, IMG submission 200262) | Marine sediment archaeal communities from Little Sippewissett salt marsh, Falmouth, MA, United States - SSM-Form-2O | ecosystem: Environmental > Aquatic > Marine > Wetlands > Sediment ...
TCTTTCGACTATGAGGGCAAATTATGGGCTGGGGTTGAGGGACAGATCCTCACGGTTATGGACCCCATACAACCGGATTCGACCCGTATTTCCTCCCGTATCACCTCAATCAATGTGTTCGACAATCCTTTGTCATTTAGGGCAAAGGGTGGGATTGAGACCCAGAAGGCTGACTCAGATAGTTCGGGTATCGCTGAGGCAACTCCTACTGAGACAGATTCCACCTTTCAAAAGTTAAACAACATTACCTGGGAGGCGACAGAGGGTCCGAATAACCTGCCTGTTGGGCTTGTGCTGCCTTCAGATCAGAATTATCTGAGCTTCAATTTCAATGGCGCACAATACGGGGATCCGGGAAGTGTGGTCTATCGATACATCCTGGAGGGTATTGACAAAAACTGGAGTGCCATTACAGACAAGACAACCAGTGAAAACTACCGGGACCTCCCGCCTGGGGACTATACCTTTAAAGTAGCGTCCCTGGGGTATAATGGGGTTTGGAGTGCTCCCACCTCCTTTTCCTTTACTATTACTCCACCCTGGTGGCTCAGATGGTGGGCATACCTTATTTATCTCGGTATTCTGGCGCTGGTTGCCAAACAGGTACACGTATTACAAAAGGCCAGGACCCTGCGGATAGAAAGGGAAAAATCGCGGGAAAAAGAATTGGCTCAGGCCAGGGAAATCGAAAAGGCGTATACGGAACTTAAAGCCACGCAATCCCAGCTGATCCAATCCGAAAAAATGGCCTCCCTTGGGGAACTGACTGCAGGGATTGCCCACGAGATCCAGAATCCCCTCAACTTTGTTAATAATTTCTCTGAAGTGAACAAAGAACTCCTGCATGAGCTCACCGAGGAAATTGAAAAGGGCAACTACACAGAGGTCAAGTCCATCACAAAGGATGTCATCGAAAACCAGGAAAAAATTAATTTTCACGGGAAGCGGGCCGAGGGGATTGTCAAGGGAATGCTGCTACACAGCCGCAATAATGAAGGGGCCAGTGAGCCTACCGACATTAACGCTCTGGCAGAGGAATACCTGCGGTTGGCCTACCATGGCCTGCGCGCCAAAGACAAGAGTTTTAACGCAACCTTCCTGACTGAATTCGACGATTCCCTGCCAAAAATAAAGGTAGTGCCTCAGGATCTTGGCCGGGTATTGCTGAACCTTATCAACAACGCCTTTTACGCTGTTAATGAAAAGGGGAAGACTGATGATTTTAAGCCTACGGTGACGGTTTCCACAAAATTCAACCCAGGTAAAAAAGGCAAAGGAGGTATGGTGACGATCTCCGTTGCCGACAACGGGACGGGTATCCCAAAGTCCCTTACCGATAAAATATTTCAGCCTTTCTTTACCACCAAACCTACCGGCAGTGGCACGGGCCTTGGCCTGAGCCTGAGCTACGACATTGTCAAGGCCCATGGGGGCGAGCTCACGGTAGCATCCGAAGAGGGGAAAGGAACGGAGTTTATCATCAACCTCCCAAATTCATGAAAACCAAATCCCCATCTGAGCCTTCTGAGGCGCGCTCGGTGTATGAACGCCTAGTTGCAGTTCTGCTTGATTCTGAAAAGGTTACAGACCTCGACCTTACGGTGCATCAGGATTTTGTGGGGTACGGTTCTGCGGCCCATGAGATCTTCATGGTTCGGGAAGACTTAAAGAAAATGGCCGAGATTCAATCAGACCAACTTCAGGACCAGGCATTCAGATATGACCGCAAGCTTATTTCTGAAACCTATCTGGCCAGGGAAACCATTTGTCTGATCCTGGAGGAATTTGAACTGTTCTTCCCCGAAAATGACCACAAGCTGCACCTGAGGGTATCGACCATTCTGGAAAATCAAAAGGGAAAATGGCTGGTTACCCATCAACATGCCTCCACCCCAGATTCTGATATTGCCGAAGAGGAAGCCTTCCCCGAGCGGGGCCTGCGCAGGAAAAATGAAGAGCTGGAAGCAAAGATCCGGGAACGAACCAGAGAACTGGAAATCGAAGCGTCCCTGGAACGGGTTCGGAGCCGGGCCATGGCCATGCAGACTTCAGAAGAGCTTTCAGATCTTGTGATCACGGTATTCCGGGAACTGAGCAGCCTGGATATGGTACTGACCCGGTGCCTTCTCTGGATCTTCAATCCCAAGGATGATTCTGCCATGGCATGGATGGCCAATTCCGAAGACCCCGATGTGGCGGACAGCTACGTTGTCCCCTATCATGAGCATCCGGCCTATCACAGCTACCTGGACGGATGGAAATCCATAAGTCCAAAATGGGAATACGTATTGGAAGGTGAAAACAAGGATCGTTGGGATGAGATATTGGTCTACGGATATTTTAAAAGCCTTCCTGAAAATATCAAAAAGGCGATGAAGGAGCCAAATCGGGTCATCCTTTCCGGTTCCTTCAACAACTTCGGTGTCATCCAAACCGCAAGCCTGGAACCCCTTTCCGAAACCAGCCTGGATATCCTAAAACGGTTCAGCCACGTTTTTGAACAATCCTATACCCGGTTCCTCGACCTGAAAAAAGCAGAAGCACAGGCCAGGGAAGCACAGATCGAGGCTGCGCTGGAACGCGTCAGGGCGGCCACCATGGCCATGCATAAAACTGAGGATATTTCAGGGGTGGCCGTGGTTTTTTTGGACCAGCTCAAGCAATTAAAGCTGAATTTCATCCAGGCCTGGATCGATGTCTTCCATCTGGAAGACGGATACATAGACATCTGGTTCTCTCCTTTGGAAGGAGTTTACGAAGAACCCCGACATTTGCAGCTGCCGAGCGCGCTATTTGAAGACACCTCCATCAAATCCTGGAGAGCAGGGCATACCTTCTCTTATGTCTCCCTGAAATCAAAGGAAGAGGTGGATGCCCTGGTAGCGGCCTGTGATGCCGGGTCTGGAACAGATTATTTCAGTCATTTCCAGGAAATACTGAAACTGGATCGGCTTGAATTCGTGGATGCCAACCATAAATACGGAACTGTCAGCAAATCCAGTTTTGAGAAGGCGACCAAAGAGGAGGAAGAGATCCTTCACCGCTTTGCCAGGGTCTTTGAACAGACCTATACCCGCTTCCTGGACCTCAAAAAAGCCGAAGCCCAGGCCCGGGAAGCACAGATTGAAGCAGCCCTTGAAAAAGTGCGCTCCCGTACGATGGCCATGCAGCACAGTGATGAACTGCCAGAGGCCGCTAACGTCCTTTTCCTGGAGATCCAGGCCCTCGGCATCCCGGCCTGGAGCTGTGGATACAATATCCTGGCAGCAGATAGAAAGTCAGCAACCTGCATCATGAGCAGCGAAGGGGCCATACAAAAACCCTTCAAGCTGCGTCTAAAAGGAGAAACGTCCTTTGACCAGTTTGGGGAGTTTGTCCGGGGAGAAGAGAATTTTATGGTCCAGGAACTCGGGGGGAAGGCCCTTGTAGAACATTACGATTTTATGAAATCCTTTCCGGACCTGCAGCCTATCTTTGAGGAGATAGAACAGGCGGGGCTTTCCCTCCCCACCTACCAGATCAACCACCTTTGCAAGTTCTCACAAGGATTTTTGCTTTTTATCACCTATGAGCCCGTGCCAGAGGCGCATGATATTTTCAAGCGATTTACTACCGTTTTCGAACAGACCTATACCCGCTTCCTGGACCTGAAGAACATGGAAGCCCAGGCCCGGGAATCCAGGATCGAAACGGCCCTGGAGCGGGTAAGGGCAAGGGCGCTTGCTATGCAGGAGCCCGAAGAACTCAAAGAAGTGGTGCAGGTACTCCGCAGGGAAATGGGGCTTCTGGGTGTGGAGGAACTTGAAACCTCTAGCATTTATATCAACGATGCCGAAGTACAAAAGGCCCAATGTTGGTTTGCTATCAAGGACCTTCGGGAGGAAGAAAAGGTCATGGTTACCGATCATTTCGTCCTTGACCTGAATGAAACCTGGGTGGGGCGCCAAATGCTAAAGTTTTATACCTCAGATTCGGAGAAGGTCTCCATTGTAATGAAGGGAGACCAGCGGAAGGAGTGGATTGACTATTGCGAAGCCCGTTCCAAATCCCTGAAGGGATACTACGGGGAGGAAATTCCGGACCGTAACTATCATCTATGCAAATTCTCGGATGGCGCCATTGGGGCTGCCACGACTGGTGACCTTTCCGTAGAAAGCTGGGGTTTGCTCAAAAGGGCTGCTTCGGCATTCTCCCTGGCCTACTCCCGATTTAAGGACCTTACCCAGGCCCGCCTGGACCTAAAGCGATTAAAGGAAGAGAAAAAGCGGGCGGAAGATGCCCTCAAAGAACTGCAGCTCACCCAGCAACAACTCGTACACGCGGAGAAAATGGCCTCCCTGGGGGAACTGACCGCCGGCATCGCCCACGAGATCCAGAACCCCCTGAACTTTGTAAACAACTTCTCCGATGTGAGCCGGGAGCTCCTGGAAGAATTGCTGGAAGAGATGGAAAAGGGCGATACTGAGGAGGTGGATGCAATCGCGAGGGACGTCATCCAGAACCTGGAAAAGATCGTGCACCACGGCAAACGGGCAGACAGCATAGTAAAGGGCATGCTCCAGCACAGCCGCAGCGGGGATGGAAAAAAAGAACCCACGGACCTAAATGCCCTGGCGGATGAATACCTCCGCCTGGCCTACCATGGCCTGCGGGCAAAGGACAAGTCCTTCAACGCCCATATGGAGACCGACTTCGATGAGGGTATTGGAAAAGTGCATTTGGTGCCCCAGGACATCGGGCGGGTGCTCCTGAATTTGATCACCAATGCCTTCCACGCGGTAAGTGAGCGGAAGGAAAAAGAATCAGAAGGCTATGAACCCACGGTATGGGTCAAAACCCAAAAAACCAAAGTGGGCATCCAAATTAAGGTTCAGGACAACGGAAGCGGGATCCCTGATGAACTACAGGACAAGATCTTCCAGCCCTTTTTTACCACCAAGCCCACAGGGGAAGGAACCGGCCTGGGGCTTTCCATGAGTTATGATATCGTAACTAAAGGCCATGGGGGCCAGTTGACCATGGAATCCAAAACAGGCGAGGGCACTGAATTGAATATCCTTTTGCCATTAATACCTTGAAGGCCATGAGACATTTATGTATAGCTATACTTCTCTTTTGCCTGGTTAAGGGATTTCCACAGACATCCCTTTCAGGTGGAAATGAATACAGAATGGAATCGTTTAAATTACCTGACGGACCAAGTGGTAACAGTATCAATTCAGTTACCCAGGGTCCTAACGGCTTTCTTTGGTTCGGAGGTCACGCCGGATTGTACCGATATGATGGGTATCGTTTCAAGAGTTATAAATCAAGTGATGAGGACCCGGATGCCCTGGTTTTTTCTTACATAGAGTTTCTCTTCTGGAGTTCTGATGAATACTTGTGGATTGGCACCTATGGGGGTGGGCTTTTTCGTTTCGATCCAATAGATGAATCCTTTATCAGATTTCAATATGATCCGGATGACCTAACTTCTCTTTCCAATAACTATGTCACTCATATTCTTGAGGAAAATGATACCGTCCTCTGGGTAGGGACGGTCGGAGGGTTGAATCGGTTGGATCGAAGGGTCGGAAAATTTGAACGTTTTTTACATAATCCCGATGATCCTTCTACCCTGAGCAACAATGATGTCCGATCCTTGTACTTGGATAAGGAAAATAACCTATGGATAGGCACCGGTTTTATCTACAATGACTCATTGTCACTTGGAGGTTTAAACAAGTTCGATCCATCAAATAGATCTTTCACCAGATATCTCCACAAGCCTGAGGATACAACAAGCCTTGCAGGAAATATCGTGAAATCGATATATGAAGATAGCCAGGGTGATTTTTGGGTAGGGAGTTCAGGCGGATTGCAAAAAATGGATCGGAACAAAGGCGTATTCAAGCGTATTCAGTACGAAGGCCATATAAACAATAGCCCATTAGGAGAGATCATTAGAGCAAATGAGCCTACAGTAGTATACGCTATCCTGGAAGATAATCGAAAGAACCTCCTGGTTTTCACCCTTCATAATAGTTGGGCCAATCCCCTGGGAAGCATCGTCCGAATAGATTTATCAACAAACCAAACGGAGGTTTTGGAGAATCGTAAACCGTTTGTCCCATGGCAAGTGGAACAATCGAGGGATGGGAGTTTTTGGATAGCGGGAGCGGGTGTTGGAGGAGAAGTAAACAAAATTATTCCTGGAAATCCTCTGACCAAAAACCTGCCATTCGCCGGTGGAGAGAATCTATCGATTGAAGGATTAGTAAGAGCTAATGACAGTGTTGTCTGGGGAAAAACCACTACGGAAAATGCAGTTCAATTAATAGGTTTTCAAGATGATTTCAATACTTATGGAATTCGAACCCTTCCGGAGATTAAAACGGAATTCAAGAGTCTCTGGGGTGGTCCTGGTTATGACTTGGTAATAAATAGTGCAGGTAGAATTTTCGGATGTACCGGCAACAGGAACGGTGGCTTATTCATAATTCATCCGCAAACTGCTGAAGCAATTCAGTTTTTGCATGATCCGTATAACCCCAATACACCCCCTACAAATATCATTACAAATTTAATGTTTGACCGCTCTGGAAAACTTTGGATGAGCGGAGAGAATGCTGTTTCAAGATGGGATCTGGACACAGGTGCATATATTCATTTCCTGCATGATTCAAATGACTACTCCTCATTGCCTGCAGGCTATTACTATAATCTTTTTGAAGATCAGGACGGAAAGATATGGGTTTCCGGAAACAGGGTAAATGACCCTCCCTGGTTGGCGCGAATAAGTCCTGATACCGGATTGGTAGAGCGAATTGAGTTTGGACCAGAATATGGAAGTACCGATATTATCTCTATTACCCAGCACTCCAATGGAGATCTACTCGTGCTGCTTCATGGAATAGGGGTGCGAAGATTCAGCAAGGAACAATTAAGCGGTGAACTGTGGAATCGGAAATATACCGGAGAAGCATTGATAGGAAATGCATTTGTGGATGCCAACAATTTAATACGGGATGACCAGGGGTTCTTCTGGCTTACAAACCGGGAGGGGAAGATCTTCAGGTTTGACGGCGAGTTTTCGTCTACCGTTGAAATAAACGATCACTTTGGGCTGCAGCCATTACAAAAAGGGGCTTTTAAATTGGATGATGGCAGCATATACTTCGCTTATGCCGGTGGATTGATCAGTGTAAATCCAACGGCTCATACAAATCGCACGAAATCTGCATCTACAAAGGTTGGATTTACTGAATTTCGGTTAAATGGCCTAAAGGAGTCCCAGTCTGGGGAAGGCATACTGGAGCGGCCAGTTTGGAAGGAAGAGCTGATCAAATTGTCACATGAACAGCGAAACTTGAGTTTTCGATTTAGTGCCTTTGATTTTAAAGATCCTGCCAATAGCCGATATGAAGTAAGGTTGTTACCCTACGAAACTGAATGGCAAAGATTAGAAGGGGACCCCATGGTGAATTATTTTCAGTTGCCTCCGGGAAACTATACCCTTGAAGTTCGAGGATCCGACAGTAATGGGGTTTGGGCAGAGGAACCTTCCCAAATGAGAATTATTATCGCCCCTCCCTGGTGGAGGACCTGGTGGGCGTACACGATATATTTCATCTTGTTGGTATTTCTTGGGTACCGTTTCCATCTTTATCAAAAATCCAAGACTATTGAAAAGGCTCAAAAACAAGCCCGGGAAAAAGAACTCGAGCAGGCCAGGGAGATTCAAAGAGCCTATGAGAAGCTAAAGGCGACGCAATCACAACTCATCCACTCCGAAAAAATGGCCTCCCTGGGGGAACTCACCGCCGGCATTGCCCACGAGATCCAGAACCCGCTGAACTTCGTCAACAATTTTTCCGAGGTCAACCGTGAACTGATCGAAGAGTTGAAGGAGGAGTCCGGGAAAAAGACGAAAGAACGTAATGCCGAGCTGGAGCAGGACCTTTTGGAAGATATAGACCAGAACCTGGAGAAGATCTCCCATCATGGAAAGCGTGCAGACAGCATCGTTAAAGGCATGCTGCAGCATAGTCGCAGCAGTGATGGCAAAAAAGAACCCACCGATCTGAACAACCTGGCAGATGAATACCTCCGCCTGGCTTACCACGGTTTAAGGGCGAAAGACAAGTCCTTTAATGCGCAAATGGAAACCGATTTTGACACTTCCATCGGAAAGGTGAACGTTGTGCCCCAGGACATCGGCCGTGTACTGCTGAACCTTCTGACCAATGCCTTTCATGCAGTAAGTGAGCGGCAGCAGAAACAACCCGAAGGCTATGACCCCACCGTATGGGTCAAAACCCAAAAAACCAAAGCGGGCATCCAAATTAAGGTTCAGGACAACGGGGGCGGTATCCCGGAGGAAATACGGGACAAGATCTTCCAGCCCTTCTTTACCACCAAGCCCACAGGGGAAGGTACAGGCCTGGGGCTCTCTATGAGTTATGATATAGTGACCAAGGGGCATGGGGGGCAGTTGACCATGAAATCCTCCACAGGGGAGGGCACAGAATTTTTGATTACTTTACCTGTATGAATCCACGATTTACAGGGCTGCTCTTTTTCTTCCTTTCCACCTTATTGGGATTCGGCCAAAATCAATTTGGCCGGGTCAACCATTATGAGGAACTCAATGGGATGATCATCACGGATCTACTCGCAGACCGCAACGGGGAGATCTGGATCACCACCTTCAGTGGCCTGCTCACCTTTGATGGTTATGACTTCAAAAATTACTATCCCGATTCCAGGGACTCCACTACCATTGATGACCTCCTCCTGTACAAACTTATGGAAGATGATGAGGGAGACATCTGGATTGGCAGCATGAACAAGATCTACCGTCACGATGCTGAAACAGGCATCTTCAAAAACTATCCCCTTCAGGAAATTGTGGAATATCCGGTGGACGCCCAGCCTATGATCTTCAATATTGCTGCGGACCATGAAGGAACGCTGTATTTCGGGGTTGTCTCCGGTACCGGATACGACCAGTATCCGGGACTCCTGAAATATCTGCCTTCCAAGGATTCCTTTGAGCTGGTCAACCTTCCCAACGGGGAACCGGTTCAGAATGTGTATGGCATGAGAAGCAACGAGAAAGGAGAGATTGCAATCATTAGCAGTCGGGGTTTTATCCGTATGGGTCCTGATGGCATGACATTCCAGGAAAACGAAGAATTGGAAAAATACGATTGGCTGGAATACGAAGGCGTGCGGGACATGGTTTGGGATAACCAGGAACACCTTTGGATTGTAACCAACCGTTGGAGGCTCGGTAAAATTGATTTCGATGCGGATACAATAGACTTCTGGAACTTCGAAAAACCCTTCGACGGAGTCGAGGATGGGAGTGTTCGTATTGGTTTCGACAAAAATCGGTTATGGGTCAGCCATAAAGAAGGGATAGAGTTATTCGATCTTCAGAAAGCCCAGTTTGATACCCCAGCGGACATGGTGTCCAGGCCCTTTATCACCTTTATGAAAGATGAAATGGACAACATATGGCTGGGGACCGGTGCCTTTGGCCTGTACTGCATCCCACCCAAACAATCCCTGACCTCCTATCTACATAACCCGGATGACCCAAATTCAGTCACGCAAGGATGGGTCAGCAACCCGTTTGAGGATGAGGAAGGGAACATCTGGTTTCCCACCTATAACTGGGCAGGGGACGAAGGGCTAAATAAGATCGACCCGAATACAGGGGAAATTGAAAAATTCCTCTTCAGGGATAAACTGCCCCAGTTCAACCGGCTTCAAATGATCAATGCCTATGACCAGGGACGACTGCTATTTCGTTCCGGCAACAAACTCTATGGCTATGACGTGAACACGGGTCAGGTATTGGATCCGGGTATCCTGAGCGAATCTGAAAACATCGAGTTCTTAAACTTCGTTTACAGGGATTCCGATGGCGAACTTTGGATTTGCACTATGTCCGGGTTGTACAGGCAGACAGGTGATAAATACAGCCTGTATGACCTCAACCAGGGAGAGATGGGACAGGTGGTCAGCAATGAGGTACTACAGGTTGTGGAAAGCGCCCGGGGCGGGCTATGGGTACAGACCAACGAGGGCTTGTTCTTCCTGGACAAAAAGACGGATCGGTTCGAACGACATGGGTACGACCCAAATAAGGGGCCGGTATTTTCCTCCCAGGACATTAATTCACTCCTGGAGGACAAGGAGGGCTACCTTTGGGTAGGCACCTGGCAGGGAGGCCTCAACAAGTATGACCCTGAATCAGGGAATATTGAATACTTTGGAATTGAAGATGGCCTGCCCAGCCCCAGTGTTCAGGGTATTTTGGAAGACGCGGCCAATAATGTGTTGTGGCTGAGTACCTTCAGGGGGATTTCCCGTTTCGATAAACAGTCAGGAACCTTTACCAACTATGGCAACGAGGCCGGGGCCCAAAGCCTGTATGCAGACCGATCCTCCCTGGAACTGACCAGCGGACTCTTTGCATTCGGCGGCAGCAACGGGATAACGGTCTTTGATCCTGCGAACTTCAGCGGGGACACCCAACCCCCGATCATCCGGATCTCAGGGATGAATGCCGGTGAAGAAACTATCTCCATTGAGGGAGGGGCTACTGCATTCCTGGATTATTCACAAAACGACCTAGCCATCTCCTACACGGGTATCCACTATGACAACCCATCGAAGAACCAGTATGCCTATAAGCTTTCCCCTGTGGATGAAGAATGGCGCAATGTGGGCGGTTCGCGCAATGCTTATTTCTATGATCTTGCCCCGGGCGACTACTCCTTCTCAGTCCGTGCAGCCAGTCCGAATGCCGTTTGGAGTGAGCCAAAAATGATCTCGTTTTCCATTGCCCCCCCCTGGTGGATGACCTGGTGGGCCTATGCCGGCTATGCAATTCTTCTGCTTATAGTGTTCCTGATGCTGCATCGGTTCCAGAAATCACGCACCCTGCGAAAGGAACGGGAACGTGCCAAAGACAGGGAACTGGCGCATGCCAGGGAAATCGAAAAGGCCTATTCAGACCTGAAAGCTGCGCAAACCCAGCTCATCCATTCGGAAAAAATGGCCTCCCTTGGGGAGCTTACTGCTGGCATCGCCCATGAGATCAAAAACCCGTTGAATTTTGTCAATAATTTCTCCGAGGTGAGCCGTGAGCTCCTGGAGGAAATGAAAGAGGAACTAAAAAAAGGGGATACCGAGGAAGCAGACGGCATTGCCAATGATGTCATCCAGAACCTGGAGAAGATTGTGCACCACGGCCAGCGGGCAGACAGCATCGTACGCGGGATGCTGCAGCACAGCCGAAGCGGGGATGGCAAAAAGGAACCTACAGACCTCAATGCCCTGGCCGATGAATACGTCCGCCTGGCTTACCACGGGCTGCGGGCCAAAGACAAATCCTTCAACGCTACCCTGGAAACGGATTATGACCCCGACCTGCCGTTAGTTGATATCGTTCCACAGGACGTCGGGCGGGCATTGCTGAACCTGCTGACCAATGCCTTTCACGCAGTCAGTGAGCGGAAAAATCAGGAACCGGAAGGGTATGAACCCACCGTCTGGGTAAAGACCAAAAAAACGGATATAGGAGTGGAGGTATCCGTGCGGGATAACGGGAGTGGCATCCCCGATAATATCCGGGATAAGATCTTCCAGCCGTTCTTTACCACAAAGGCGACCGGAAAGGGTACAGGGTTGGGTCTGTCCATGAGTTATGACATCATAACCAAGGGACACGGGGGGCGGCTCAAGGTTGAAAGCAATGAGGGTAAAGGGGCTGTATTTTTTGTTATCTTACCTATATAAGAGTCGAATGATCATTAAAGACTACCGTATAAAGTCAATCTTGCTGGTTCTTTCGGTCTTGCTAAGTGCATCCAACTCATTTGCGCAAAAAGGCAAGGCTGAACCTGCCCCGGAAATTGAATTGATTTTTGAACACCTCGAGTTACCCGGAGGACCTTCTGGGAACAGTGTTACGAAAATCATTCAGGACAGTCTGGGTTATATGTGGTTTGCTTCCCAGGGAGGCCTGCATCGATATGATGGGACTAATTTTCTTACCTACTTATCGGATCCTATCAACCAGAATACATTGAACAGTGATTACATTGAGGATATCTGTCTGGACCGTGATGGTATTATCTGGCTGACTCATTGGAGTGGCGGAGGTATTACATCCTTTAATCCTGATAAGGAATCATTTACCAGATATACGACCAATCCTGATGATCCTGAGTCAATTCTGCCGGGTGAAACAAGTGCTATTATTGAAGATGCCGAAGGCAACCTCTGGATTGGAGGAAGACAGGGAGTTTCCAGGCTAAACAAGGCAACGGGGAAATTTAAGAGGTACTCTCATGACCCTGATGATCCGTCTTCACTTTCCGACAATGATGTTAGAGGGCTATATGTAGATGCAGAAGGGGTTTTATGGGTAGCCACGGGAATGCCCTGGGTCCTTGATAATAAGGGGGGTCTTAACAGATATGATGCCCGTACGGATTCCTTTGAACGTTACTTGCACGACCCGAATGACTCTACTACACTCTCCAATAACAAGGTCAGGGCTATGTTTGAGGATAGCCAGGGTAACTTCTGGGTGGGTACTGCGGGAGACGGACTGCATCTTTTTGATAAGGAAAACAAAACCTTTGAACACCACCCTTATGATCCTGAAAATCCTGGAAGGCTTTCAATGCCCTTTTTAGATGGCGTAGATACTACCAACACAGATCCCTGGAGTCATATAACATCAATCACTGAAGACAGGGATAAGCGTCTGTGGATAACCGCTATTTCAGGAGGACTAAATGTTTACGATCCAAAACTAGGAATCAACAAACACTTTGAAGCTGGGGAGGAGGATGGAATGTTAAGGTCAAATTTTGTGTGGCAAACCTATCAGAGTGATGATGGAACGATTTGGATTACCACTGCCGGAGAAGGTAATGAAGTGTATAAAGTAAGAGAAAATAAGTTTGTATTTCCCTTTCATGATTTCGATGAACTAACAGACTCACTCAGCGTACTCCGTGGCATTCTCAAAGATCCACGGGGGGCCACCTGGATCGCACAATCCCCTCCCTCCCCTGATTTGCCGGTTATGAAGTCCTCTTTATGGAAAATCAACAATGATTTGACTGATATCACTCAAATAAGGCTTAAACCTCAGCGATCCTCCCGAACAATTTCTTCTTTTCTGGGGAGTATTAGCTTTGACCATTCAGGTCAAATTTGGGTGGGCACCACTGAAGGTTATTTCATTGGAGACCTTGAGGACGATACTTTCAGGAAGTTCCTTCCGGACATTGCTCCCCCGGATCATTGGTGGCTTCCTCCGATAAAACAGAGCGCAACCGGAGATATTTGGATCTCTTATTGGGGGCGTGGGGTAATTCGTTATGATCCGGAAAGGGATGAGTATGAATTTTTCGAGCACGATCCGGATGATCCAAAAAGCATTTCCGGACCCAATGTCTGGTCTATTTATGAAGATAATGAAGGTAATATCTGGGTTGGTGGGGGATCACCGGGACCTAGCATAGATACCCCTCTTTTTTTGGATCGGTATAATCCATCATCCAAATCATTTGAGCCTTTTATTACCAAACCCCTTCCATTTGGCATGGTGTGCTATATGACAACGGATACCATGGGAAATCTTTGGTTTTCTGACTGGAATTACGGTCTGTATAAGCTTAACCCCAATACGCGTGAATTAAAGCAATACACCTCTGGAAACAGCTTATTGCCGGGGAGCAGGTTGCAGTCCATCATTCATCATCCTGGCGGTAACATCTGGATTGCCACGGATTATGAAATTGTTGAGTTCGATCCGATCAATGAGACTTTTTCCATATACGACGGCCGGCATGGGGTCAGACCAAATGTGGGTTCAACAAGTACCGGAGCATTGACTGAAGAAGGAGATATTTTGTTTGTGCGTTATAATGGATTTCATGCATTTAATCCTGATGATTTATTGCGTGAACCCAAATCTACGCCCCCGGATATTCGAATCACAGGCTTTAAGCTTATGGATGACAATATGGTGAGTGGAGCTACAGGACAATCCGGAAATTTACTGAAGGAGCCAATCTGGAAGACGAATCGTATAGAATTGGAAAGAGGTGAAAACACATTTGCATTTGCAGTGGCCTGTTTTGATTTTAACGAGTCAGAATCCAACATCCTTCAATTCATGTTGGAAGGGTACGACCGGGGATGGCGTGGTGACGTTAGGGAAGGGGAAACTCCATTCTATATAAATGTTTCCCCAGGGACATACACCTTCAGGTTGCGGGGCGCAAACGGACTGGGCGTCTGGAATACGGAAGGGATACGTTTGGAAATCATTATTCATCCACCGTGGTGGCAATCCTGGTGGGCATATACGTCTTACGGCTTGATGTTTATTGGTGGAGTGTTTGGCACCCATAAAATCCAACGCCGGCGGCTTCTGGTAAAAGAGCGGG
>Ga0272442_10007192_pt1 | contig 14464 bp, 11 predicted proteins | sample SSMForm2O_FD_200262 | JGI IMG/M metagenome (GOLD analysis project Ga0272442, IMG submission 200262) | Marine sediment archaeal communities from Little Sippewissett salt marsh, Falmouth, MA, United States - SSM-Form-2O | ecosystem: Environmental > Aquatic > Marine > Wetlands > Sediment ...
GAATAGATCAGAAAGGAACTGACAACCACCGAGGCGGCAAACACGGGATCGTGCAGATACCTGATAAACTGCTGCAGAAACGACATCTCCAGAAACATGTAGGCAACGCCGATGGTTCCAAAAAAGACAAGGGTGAATGCCGCCCCGTTCCCCGCAGCGGCACCGTGTGTCAAGGGAACAATGATAAGGATAAAGCTGACACTCATAAGCACGAGCAGCGATATCCACACCAGGATATACCCCCAATCCAGAAACGGGATATAATTGCGGTCCCCTGTTTTAAAATAATTCTTCAATACGGCAAACTTAAAGAAATGAAAAAAGAAAGGTTTGTCATCGGTGGCAGGGTGTATATCAAAGGGGTATCTATCATAAAACTGTTCCACATCCCCTCGCAGCAGATTTTGGGCAGCCTGAAAGAAATAACTTTTGTCCAATTGATTGTATACATTGGTTTCCGTCTCCGTGATCCCCGGATAGTAGCCCATATCAAAAAGGTTCTCGCGACAGAAAGCCTTTGCCGCAGTGATGTCACGATCAGTGAAGACACCGTTTTTAACCAGGATCGTTACGGTCTGCCAGCTTTTTATCACCATTATGGAATTCTCGGCCTCTTTGCCCCCCATTCGGAGCGCATCGATTGCCATAGCCATAAGCTTCAACCCGCCGCGGGGCGGATTTTCGATCCACTGGGATATGGAAAGCAGACCATTCTCGCGCAACCGTTTCAGGGCAAGGGACAGTGTCTCCGTCGTCAGAAGATAACTTTCACTGAGGGACTGGATCCCGGCAGACATGTTCATCGACCCGGCCGCCGCGATTCGAATCAGGTCGAATGCGTCCCTGGTGTATGCGAGAAACCACCGTCCATCCTCTACATGGAGGCGACACATGTCGTCATGGTAGATGTCACCACTGTACTCACGATACTGCCGCTGCATCACCCCGATAATATCACGGTTTATTTCAACGGCAGTAATGTGGCCTGCGCCATGGTATAGGGCATTGAGAACTTCCGTTCCGCCACCGCTGCCGATTATCAGCACCGACGGGGCAGACAGAAGGCGATACGCCACCGACGCGGTTCGACATTCAAACAATGCGAGGTCATTCAGACTGTCCGGATAGCGGGTAATGGCACCCACCATATTCCCATTCAGGAATAATCCTTTCTGGTCCGGCAGGGAAAACATACAATTCAGGCTCATATCCGGCATAAAGTGATAAGCAGGACAGTCAACGACCGTCACCAGGCCGTAAGGCCCGAACCGTTCATATTCTTTTGTTGCGTTATGACTGTTCAGCACTTGCCGAAGCTCCTTGTAGGCACTCCCGTCGAGCGAAACATTATACGACAGGAGCACATATATGACGCTCAATCCCGCAAGAGCCACATACACCAGCAGTGCACACAATCTGTCTTTGGCAACGGGCAGTGCCGCCGTAGCTGCCAACAGGGTGATGATCAGCACAAGCTCGTAGGGAGAAAAATGATAGACGATAAGGAGTGTCAGCACTGTCCCGAATCCTGACCCCATCAGATTTGCGCTATACACCCAGTGAACATGGTCCGGGAAAACCAGAAATCCCAACCCGACCACCATGGCACCGACAAGGAATGGAACAAATAGAAAGGCAGCAATAAAAATTATCGTGATCATTTCCCGCATCTGCCACAATATCAAAAACGGATTGAACTCCAGGACGCAGATGACATAAAAATCGATCCAGACGGATACGGCAAAGACAATCGGCATTATGTAAAGAAATGATGTGGCATTTGGGGTCAGTTTTTCTTTAAAGAAAAACAGGCAGGTGCCGCTTGTGCCGAATCCCAGAAGAGCGATACTGATAATCAGGTATGCGCAATGATACCAGTATTGCAGAGTGAACAATTTGACGAGAAGAATTTCATATGCCAGTAATGCGGCAGAGATAAGGAAGATGGTAACCTGCAATGCCGTAAATGCCGGACGAGCAGCACCCATACATCAATGTTCTCCTGTGAGGGGGACAAAAAGAACGGGCATCATGTTACGACTGATCGCCCTTCCGTTATAGTCCTTTGTGACAAGTACGAGATTCTGTGTCATGAAGACACCACCAACGGGAATGATCATTCTGCCATTTTTTTTGAGTTGCGCGATTAGCGGCGGCGGTATATGCCCTGCAGCAGCAGTCACAATGATTGCATCGTAGGGTGCATGCTCCGGCCAGCCGTAATAACCGTCGCCCTCTTTCACTTCCACGTTGGTAAACCCCAACTCCAAGAGCCGGCGTGCCGCCGATTCTGCCAGTTCCGAAATGATCTCGATCGTGTGTACCTTTTTGACGAGCTCCGACAGGATGGCAGCCTGATACCCCGATCCCGTCCCGATCTCGAGTACGACACTCTCATCATCAAGTGCCAACACCTCTGTCATATAGGCCACGATATACGGTTGCGATATTGTCTGTCCATAACCGATCGGCAAGGGAGAATCATCATAGGCCCTCTCGGCAAGTGGCTCCGGCACGAAAAGATGGCGGGGAACAGACAGCATTGCATTCAGAACCTCTTCGTCCCTGATTCCTCGTCGCTTTATCTGCTGTTCGACCATTGATTTTCTCATCATGGCAAACCTCGTGTCATGCCCGGAAGTCGCGGATACTTTCGTCACCCCCGTCGCAGCCGAAACGGCGACCCCCCCGATGGCTAGAAACCAGATACATCGCCAAATTGCTTTCATAACGAATTTCGCATGTGGTACTATATTTTAAGTCCTTGGTTTGAGAGGTCTATATGGTATACTCGATCGCTGCCGATATCATAATCGTCATACACCTTTTGTGGATTGTATTCATCATCGCGGGTTTCCCCATTCTGCTCTATTTCAACTCCGCCCCCGGCAGGCTGATCCACTTGGCAGCATGTCTGATCACTGTTGTCATGCAGATCACCCGGTCCATCTGCCCCCTCACCTACCTGGAAGCATATCTGAAATTCAGAAGTGCACCGCATGAAGTCTATCCCGGATCATTTATTGTCAGAACAATCGAAGATGTCATCTATGTCGATGCCACCACATTACCGAAAATCATGTTTATCACGATGTTATTTTTTATCATCGTGATACTGTCCTTCTGGTTTCGACCCCTGAAGCGCAAAAACTAAGCGCACGATCCGGAATATCCTGAACACCATCGAGTTGAGGGCATGAACACTGCTACACTGGAGATGGCAGGCATGATACCGATAGGTAAGAGTTGAGAAACACTACGCATAAGCAAACGGTGCATTGTCTTTACTTTAGCGAAGAGACACGGCAGAGTCAAGAATGAAACGTTAGCGTATCATAATGCCGGGCAACCATAATGCGAGGCCCGGGAACAAGGCAATCAGGGCAACGCCTATCAGTTGAAGAATAATGAAGGGAACAGCACCCTTTACGATATGCCGGCCGAAATCGAGTTCATCTGCGGCAACTCCCTTGATATAAAACAACGCCGGCGCCATGGGCGGGGTGAGGAACGATGTCTGCATGGCCACGCAGAAGAGGATCGCCACCCACAACGGATTGAAATCCAGGGCCGCGATTACGGGGGTAAAAATGGGAACAAGAATGGGAACAATTCCGACCCACTCCATGAAAAGTCCGAATATAAAAAAAGAAAGCGCCATGATCGATAGGATTCCCCAACGTCCGAGCGGCAAACCGAGAAGCCACTCTTTGACAAGGTCACCACCACCAATGAGCATAAACGTGCCGGTAAACACAAATGCCGCTGCAACGATGAGAAGAATCATGCTTGAGACGACGAGTGTTCTGTGTACGGCGGTCTTCAATGTCTGCCAGTTCAGACGCCGATAGGCCAGGGCAAGCAGAATGCTGGCAAAGGCCCCCACGGCAGCAGCCTCGGTCGGTGCGGCAATACCGAAAAAAATCGTACCCAGAACCGCCAGCACCAGGAACAGTGTCGGCAGGAGCGATGTCAGGATCATTGTTATCTTCTTCTTTACCGACATTTTCCGCTGATCCGGCGGTAGTGGCGGCCCAAGCTCGGGGTTCAGGTGACATGTGACAATGATATAGCCGGCATATAGAAATGAAAGAATCAACCCCGGTATAATGGCGCCCATGAAGAGCTTCCCGACGGAAATGCCCGCCATCGGCCCGTACACGACCAGCATGATACTCGGCGGTATCAGGATTCCCAGGGTTCCGCCGGCACAGATCGTCCCGGAACTGAGAGCCCGGTCATACCCCCTCTTCAGCATTTCCGGAAGCGCAAACAATCCCATAATAATCACCGGTGCTCCCATAATGCCCGTCGCAGCCGCCATGATAGTGCACACAGCGACAACGGCTAGGGCCAGTCCGCCCTTCAAACTGCCGAGCAGTATGTGAATAGCATTGAAGAGCCGCTCTGCCGCGCCGGAATGCTCCAGCATGATTCCCATGAATACAAAAAGAACAATTGCAATCAGGATATAATTCTGCATTGTCTCGAATACCCTGAGGATCATCATGGGGAAAAAGCCGGCGCCCACACCGAGAAAACCGACGATCATGGAAATACCCAGCATGACAAACGGAACGGGAAATCCGAGCAGCAACCCGCCGATAAGGCCGGTAAAAAGGATAATTATCAGAATTTCAGGACTCGAAATCAAGACACACCCCTCCCCACAGCCGCCATGAGGTTGCGGCCGAAATCGACACTGCCCTGGAGTAGCAGTAAAAGCGCACTGAGCGGGATGATTGTTTTAAACGGATATATGGGGGGCGACCACATGCTGACACCGGCATGCTCCATCATCTTCCATGATGTGACGGCATATTCCATTCCGTACCAGAAAATGGCCAGCATTACCGGGAAAAAAAAGATCGTATACCCGATAATATTGATAATTGCCTGCGTCCTCTTTGTCACTCTGTCGTAAATAACACCGATTCGCACGTGTTCATCCAAAAGAAGGGTATATGCCGACCCGACCATAAACATGACACCGTAGAGCATGTATGAAATGTCGTACGACCACGATGTGGGGGCATTGAAGCCATAGCGGGCAACCGTATCGTAGACGAGTTCAAGTATGAGAACAACCCCCAACCACGCCACAGCCTTCCCCGACCAGATGCTCATCGCGTCTATGAATTTTGCAATAGATTTCAACATACTCATTTTATTCCCAGGACAAAGTCAATCATGATAATCTGTGTTCATCTGCGTGTATCTGTGTCCCATAAAAAACCTGGATATAAATGACGGGTGAGTCGGTCTCCCGAATCACCCGTCGGTACATGCAGACGTTGGACTTTACGACGTCATCAGACTTTAATTTTTATTTTCCCGCGTAGGGATAGGGTAGCCTGACCAGATCGGCATACGGCTCCACTTTTTTCCTGAACGCGATCTGGGATTTCAGTATCTTGTCGAACATGGGATTCTTTGCGGCCTCTTCTGCAAGGACCGAGTTGCCGACCTTGACGATCTCGTCGATCATTTCAGGCGTCAGCTTCGATACATTGAGCCCTTTGTAATTCAGGAAAAATTCCATGGCTTCGGCATCTTCTTTGAGGGCCTGGTTCATAGCCCAAAAGCACGTATCCCTGAGGGCCACCTTGACCTTGTATTTCAGATCATCCGGTAACTTGTCCCATGATTTTTTGTTCACAAGCGTCTCGAGCGGCGCGCACGGTTCATGAATACCGGGAAGCTTCAGATAATTACAGATTTCCTGGAACCCGAACTTTATATCAATCGCGGGGGTGCCGAATTCGCAGGCATCGATAACACCACGCTCAAGCGATGGATATACCTCGGCTCCGGGGAGGGTCACGACACGAGCACCCAGTTTTTCCAGACACTTCCCCCAAATGCCCACTGTTCTAAATTTCAGTCCCTTGAAATCTTCAAGCGAGTTGATCGGTTTATTTGACCAGCAGAAATTCTCCGAACCGAGCATACCGTAGGGTGGCAACACGACAATGTTATGGTCCTTATACAGTTCATTCCAGAGTTCCAGGCCACCACCGGCGTACAGCCATCCCAGCATTTCCTGTGTCTGGAGACCGTTTGGATAGGAATTCGCAAACAGCACGGCAGCCGGAAATTTACCGATCCACCATCCCGCCCAGGTACAGCCGATGTCGAGCGTGCCTGCACTGACCGCATCGAAAACCTTCAGGGCCGGCACAATGGCACCACCGGGGGCCATCTTTACAACGAGTTGCCCATCGGTCAGCTTCTCCACCACTTCAGCAAAGTGAGCCGCAGGCGAAAAGAGCTGTGGCAGTCCCGCCGAGTAGCTCGATTGCCCCCGCCATATGATTTTCTTCGCTGCAAGCGACGGCATGCTCACTACCGCCACCAGAAATAATGAAAGCAGGATTACCACCAACAAGATTCCCTTTTTTTTCATGAGACATCCTCCTCAAGTTATTGCTTGATTTACCATATACGCGCACGACGTGATATTTTAGGAAAGTTATTCATTCAAGATGGGCCCGCAGGTTTGTGACATTGCCCTTTGCCTGCACCTGGACATCCTTTATGCCCCCTGGTTCGTGAGGAGTATAAGAAAGAGATTCCTATCAGTCAAGATAAAACAAGACAGTCTATATTACCACTTTCTTCCCTGCTTCATTTAATGATATGGTGAATGTGTTATGCTGCCTTCGGGCGGAGCATCGTGAAATGCCTGCATACCAGAAAAATCCGCCCCTGGTGGAGAAACATTTATGAAAAACGCACTATCGCGACATGCAATCGCATTCGTCGTTACCGTATTGGGTATTTCACATATTATCACGCAGATTTCCGTAATCCGTGAATTTATCAATGTATTTGCGGGCAATGAAGTCGTGGTCGGGGTGCTTTTTGCTCTCTGGCTTTTGATTTCGGGAATCGGGGCCTGGCTGGGTCGCTTTTTCACGTCATCGTCGGTCCTGCTAATGTCTTTTCGCGTGTGTCTTCTTCTGGCTGCATTTCTTCCTATTGGACACATCGTCCTGATCCGCATCCTGAGATACACCCTTTTTATACGAGGAGAATTGCCCGGCATCGGCGCCCTTGTCATCTGGGCCTTCGTGCTGATCGGACCATACTGCATTATTACCGGTGCCCTTTTGACGATGGCCTGCAGTATCATGGCATCACCCGGATCAGGGGGAAAAAGTATCGGCCGCGTCTATTTCTTCGATAATATCGGCGACATACTGGGTGGCCTTCTCTTCACGTTCATACTGGTCCATTTTCTGAACAATATTTCACTATTGTATGTTCCCGCCTTTCTGTGCCTGGTGGGCTTTATGCTTGTCAGGGGAGAAAAATCCTCCGCCATACTGGTCAGGGTCGGGGCAGGTGCGACAGGCATCATGGTCTTGATACTTCTCGTTATGTATCCTGTCGATAAAACCACACTCAACTACCTGTACCCGGGACAGACGATAATCGATCATCGCGAATCTCCCTACGGTCGGGTTGTCGTGACAAAAAACCGCGACCAGTTGTCCTTTTTCGAAAATGGCGGGCATGTATTTTCGACACCCAACATCTACGCCAGCGAAGAACTCGTTCATTTCGCCCTGCCACAGCGCGAAACAGCCGACTCCGTGTTGCTGATATCGGGAGGCATTGCCGGCACCGTCACCGAAATTTTGAAGTACGATGTCTCTCATATTGATTATGTTGAATTGGATCCTTCCATTATCGAAATGGGAACGATGCATCTGGATCTTCGGTTTCCGCCGCCGGTGGCAATACACCTCGAAGACGGACGCGCATTTGTCATGTCGGTCGATTGCACGTACAGTGCGGTCATTCTCGATCTGCCCGATCCCTCATCGCTGCAATTGAATCGCTTTTATTCGGTGCAATTTTTCCGGGATGTCAAAAGGATTTTACAACCCGAAGGCATTCTGTCGTTCGCCGTTCAGGGAGCCGAAAATTATATCAGCGATGATCTTGCCCGTTTTCTGTCGACGATCAGGAATTCACTGGCACGTGTCTTCGCACATGTCATACTCATACCGGGAGAACGCACGATTGTCATGGCCTCCGACGCCTCTCTGACCCCTGAGGTCGGGCCGCTCCTTGCCCGCCACAATATCCGCACCGTCTTTGTGAATGAAACGTTTCTCATGGGCAGGGTAACTCCCGAAAGGATGGCGTTCATACACAAAAGCCTGCAACCAACAATACCCGTCAATTCCGATTTCACACCCACTGCGTTTTATTACACCATACGCGTATGGCTCTCTATGTTTCAGGAGCGCTATACTGTTCCGCTGATATTGGCACTGCTTTTTTTTCTCGGCTATTTCGTCCGATCGGAAATCGCCGCTCGGACTTTGTTCACCACAGGATTTACAGCGTCTTCCATGGAAGTGATACTGCTGCTGGGCTACCAGATCACTCAGGGCAGCCTGTACACTGGCATCGGTCTTATTATCGCTTCGTTCATGCTGGGGCTTGCCATCGGGAGTTTTGGTGCAAATCTGCTGCCACAGGTCGGGTATGGCACACTCCTGAAGATTGAGTTCGGTATTATGGTTTATCTGCTCGCGTTTATGCTTTTTCTCTCCGTGGGCACCTCATTCGCCGGCACCATCACCTTTTCATTCCTCGCCATACTGATCGGCGCCCTCACGGGGGCGGAGTTTCCGGTTGCCGGCCGGTTGGTCTTCGTGACACCGTGGGAGACGGCGGGGACACTCTATACTGCTGACCTGCTCGGGGGCAGTGCGGGAGCATTTACCGTCAGCGTTCTCCTTATTCCGCGAATCGGCATCTATTACACCTGTATCATCCTCGTCATGCTCAAATTATTGATTGTGCCCGCGTTACTTGTTAAAATGAAACGCTAGGATAACGACCAATGAAACGTGAGACTCCATCATCCATAACCCGCCGGGACCTGCTCAAAACAGGCATCATCTGCGCACTGTCGTGCACACCTGCCGCAGCAATGGCCCAATCATTTCTCTTACCAGGCAAGAATGAAAAAACCATCACCAGGCACGATGCACCGGCGTCGCTCTGGAAATGGTCTCGAGAAGTCTATTTCAATGAGGTTTTGGGAAACGGATACGTCAAGTGCCTTACCTGCCCCAACGAATGCGTGCTCCCCCCCGAGGGCAGAAGCCGGTGCCTTTCGCATGTAAACAAGGATGGCCGACTTTACACCCTGGTATACGGCAACCCGTGCGCCGTCCATATTGATCCTATAGAAAAAAAACCGCTGTATCATTTTCTGCCGGCATCAAAAGCACTTTCAATCGCCACGACGGGCTGCAGTTTCCACTGTCTGAACTGCCAGAACTGGTCGATATCACAGGTGCGCCCCGAAGACGTCAGATTCGATGATCTCTTCCCGGCAGATGTAATCAAAGGCGCTGTACAAACGGGATGTGCCTCTATTGCCTATACCTACTCCGAGGCAACAACATTTTATGAGTATATGTACGATACGTCGCACATGGCGCGGACGCATAACATAAAAAACGTCTGGATTACCAATGGATATATTAATGTACCCCCGCTCATCAAGCTGTGCACCACACTGGACGGAGCAAATGTGGACATTAAGAGTTTTTCCGAACAGACCTACCGTACGCTGAATGCAGGTCGTCTTGCGCCGGTTTTACGAACACTGAAAATTCTCAAAGAACACCATATCTGGTTTGAGATGACGGCCCTCATCGTGCCCACCTATACCGATAACCTTGAAATGGTCAGAAAAATGTGCGGCTGGATCCTGGAAAATCTGGGCCCCGATTACCCGCTTCATTTTTCACGGTTTGCACCGCTGTATAAACTGACGTATCTGCCCGCCACCCCGATCTCCTTCCTGGAACAGGCACGCCGGACGGCCATGGAGATGGGTATTCACTACGTCTATATCGGCAACATCCCGCCAGCAGATTCAACCCATACCTGGTGTCCGACCTGCAAAAAAAAGCTGATCGACCGCACGGGATACCGGGTTTCGGAGGTTAATATTACCGACGGTCGTTGCACTTTCTGCGGGGAGGTCATCCCGGGGGTCTGGACATAATGACTGATATACAGATACCATCCATTTCCCATTTATAAAACTAACACTCCTCTATACGTAGATCTTTTTAATCTGCGTTTATCAGCGTTCATCTGTATCCTATTTAAAAATCCTTCGATGCATTGCACAAAACAACTTTTGGAACACTGATTTACACAGATTTACACGGATCACTTCTCCTCTTATTATCAGTTAATCTGCGGATCGATCATAACCTTAACGGATATATAGATAACTCCCGATTCCCATGTGAAAACTGACACTTTCTTGAATCTTTATTCTTTCAATCTGCGCCTATCAGCGTTCATCCGTGTCCGATTTAAAAAATACTTCAATTGCGCAGAGCATACTCCCCCCACTCACGCAGTCACATCCTGAGCTGATGAATAAAACCGGGGAGGCCATAAATCCGCGCCATCCCCGGTTCCATGATTATCGGCAGAATGCCCCGGAAAACACTTTAAATTTCGTACGCAGTGACAAACGCTTCGTACATGGCATCCATAACCTTGCGGGCATCAACACAATCACCGATCTTGAAAAACGGAATTTTTTTATACTCAAGCAGCGCCTGCATCCCCTTCTCGGGTTGATACCCTGCGGCAAGCACAATTGTATTGATGTCCTTGATGGTATCGTCCGTGCCATCCCTCTGCACAACGATATCGCCGGCACCGGTTATCTCCTTAACCATTGTCTTCGTTTCGATTTTGACACCCTTTTCATTCAGGCGCTCCATGAGCAGGGCCTTTTCAAGGAGCCCCACATCATTCGCAACATCGTCAAGCATTTCCAGGATCGTGACATTTGCACCCCTATCGGTCATAAATTCGGCCGTTTCACACCCGACGGCCCCTCCACCGATTATAACAACCTCTTTTTCAAAGAATGCCCCAGCGAGAATCTCTTCCGCGTTTTTGATGTTCTTATGCGCGATGCCCGGGATTGGGGGCACGATCGGACGTGATCCCGTAGCCATGATTATCACATCCGGTTTTACTCGGTCGATCACTTTCTCATCGGCAGCCTGACCGGTACTGACATGCACGCCCAGTTTCTCCATTTGGTTCACAAGGAAGTCCTTCAATTCTCCAAACTCGTCCTTGTACGGTGCGAGTACAACACAATTCAGAAGCCCACCCAGCTGACTTTTTGTTTCATACAGAAATACCTCGTGACCCCGCAACGCAGCAACCCGCGCAGCCTCGAGACCACCGGGTCCGCCGCCTATGACGACCACCCGCTTCTTGGCGGCCTTCTTCCCGAGATCATACTGCCACTCTCTGCCGACAAGCGGGTTCCCCAGACAGGTAATATCCTGGTCTTCGAACAGCCGATCGATACACCCCTGGTTGCAGGCAATACACTTCCTGATTTCCGTGACCTTGCCTGCCTGAAGTTTTGCGGGCAAATCCTCGTCTGCCAGCAGTGCACGTCCCAAGGCTATCATATCGGCCTTACCGGTTTCCACGATCTCTGCCATCATATCCGGATCCTTGAGCCGCCCGACGGCAATGACGGGAACTTGTCCCCCGATCGCTTCCCTGATTGCTGCAGCATTATCGACATACACACCCTGGGGTATTGCCGCCGGTTGAATGATCATGGCCGCTGACTGATACACACCTCCCGATACATGGATTGCATCGATTCCGTGCGCGACCAACATTTTTGAAAATTCCGCCGTGTCTTCGATTGTGAGTCCTTCCGGCACATGCTCGACCGAGCTTAGACGATACAGAACCGGGAAATCACTGCCAACCGTTTCTCTGACCCGTTTGACGACCTCGAGGGGAAATTTTGCGCGGGCTTCGAACGAACCACCATACTCGTCGGTTCTCGTGTTGCTGTATGCAGAGAGGAATTGATTGATGAGATAGCCATGGGCACCATGGATTTCGACGGCATCGCATCCGGCTTCTTTCGCCCTTCTGGCACCTTCGCCGAATGCTTCGATCATATCATCGATGTCTTGCTTCGTCATCTCCATGGGCATTCCCTGACAGACAGGACATGCGATTGGTGACGGAGCTATGAGCGGCGTACCGGTGACGGTTGTGTAACTCTGCCGTCCGCTGTGATAAAGTTGTATGGCGATCTTTGCACCGTATTCATGAACAGAATTGACCAGTTTCCTGAGCCCGTCGACGAGATCGTCCTTATAAATACCCACCTCATTGGAAAATCCCTTACCGCAGGGATGGACATAAGTTGCCTCTACCACGATGAGGCCCACACCGCCTTTGGCCCTCGCACTATGGTACGCGATAAATCTATCAGTCACCGCACCATCCGACTGGCAGTAATTTGTCACCATGGGAGCCATGACAAATCTGTTCTTGACCTCCATAGTCCCGATCTTGACCGGTTCGAAGAGTTTCGCGTAACTGCCCATAGGGTATCCTCCTTTCTTTAATGCGCTTATATGCGGGTAACACGGCATTCTCTCTGAGAAAAAACGCCACTATTATCTCCGGAAAACAACACTACACTCCTCAATCACAGGTAACTGTGCATGCGGTTAGTGCCGTAATGCAGCTCAACAACGTTTGATAATCATTATGGAGACAGGAACAGGTAAGCACCCAGGTTCGCGGGAGTGCATAAAATAAGGATTGTCACACCCGTATGCGTACGTGAATGAGACGATGACGGTGGGGAAAATCATCGAAAGAGAAACTAAAACTAACATGTTTAACTATAAAGTGAAGTTTTTTTCACGTCAACAGATAAACGTCGGCCGTCAAAAAGTTTTTGCAGCTGCAGACAACACAACTCTGGATTTGTCTGAGGTTTTCGGCAGAAAGTTACCCGGTCATGGTGTGATTCATGGATATGCGTCCCATGACATGCAGGACATCCATGAATCACACACAGTCAAAATTTACACGCCCACGTCCGGCTCCTCTTCACCGGCCAGGATTCTGTAATCCAGCGCTTCCTTCGGATCGTATCTGAAAGAGACATTTACCCGTGCCCGATATGCAACGACTTTACCGTCCTCGATGTGCATATCCAATTTGGTCACCTCCACTACTCTCAGGTCATGCAATGATTTGCTAGCCATTTCAACCGCGTTTTGTGCGGCCTCTTCCCAGGAATCCTTGCTGGTGCCTACCAACTCAATGATTTTGTATACACTCTTTAACATGGCCCTTCCTCCTTTCTTGGTTTCGGCAACGATCACTACGCGTGATGGCAACCTATTTCAATGGCGAGGCATTATCCGATTTTGTCTTCCGATAATGCCCTCTTCATAATTTCCCCTTGTGGTTTCGTACGTTTTTGATCCATTGCAATATCGAAGCCCTCCCCTTCGTGTAAAGCCTTGCGCTACCGCAACCGACCTTTTTGCATATTCAAAACAGCAACCAACTGATTCCCTTGAAATCTCACATCATGGGTTCAACTCATTCCTCTGTTTCAATACTGCCTCCCGTTGCTATCCGGGTGAATAAATCCAACGCTTCCGTCGGTTCATACTTGAATGAAACGTTTATTCGGGCGCGGTAGGACACAACCTTTCCTTCTTTAATGTGTATATCGAGTTTATTGATTTCGACTATTCTCAAATCGGTAAGGTTTTTGGCTGCGGTCTCCACGGCATTTTTTGCTGCCTCCTGCCATGAAACGTCACTGGTCCCCACAAGTTCAATAATTTTGTAAACAGACATAATCATTACTCCTTTCTAAATATTTTACTATATTTCAGTTGATGCGACATGAATCTGCAGACAGCGTCTGATCATTTCCTATGATTATGTCCCGACGTGCACCGTGAGTTCTTCATAGCAATGTGTGTTGGTTTTGCTAATGCGCAGAATTTATTGGCGGAATAATCTATGTTGGACAAATGTATTTGGTGTGCTGTGTTATGTAATGATTTTGGAGACGTGCGAATACGCAACTTAATGAGGAGAAGAATGTTTGTTGCTGTCACCCCCCTTCTTCACATAATATATTTTTAACGCAAAAATAATAATAAATCAAGGAAGTATGGGAACATTCGCGTTATCATGACAGAGCGAGTGCGGCAGGATACCTGCAAAATCTTTGACGCAGCTGTCCGCAGTTCCTGACCCATCGCTGCCGGGAATGTTTCGTTGACATGCAGGAAATGAACGGTCGTGCGCTCATGGCAATCGACTTAATGCCTCCGGCATCCGGGGCCGCTTATGCTGCTTCGTCCTCCTGCTTCGGGGCTTACCTGTATCTGAGTGCCGATGCGCTCCTTGAGTGCCGAGACATGGGATATCACACCGATGAGCTTGCCGTCCTGCTGCAGACCCGCAAGTGTCTCCAGGGCTGTTTCGAGGGCATCGTCGTCGAGGGTTCCGAAGCCCTCATCGAGAAAGAGTGAATCCACTCGCACATTGCGGCTGGCCATCTGGGAAAGCCCCAGGGCCAGAGCAAGGCTCACGA
>Ga0272442_10007193_pt1 | contig 14463 bp, 11 predicted proteins | sample SSMForm2O_FD_200262 | JGI IMG/M metagenome (GOLD analysis project Ga0272442, IMG submission 200262) | Marine sediment archaeal communities from Little Sippewissett salt marsh, Falmouth, MA, United States - SSM-Form-2O | ecosystem: Environmental > Aquatic > Marine > Wetlands > Sediment ...
CAAGAATCGAAGCGCCGCACTGGGGCCGAGATTTTTATTCAATATATCAATGCCATTCATTCTTAGTTCGGCATCTTCAATAATTTCAGATTTATTCATTTTGTATCACCTCTCTATAATAATCCACAGGATTGATAACGCAAATAGATAGATTTAATTTAGCTGATCGTTTTATTAGTTCATCATCACATGTAAAAAAATAATCAGCAGAAGCATTCATCGCGCATGCCAGATGAATGGCATCGTTTGTCGATAAGTTTGCAGCTTCTTTATATTTAATGGCCTTTTTTCGTATTGTCTCCAAAGGGCCAATTTTAATTGTACATAAATGACTCAATTTTTCTATCGGGAAAAGGGCACATAAGTGATTCGTCCTGATGCATGAATGACCAAATTAATAAAATCTTACCATCTTCAGCAATTTTAAAAATAGACTGGCATGCGATAGCCTCAAGAGATATTCTTGTTTGTCTTATATCATCAAAACTTCGTTGATAACAATTATAATCTAAATAGGCTCGTTTCATGGTTAATTCTAATATTTTTTTATATACGTAAATATATGAATTTTTGTAAAACTTGGCAAATTATATTTTCTAAGTTCATTCTGATGGTCTACGATCACAATGACAAAAAGATCACGGAACAAGACCAGGCGGGCAAGGTGGCACGGTCGGGTAGCCCGGAGAGTATGAATAAAACAAAAAAGAATCGTATGGCTTGTGTCCCCGGCTTAAAGATTACCGGGGCAGGCTTTAGAATGTGCTTTTTTTATACAAACTTGATTTTATTCTGTGTGGCTTTTATATTCATTTATCTGATAGTTATTAATCAAACTTTAAATAATGAAAATCAATCCTTCTCCACGAAAGGAACTGAAGCATTACAATATTCCGTATCACGCGCATGAATTGACGTTTACCTGTTATCGCAGAACTCATTATCTGAAAGACCCTGTTTTATGTGATTAAGAAAGGGAAGAAGGGTTTTAGAGTATGGGAGCCGGGCGGAGGCTTTGACAGAAATCTGTGGAGCGTAAAAGCGATTCATTATACAATCAGATATATTGAGGGGAATCCTGTTCGTGCTGAACTGGTTGTGAATCCTGAAGATTGGCTTTAGTCTTCAGCAAACACCAGATGTAAGAATTCAGGTTTGGTATCGGATTTGGATAATGCCTGTGTTGATGAAATAGAGTTCACACACGATGAAATATTGATTCGCAGGCACTCGGCGGGTGACCGGGATGTGTAAGATAACCAAATTGGAGTCGTGTGGCACGTGTCTTTAGAGACTGTGTGAAAACACAGAATTGGTTGTCATTTCGAATCCTGTGAAGCAGGGTGAGAAATCTTATAATCCTTTTTATAACAATAAGTTGGTAAGATTTCTCGCGGAGTTTATCCTGAGCTTGCCGAAGGAATCGAAATGACATGCAATTTGTATTTATTATTGTTTTCATACAATCTCCAAGCCCGGGACAGGTTTTAAACCAGGTTTCTCGTACCCAGCTTACTTACTGATTTAAAATTCAGCACAATAATAAAAAAATGACTGTAATATTGAGGTTTAACGGACTCATGTGCGGCTGATTTTAAGAAGGCTGTGCGATTATTTTTTTATTGATAAAATAATTGTCAGATTGTATCTTACTGTCATGAGTCCAACAGTGTTCAGATATAAAAATTATCGTTTTTATTTTTTTTCAAGAGAAGAAAGCCGGATTCACATTCATATTTACTGCCCTGATGGAGAAGCTAAATACTGGATGGAGCCTGATATTGAACTGGCAAATAATTATGGACTCACGGAAACTCAGCTAAGTGAGATAAATAAGATTTTGGAGGAGCGGCAGGATGAAATCCGAAATGCCTGGAATCAGCACTTCAGAGATTGAAGTTGTTCAGATAGACAGCCATGGATTTTGGTTGCATGTTAAAGGACTTGAATATTTTCTTTCGTATGATGAATTTCCATGGTTCAAGGATGCAAAAATAAAAGAAGTTTTAAATGTGCAACTGCTCCATGATTCTCATATCTATTGGCCGGATATTGATGTCGATTTATCGCTAAATATATTGTCCAATCCTGAAAAATATAAACTTATCTATCATTGATTTCATTACTATAAAATCTTATAACCTATTGAAGGCAGGGTGGTCAGGAGAGTGTGAATAAAACAAAAAAGCATCGTGTGGCCTGGTCTTTAGAGACTATGTGACAATAAAACCCTGTTCGTGCGGAGCTGGTTGTCAATCCAGATGAATGGCTTTGGTCATCAGCCAATACAAGATTTAAAAATTCAGATTTGATATCGGATGTGAATAGTGTGCCAGTGTTGATGAAATAGTATTCACACTATAGAAGACAAACGGATTTATTAACAAATTCATTTTTATTATCCATTAATCAGAGTATTATGGTACATTCTTTTAGAATTTTCTTTTCAAAGGTGTCTGCGCAAGGTATTGAAAAATCAATATAATATACTTTTCTACAAAACTAAAGTCAAGACAGGTAGAAAGCAAATTTTATTATTAACTGTTGACGTAGGTTAATACTTATTTATCTTTCGAAGAAGCTCCGTTGCTTTTTGATTTATTTCATAAACTCAGAGCTGCCCATCAATAGTTGTAGATAAATGAAAAAGGCCCCTGAAGGAAATTTCAGGGGCCAATTTTTTTTGTGCCATATTTGTGCCATTTCTGCGTCAAAAAAGGCTAAAAAATATCAAAAGATTTCAAAGAGCCTGATTGACGATGGCGATTTAAATCATTTCATCTTTGTAAGATGAAATAGAGATAAATCATGAGTTTACAAAGACCTGGTACATTGAATATGGCTGAAAACTTGGTGGCGCCTCCCAGAATCGAACTGGGGACACACGGATTTTCAGTCATCTTTAAGCTTTTGTTCCTATTGAGCTTATTTATTGTTATTATTGCACTTATTTTGTATCCATTTATATCCATTTATATAAATCAGTGGGCACGTAATGGGCACACGAGAACGGATTAATTCTCCAGCTTCAGTGAATAACCTCCCCAAGGAGAGGATTCATCGTTCGTCGTAAATTGTGATAAATAACATACATCATTTAAATCCAATCTTGATATTTCTTTCTTAAAAGACATCTCATACTTTTAATGTATCGATTATTTCTTTCACACGTTGCATATCCACCGGTTTTTCGAGAAAGCCAATTGGATGCGTTATAATAGCTCGCTCCTTGATGAATTCCGTCGCATAGCCCGTCATGTAGACAATGGGAATCTTCTTCTTTTCAAGGATTTGTTCCGCCGCTTCAATTCCATCCAGGCCTCCGGCAAGCCGTATATCCATCAAAATCAAGTCGGGATCTTTCTCGAGTGCTATATCTACAGCATCCTCGCCCTTGGCAACTGGATCAAGCGCATTATATCCCAAGTCAATCAAGTCATACATCAAGCTTTTTGCCGTAAGTCGTTCATCTTCAACAATGAGAATTTTCTTTTGTTTTTTAATTGCCTTCATATCCTTGGCTCATACAACTCTTTTTTAATGACAATTCTACATAGAAGTCCTTTATAGTTTTTAAAAGTCACTTCACCTTCTAACTGATGCTGGGCCAGATCGATTACGGTCTGTAATCCCAAATGCCCTTGTTTCTCTACGTCAAAACCTTTAGGTAATCCGATCCCGTTATCCTTCACTTCAAGGATAATCTCCTTACTCTTACCTAATTTCAGTTTGACTTGAATTTGTCCCTTCACTTGATCTGGGAATGCATGCTTTATCGCATTGGACAATAGCTCATTCAGAGTGAGACCCAGAGGAATGGCAGTATCGATGAGAACCGGTACATCCACAGCTTCATAGCGAATTTGAATATAATCTTTGCTTGATAGTAAAATCGGTTGGATTAAAGCTATCAAATCTTTAAAATAGGTTTTCAGATTCAGAGAGGAAAGATCTTGAGATTCATATAATTTCTGATGCACAAGCGCCATGGATTGTATCTTGTTTTCAATCTCGTGGAATGTATGTCTGATTTTATCATTTGATAAAGTCCGACTTCTCAACCGCATCATAGAACAGATCACCTGCATGTTATTCTTAGTACGATGATAAAGCTCGCGTAAAAGAATTTCTTTTTCTTCAAGATCTGCCTGAATTTGGTCTTCCGCCTCTTTAAGCAGGGAAAAATCATTGATGATACCGATCATACCGACAATTAATCCTTCTTTATCCTTTAACGGTACTTTAGAAACCAGTAGCCATTTTTTACTCCCATCCGGTCCATACCCAACTTCAACGTTGTTGATGATTTCCTGACCATCTCTGATAACTTTTTGATCATCCATGAAAAATTTCTCGGCCAGATCTTTTGGGAAAACTTCGAAATCGGTTTTATTTAGAATATCAATATCCGGATTCATTCCGAGATTTATCAGGTGGCCTTGTACACCGGCCAGATGATTTGGATTGAATAAAATTTTCCTGTAGTCTTTATCTTTGACAAACACATCGTTCGGCAGATTATCAATGAGCGTTCTCAATTGTATGCGCTCTTTTTGAACCATTTCTTCCGCATGTTTTTGCTCTGTAATGTCAACATATGTGCCAAGAATGCCAATGATGTTTCCATCTGTGTCTCTTAATGGAACTTTATTGGTCATTGCCCATGCCATGCTACCGTCCGCTCTTAGATAAGATTCAACAATATTGTAATCAGGAATTCCAGAATCCATCACCTTCCTGTCATGTTTGCGAAATGAGTCCGCCTGTTCTTTATCCCAGGGAAGATCATAATCGTCTTTCCCGATGACATCCTCTGTCGATTTCAATCCTGTTGCATCCAGCCAAGTCTTATTGCCGCCGAGATAATTTAAATTTTGATCCTTCCAAAAGACTGCGGAAGGTATCGAGTCCAAAACAATCTTCAACATATTCTGTGAATTTTGCAATGCTATCTCTGCCCGTTTACGTTCGCTGATGTCCCGGATTACCATGCTTGTCCGTTCGAGGCCTTCCTTATTTTTAAAGATCACCGATGAAATTTCAGCAGGTAACTTTAAACCATCCTTGCGCATCAATGTGAGTTCGCCGAAAAATCTTCTCCTCCGGGCGCGTTCTTTCAACGCACTATCCAACCTTGGATCTGAGACATCCACTAGACCACTCCGACCAAGCCGACAGATTTCTTCTTCAGTACGCTGAAACATTTTGCATGCGGCTGGATTAGCTGAAAATATATCACCATTAGGGGCTGTAAGCAAAATACCGTCAATACTTGAGTCTAAAATAAGACGGAACCGTTCTTCACTTTCATGCAATGCTTCTTCTGCCTGTTTATGTTCAGTAATATCTCGGGAGATGCCAAATGTACCAATGATATCCCCTCTGCTATCGATCAGAGGCATTTTGGTTGTCGAAACCCATCTCTCTTGTTCTTTGGATCGTGTCTCTTTCTCTATAATGTTTATAAGGGGTTTGCCTGTTTTAATAATTCTCTGCTCATCTTTAAATGCTTGGTTTGCATGTTCCTTTGTGAAAAAATCAAAATCCGTTTTACCAATCGCATGATCAGGTTCATTAAGATCAAATCGATTCGCCAGAGCTTTATTAATCGTGATAAAATGGCTGTCCATATCTTTAAAATAGATGTGATCTGGTATAGTGTCCATCAAAGTTTTAAAAAGTTGGCGCTCCCTGTCCAGCATCTCCTTGACCTTTTTCCGGTCTGTGATATCCTGAACAAGAATGAGGATGGCTGGTCTCCCATCGTATATTGTAGGTAATGAAGTCTCTTCAACATCGATCTCTTTTCCTTTCAGATTGATAAATTTCTCTACTACAAATGGAACATAGGAATCTTCGGCAAGCAATTTTTGATTCCTTTTGGCCATAATTTGATGATAATCAGGATGGATAAAATCAAATATTCGTCTGCCAATAAGGGATTCAGTGTGATCAGCCCCCAATAATTTATATCCAGTCTGATTTATATAAACAATTTTTTCTTCGCTGTGGATAATGATCGCATCAGGATTCAATTCCATAAGCTTCCGATATTTCTCTTCAGCCTTTTTCCTTTCAACAATTTCCAATTCCAGCTCTTCCACTTTTTTACCTAGCTTAACCATAAGCCGCTCGCGATGTATTCGGATCGCTTCTTTATCCGTGATCTCAGGTTTCTTCAGGATAACTTTATGATCCTCCGCCTTTTTTACAATATCGCTGATTTCAGATAAAAATCTTGCTGGTTCCATGGGTTTAATCAGGAATTTATCAGCTCCTAATTTATGCGCATATTCCTCATCTTCTTGCGTTGTATAAGTAGCCGTGTAGAATACAAAAATAATACTTTGCATTCCAAGATCGTTTTTACAAATTTGACAGAGTTCGAATCCATCCATCACAGGCATCAGGATATCGGATATCACCATTTGAAATGAATTGTTTCTCAGCTTATCCAGGGCTTTCTGTCCATTCAAAGCTTGTTCTACTTGATAACCGCATCCCTTTAATAATGTATCAAGGAGTATGAGATTTTCCTCTTTATCATCGACAATTAGGATTTTCATGGCATTTCCCTTCACAACATATTTTTCAGATGAATCGGTTTTTCGAGATAGTTGGTAAATGGATATCCACCAATATCGAATCGAAATGTGTTTCTTCAGCCTGATGAATGGTCTTTTCTCCGTAGGATGTCATTGCCACAATAGTATATCACAGATTCTTGATTCGTTGTTATAGCTTTCGCCAAGATTCATTTCATCTTCAACGATTTCTATTTGAATCATTTCTATCAGAATAACTCTGGTTTATATCATCTGGCTCTTTAAACACAATTTTAAACATCGTTCCTCGATCTATATTCACTTCATAGGTTGCGTCTAATTGTTCAACCAACGTATTCACCAATTGCAAACCGAATGATTTTGGATGATGTATATCCACATCTCTCGGCAAACCGATTCCGTTGTCACCAATCATAAGTGTATTCTTCCCATTAACCATCTGAAATACAACACGAATTTCTCCTTTGCGACATTCTGGGAAGGCATGTTTCAGCGCATTGGATATAAGCTCATTGACGATCAAACCACATGGAATAGCCGTATCAAGGGTTAGGAAAACATCCTTGTTCTTTATTTTCAGACGGATCGTATTTGTATCAATACGATAGGTCCTAAATAAAAACAATGTCAGATCTCGTATGTATTCAGAGAGATCGATCTTTGCCATGTCTTTGGACTGATAGAGTCTCTCGTGCACCAGGGCCATGGAACGAATGCGACTTTGGCTCTCAACAAGAATTTCAACTGCCTTTTTATTGTCAACCTGTTTTAATTGAAGATTGAGCAAACTCGCAATGACCTGCATGTTGTTTTTAACCCGATGGTGAATTTCCTTCAGTAAAACTTCCTTCTCTCGCAAAGAAGCCTTTAATTTTTTTTCAACTTTTTTTCTTTCAGCAATTTCCAGTTCCAGTTCCTCAACTTTCTTACCCAGTTTATTCAGAAGCTGGTCGCGATGCTTTCTGGTGGCTTCGGTATCGGTTATCTCGGGTTTCTTGGAAGGAATTCCTTCTTCTTCTATTTTCTGCACAATATCACGAATTGCAGAAAGGAATGAATCCGGTTCCATGGGTTTGATTAAAAACTGGTCAGCGCCAAGCTGTTGTGCATATTTGATATCCGTTTGATCGGTATAGGTGGCTGTGTAAAATACAAAAATGATGGATCTGAGTTTGGGATCCTTTTTACAAGTTTGACAGAGTTCGTATCCATCCATGACAGGCATCAGGATATCGGATATTACCATTTGATAAGAATCGTTTCTCAGTTTATCCAGGGCCTCTTTGCCATTCGAGGCCTGTTCCACCTCGTAGTGATATCCTTTCAGCAGCGTATCAAGCAGGACAAGATTATCCTCTTTGTCATCTACAATGAGAATTTTCATCTTATTCTCCTTTATAGATAGACTTTAATTTTTTGCAGAAATGTTTCTGGTTGAATCGGTTTTTCGACATAATCGGTGCAGCCGGCATTTAGGGTTTTTTCTCGGTCGCCCACCATGGCGTACGAGGTGATGGCAATGATCGGTATATCTTTTAATTCGCCTTTGGATCGGATCTGACGCGTGGCTTCATATCCATCCATGACCGGAAGCTGAATGTCCATCAAAATGACATCCGGTTTTTCATTTATTGCAATATTCACACCGCTTTTTCCGTCTCTGGCATCGATGACCTGATGCCCTAAGTTTTCAATAAGAAAACGCAGCAGATAAAGATTTTTTTCATTGTCTTCAATGATCAGCACTTTTTTCATTTCCGGACTCCTCTTGCCATTTCATCGGCAATGTAAACGTGAATATACTTCCCTCGCCGTATGTACTGACAACTGAGATTTTGCCATGCAGATGGGTGACAATTTTTTGGGTCAAGTACAACCCCAGGCCGGTTCCCTCGTATTTTTTTGTGGATGTCATGTCGATTTGCTGAAAGGGCTGGAATAGTTTACCCAATTCTTCTTCCCGAATGCCGATTCCCGTATCCTTCACCTCAACCGAGACCGTGTGATCGTTGAGGCACTTCACATGAATTTGGATCGATCCTTTGTCCGTGAATTTGACCGAATTGCCTGTCAGGTTCATCAGAATCTGTTTGATACGCCGCCGGTCGCTTTCGATTTGAATGGTTTCCGCGCCTTCAGAGGACAATTGCAGCCCCTTGTTTTCTGCCAGCGGCTGAATGGATGTCAGTACTTCCCGGACGACCTCCATCAGATCGAACGATTCGATGGAAAGGTCCACTTTTCCCGATTCGATTTTGGAAATATCCAGAATATCATTGATCAACTCCAGTAAATGGCTGGCGCTGCCTTTCACCATTTCTAACTGCTTTTTCTGTTCGGGATTGAGTTTACCTGCCATTTCCATCAGCAGAATCCCTGTAAAACCGATAATGGAATTCAGGGGCGTCCGAAGTTCGTGGCTCATGGAGGCCAGGAACATCGATTTCAAACGGTCCAGTTCAAGCAGGCGTTTATTGGCGACTTCCAACTCTGCTGTTCTTTCGATAACCATCTCCTCAAGCTGTTCCTGATGTTTCCTCAACTCCTCCTCAGCATGTTTTAAATCAGTTATATCAAGGAGAGAGGCGATCCTCTCACCTGTTTTTTCCAGATAGATAACTGAGTGAAAGATATGACGGGTGGTTCCCTCAGCAGTAACAAACTTGAATTCATAGTTGGATGGGGGCTCTCCGGTGGATCTCTGGTTGTGATATTCCATCATTCGGGGTAGATTATCAGGGTGAACAAAATCTGGCCATTTGATCCGGTTAATAATTTCTTCACTGGGTTTCCCATAAAGCTCTTCGAATTTTTGGTTACACATGCGGATCACTTTATCATCATTATAGACAATGGTTGCTGTTCCTGTTGTTTCGAAAAGGCTTCGATATTTTTCCTCGCTTTCGCGCAATTTCTCTTCAGAGCGTTTGCGCTCTGTGATATTTCGAATAATGACCAGATCAGCCGGTTTTCCCTCATACATGATGGAACCCGCATTGACCTCGGCATCGACAACCTCTCCTTTGCTCGTTTTGAAACGGGTTTCGTACATAGAATTCACAGTCTCTCCGGCCAAGCGTCGCTCATAATTATCCATAACCTTGGCTACTTCCTCCTCATGTATGAAATCCACGAAGGGATTCTCTATCAATTCTTCCTTGGAACATCCGGCCATTTCCACAAGACTGGGATTGACATACTTGAATATCCCTTCCTGGAGAATAATGATCCCATCATTCGCACGTTCCACAAGATTGCGATATTTCTCCTCGCTCTCATGCAGTGCGACGGTCATCAGATCTTGTTCAGCTTCATGAATTTGAATTTGTTCTACCATTTCAAGAAAACCATCGAAAAGGGCTCCAATCTCATCATCCCGTTCTTTTACTGGACGAATGGAATAGTCTCTGGTATCGGATATTTGTTTCATGTTTTCTAATAATTTTAAAATGGGATTAGAGATGGTTCTTTGCGTAAAAATGGCCAACAACCAAGCTGTCCCTATGGCAATCAAGAATATGACAAGCGCTATGACCTTGTTTTTAAAAAGGATTTGTTGATAGTGTTCTATATTATAGCGGATGGATATAAATCCGATTATTTCATTATCGTGCACAATAGATTTTGAAGCAATTAAAAACTGATGATCCTTTTTTATGAAGTCACTTGATGGCTGATCGAGATTAAAACCATCATATCCGGTTTTATTGTATTCGGCAAACAGATTACCGTCGCCATCGTGTATCCAAGAGTTGACCACATGATCTTCAACTTCAAGTGTGAAAAGAATATTCTTAGCGGCTTCTTTGTCTAAAAAATACAGCGCTGATACACAACTTGATCCGATCAGTTCTGTTATAGAAGACAATTCCCTATTGACAGATCTGATATAAATCCGCGTGTCCCGGACATGATGAAAGATACTGTAAAACAAGAGAACCGATGAGGTGGTCACCAATTGTATCAAAATCAATTTTTTCTTGATGGAGAATCCTTTAATACTTTTCACATCCGCATCCTCCTATTCAATCAACCGGACAGCCAACTTGAGCAGTTCGGAACCGGGTTGAAAACCTGCTTTTTTCATGGCCCGTACATTGATTTCAAATTTGACTGTTTCCTGCGAGATCAGAATGTTTATCATCACACCGCTTTCAAGGGATCCATCGATTTCACTGACAATCAGAATGTTTTTTTTCCGAATTTTATCCGTTATGGTATTCAGCTCTGTCTTTTTGGATTCAGGGATAAATAAAATGTGGCTATCGTTAATCTGATCTGCATTTTCGAAATGTTTGATCTGTATTGCTTTTTGATTCACGCGTCGTTTCAGAGATATTTGTTCTAAAGGATCCAATATCGGGCTCTCTCCGATCACAGCGATGTTGAAGGTTGACGATTGTTCCAGACCGCTCCACTTCATATATTTGGTAAAGTTGTATAGGAATACAGCTTTGATATTCTGAACGGACGCAGTATTGTGCTGCGCCATCACCGGTGTCACAATGCCTGAAAAAATGACCATGTAAAAAACAACACGGTTTATGATTGTCATGTATTGTTTCTGCATGAGCTTGTCCCGATTATTCCAAATGATAGCATGCCCGCAGCAAAAGAGTTCGCTGCGGTTGCCGGTACCGATCGGGTAGGAGGTTGGAAGTATGATAATATTCCGCATCAAACAAATTCTTGACCATCAGTTGAATATCCAGACACCGGGACAAAGTGCAGGTCACTGTTGAATGCACAATGAACGCAGCGTCTACATAATCACTTCCAGTTGTTGCGATCACTCGAGGATTCTTTCTCCTTCCGATGTAGTTCCCTCTGAGACTGCATCGGAGTCCACTTGAAAAAAAATATTGCAAACCTAAATTACAATTATGCTCGCTAATTTCGGGAATCACCACCCCGTTTTCATCGGTGGAATTATTCCATGTATAATTGATATAGGATTGAATTGCCTGTTTTCTGAAGTCCAGACTCACCTCATACCCGAAGGTATTTAATTCGCCATGATTGATCCAGCGCCAGACGTCATTCATAAGCGACTCCTTGACAAATAAATTCTTTAAACGATTCCGGTACACTGACGCATCCAACCTGAGAAATGAAGTCATCTTATAACCAGTGACCCATTCAATGGAAGACATCTGCTCGGATTTTAAATCCGGATTTCCGAAACCGTCCGTATAATCCCACGGCTTTGGCGCACGAAAGGCTTCAGTGTAAAGCAGTTTGGCAGTCAGGCGATTTCTGTTGTACACCAATCCAAGACGGGGCGTCAATACCTGGTCATACACACTGCTTTTGTCGAACCGGGCTCCTGCAAAAAATTCAACAGGCTGAAACAGCGCATATCTGAATTGTCCATAAAAGCTGAATAATGTGTTGCGTTCCATGGCAGGTTTCGGAGGTACGGTTGGTTTGATGTTTGGACCTGCACTTTTTGTGTTTGAATATTCCTGCGCCAGATTTTCGGTTTCATATACGATTCCGGCATGCAGATTCATTTTTACTCCAAAGGAATGATTCCCCAGAGTTTCTACACCCAGTAGATCATTGGGGCGATGATACCCGATTTGGGCCGTATCCGTAATCACCAAAACGGAATTGTCGAGAACTGTTGCATTGCGGTAGTACACTTGAGAGGATAGCCAGGTTTTTTGGTCCAGAGTGAGAGTGTGTTTCAAATAGGTGTTGACAAACCGGATGTTCCAGAGCGTTCCGGTATCCCTGAAAATCGTGCCCACCGACTTGTTATAGGTTGCGGCCGAGACCTGTTTGTTGAGATAATTCAATCCGAAATTTAATGTTTTCCAGCCCAGCCTGATATCCATCGAGTAGTCGTCTTCGAAATTTTCCAGATCGTCAGTCCAGTTGTTGTCCCCCGCTTTTCCCCTCAGATCAGCTTTCTCGGTGGTTTTAACCATCCCCGAGATGCGAAATCCCAGCTTCCTTTGATCATCCCATGTTCCGTAACTCACATCGGCATTCATTGTGTTGAACGTTCCGTACAGAGCGTGTAAATCGAGACCACTGTGTTGATGCGGATTTTTGGTGATGACATTGATGATTCCTGAAATGGCATTGGTTCCGTACAGCACGGATGCAGGACCGTACACAATCTCGATACGATCCACATTTGACAGATTGTACTGTGCTCCGCCATAAAATCCTCCCGAGTTCAGTTCGTTGATCTGTACACCATCGATCAACACCAGAATCAAATTGTTCTGGCTAGGCACGCCACGCATGAATACATAGCTATTATAACCATTTATATTCCGGAATTGCATACCCGGAAGATCTGAGAGAGCTTCTTCAAGAGTCAGATAACCCTGATTTCTGATCTGATCTGCTGTAATGATCCGAACCGTTGCGGGGACTTCCTGAAGTCTCTGGGGTATTTTTGAAGCTGTGATAATTTGAATATGGGTAAGTTCCTTCAGGCTCAGATCCAGCAACTCATCAAGTTCTTTGAACTGACCAAAAAGACAGATACTTTGAATAAAAAAACCGAAGAATAAAAAAGAGAAATATACCCGGTATTCTTTCATTTGAGTGGCCCTCTCACTGAAAATAAAAATAATCAGTACTATCTTCAATAAACCGAATTAATATGACTATTCTCATACAAAAACAATTGACCAAAATTATGAACTACAGATAACGATTCTGTTTGATCATCATCCTTGAAATAGTTTTTTAAAAGAGTATTATGCATGGTTTCTCACTATCCAGCAAGGATATGGTTTCTGGTCACACTAACTAAATTCATGGATGACTCCCTGACTTTGGATATCCACAGCAAATGATATTGTATATCCGATATTGATGCCGATTATATAAAAAATATTGGACATTGTCACCGCTGAGAACTATCTACGATTTAAACAGCAGACTGACTCCATGCCAAACAAAGCAAACGCCTAGGATGTGAGAGTAAAATGGCAATAAAACGATGATGTTAAAATTGGTCGGTTGAGGATTTTCACAGTGCTATAATCCACGTTCAATTCCTCCCGTCTCTGATTGGCATCAGAATCCTAACCGTTATTTCAAGGAATTTACATGTCGAGAGGGTGAGAAACAAGTCTTATTTATTGTTTATTATGAAAGTGTAACCAATTTTTCTAACAACCCACTTGAAAAGGCCGACTTTCGCCGAAATTATTGTGTAATTTTTCCCGATCGTTATTCAAATGACATCAAAGTATTGAAAATCCATTGACATAAATCAACAGAGGCTCTTCAATTTTGTGCCATATTTGTGCCAAATTTGTGTCAAAATAAGATAAGAAATATCAAAATATTTCAAAATCCGTTTTTTAAAAAACAGCACACAACGGTACATCATTGCATTTTATAAATTGCTGCAAGTTCTTGAATTACAAAGATCTGGTACAAATATAAAGGCTGAAAACTTAGTGGCGCCTCCCAGAATCGAACTGGGGACACACGGATTTTCAGACCCGGAAAAATCCATCTAAGTTCAATAAAAACAACATAACTAAACGATTGAAAGGGTCAAGTCGTAACCTATTGTTTTGTTTATAATAGTCCATAAATGTCCATTGTTGTCCGCACCATCATTTGCCAGCTATTTGCCAGTGAAATTTACTAATTTATAATATTAAATCAGAGACTTAAATTATATGGATTGTTGTATTAAAGTGTGATTGTTATCTGACATTGACAATTAGAATTGATTTGATTTTATAAAGCATTTTTATTATAATTGAGTGATATCATACTTCACTACTAATACGACATCTTTTGCGCTGCAAAAAAATCTTTTGATAAGAGTGTGATTGGTCTGAAATGATCATTTATGTTTAACACTCGAAACAGGCACAGATTTTTTACAGTATTAGGCAAAATGTAATGATGCAGC
>Ga0272442_10007194_pt1 | contig 14460 bp, 11 predicted proteins | sample SSMForm2O_FD_200262 | JGI IMG/M metagenome (GOLD analysis project Ga0272442, IMG submission 200262) | Marine sediment archaeal communities from Little Sippewissett salt marsh, Falmouth, MA, United States - SSM-Form-2O | ecosystem: Environmental > Aquatic > Marine > Wetlands > Sediment ...
CGGGACCGGACGAAGGGATGCGATTTGTCACGCGACCTCCGACGACGGCCTTCACTTCCGGCGCAACGAAACGAATCCCATCTTCCGGCCGACGGGTGACTGGAACTGCGGGCGGGCCATCGACGCCGACGTCATCGAGTACAAGGGTCGGCTGCTTCTCTACTGCGCGACCCGCGATCCTGACATGAAGATTCAGAAGCTCGTGGTCGCCGCCGCCTCGGCCGACTCCGACTATAGCCGCAGCCGGTGGAAACAACTGTGCGACGATTCGATCCTCGAACCCGAACTGTCCTGGGAGAAGAAGTGCATCGAAGCGCCGTCGCTGTGCGAGCACAATGGCCGGCTCTACATGTTCTACGCCGGCGCCTACAACAACGAGCCGCAGCAGATCGGCTGCGCCGTCAGCGACGACGGAGTCGCCTGGAAACGGCTCTCGAAGTACCCCCTGCTGCCGAACGGACGCGCCTCCGAATGGAACGCCAGCGAATCGGGCCACCCCGGCGTCTTTGCCGACCGCGACGGACAAATGCACCTGTTCTTCCAGGGCAACAACGACAAGGGCAAGAGCTGGTTTCTGTCCAGGATGAAGGTGGCCTGGGACGATGAGGGCAATCCCTCTCTGCTGCGGCCGCGCGACGGACAGACGTTCGTCATCAAAGAGACGCTCAAGCCGCGCGTCACCATCGACGCGCGCGACACCGGCGAGCCGGTTTCGAAGTACATCTACGGGCAGTTCATCGAGCACTTAGGCCGTTGCATCTACGGCGGCATCTGGGCCGAAATGCTCGAAGACCGCAAGTTCTACTATCCCGTCACCGCCAACTACAGGCCCTATCGCGATGGCCGGCGCGTGACCGCCGAAGCGCCCTTCCCCGTCGTCGCCGCCTCGCCCTGGCAAATCACCGGACCCGCTGATTCGGTCTCGATGGTCAAGGAAAACTCCTTCGTCGGCGAGCACACGCCCCTGATCCAGTCCGGCGGCGGCATACAGCAGCTCGATCTGGGACTGGTCAAGAACAGGGAATACACCGGCTATATCTACCTCAAGCCGCAAGGGCGAAAAGCGAGCGTCAAGATCTCGCTTCAGTGGGGCGACGGATTTGCGAATCAGGATTCCAGCCACATTACCATTACTGCGAACCGGTACAAAAAATATCCCTTCCCGCTCACCGCCGGCGCAGATACGGCAGAAGGCAAACTGGCGGTCGAAGTGATCGAGGGCCCCTGCTTCGTGGGCACGGTCTCGCTCATGCCGGCCGACAACGTCGAGGGCATGCGGGCCGACACGCTCGACTTGCTCAAGCAGCTCGATTCGCCCGTCTACCGCTGGCCCGGCGGCAACTTCGTCAGCGGCTACGACTGGAAGGACGGCATCGGCGATCGCGACCGCCGGCCCCCGCGCAAGAATCCCGCCTGGACCGGCGTCGAGCACAACGATTTCGGCATCCACGAATTCATGCGCTTCTGCGAGCTGCTCGGCACCGAGCCCTACATCGCCGTCAACAGCGGTCTGGGCGGCGTCGCCAGTGCCGCCGAGCAGGTCCAGTACGTCAACGGCGCCGCCGGCACGCCGATGGGCGCGCTGCGGGCGAAGAACGGGCATCCCAAGCCCTGGAAGGTCACGTTCTGGGGCATCGGCAACGAGATGTACGGCGGCTGGCAGCTCGGCCACATGCCGCTCGAAGAATACGTCGAGAAGCACAACGAATTCGCCGAGGCCATGCAGAAGGCCGACCCGTCGATCCAGCTCGTGGCCGTCGGGGCGGCGGGCCCGTGGTCCGAGACCATGATGCGTCACTGCGCCGACCACATGGACCTGATCAGCGAGCACTTCTACCGGCAGTCGCGCGAGCCGATCGCCGAGCACGTCCGGCAGGCCCCGCAGGCCGTGCGCGGTATCGTCGAGGCCCATCGGCGCTACCGCGAGCAGTTAAACTCGCTCGAAGGCAAAGACATTCGCATCGCGCTGGACGAGTGGAACTACTGGTACGGCCCGCACGTCTTCGGCGAGCTGGGGACGCGCTACTTCGTCAAGGACGCCCTCGGCATCGCCGCAGGGCTCCATGAGATGATCCGCAACAGCGACATGTTCTTCATGGCCAACTACGCCCAGACGGTCAACGTCATCGGCGCCATCAAGACCACCCGCACGGCCGCGGCGTTCGAGACCACCGGCCTCGTGCTGAAGCTCTATCGAAAGCATTTCGGCACTGTCCCGGTCGCCGTCGACGGCGAGCTGTACGACCTGGACGTCGCCGCCGCCTGGACCGCCGACAAAAAGGCCCTCACCATCGGCGTCGTCAACCCCACCGAAGTCGCCTATGATGTGGAGCTAAGCGTCAACGGCGCCACCCTGACCGGCGCCGGCCGCGCCTGGCACATCGCCCACAAAGACCCCCTCGCCTACAACCACCCCGGCGCCAAACCCAAAGTAACCATCAAAGAAAACCCCCTCACCGAAAGCGCCAAAAAACTAACGGTCCCCCCCCACAGCGCCAACATCTACACCCTAAAAACCCAATAGAAACCCAACCAACATGCACGGCACACCCTACAGCATCTGTTACTCGCGCGCACAGGCTGGATTTTCCGGGCAGAGAATACAGTCGACCAGCCAGTTCTCCATCAGAAGCTCAAGGTCATCAAGGTCCACGCGGCAATCGCCGTTCAGATCGCCAGCCAGAACGTATGCGCAGGGCCCGCGTGTCAGCGCGTAGCTTGTGCCGCCGCCCGCCGCGATGAATACGAAGTCGTTACCGACGGGAGGCGTGGCCTGGCCGTAGAGGTTCGCGCCCCATCCAACGATGGAACCATCCCTCCTCAGAGCCAGGTTGTGGTTTCCCCCGGCCGCGACGGCCACGAAATCGTTGCCCTCCGGTGGCGCGGCCTGACCCCAGGGATCTGCGCCCCACGCGGCGATGGAACCACCCGACCTCAAAGCGATGCTGTGGCCCACACCGGCATCGATAGCGACAAAGTCGTTGCTGTTGGGCGGGGTGGCCTGCCCGTACTCGTTCGCGCCCCAAGCGACGATGGAACCATCATTCCTCAAGGCGAGACTATGCCATGTCCCGGCCGTGATAGCCACGAAATCGTTACCCTCGGGCGGCGTGGCTTGGCCGTAGTTGTTGGCACCCCAGCCGACGATGGAACCATCCGTCTTCAAAGCGAGATTGTGGTTCGGCCCTGCGGCTATCGCCGCGAAGTCGTTGCCATCGGGGGGAATCTCGAGGTCGTCCCATGCCAGGGGCACCGCCAAAGTGGACAGCAGGTTCTGCCAGCCGACGATTGACCCGTCAGATCTTAGCGCCAGGTTGTGCAACAACCCAGCGGAGATAGCGACGAAGTCGTTGCCGTCCGGCGTAGTCGTGTCACCTAGGAGTGAGCCGTCCGACATGAGCTTCAGACTGACAGGCCAATTATGGCCCACAGAAACGATGTCGTTGCCATCAGAAACCTCGTACCCCACGGTGAGGGACCCCCAAGTAACCAGCGAGCGAGCCAGCGTGCAACTGTGCCCGTAGAGACCCCCCAAAACCACGACTGACATCGCCACGACAAGGTCTCTTCCTTCTCCCGCACGCATCTTCCTATCCTCCAAGGAGATTCCTCAAAATCGAAATTCGTCAGGGGTCCTGTACTTTCGTCCCCGCATACGCATCCGCGGCGCAAGTGATCGCCACGGAATGGTGTCCTGCCAACTCATTGGGGTATGTCGCGCAACCATCGTCTGACTCCTCGCTACCGCACAGTACAGTTGCGGCCGTCGGTCTCATGCCGGCGGCTTCGTCCCGTTGCGATTTTTATTCTACCATTACGAGGCGAGGTGTGCACATGCAATTTCGTCGCTCGTGATCCGTGATCCGGGGCACAGGCGACATAGATGAGAATCCGCATGGGCTTAAGCCCATCCTACCGATCTGACGGTGCCACCCTGCAACGACAACATCTACAACCTGTGGATCGTGGAATAGTTGGACGAAGGTTCCCGTTTGCTTTTTTGTTACCCCGGCGCAGAAGCTGCCCCCAAGCGCCGCCGAATGGGCAGGGGGCCGGGAACCGTCCGGGAAGGCCTGGATTGCCGCCGGCGATCGGGCCGAGGGCAAGCTCTGCGCGGCAATGACAGTGGCGGTTGCCGAGATGGCAATCGCAGGTCTCTGCCGGCGGAAGCGCGTGGCGAGAACGGCGGAGCATCGGGCGAGACCGGCTGTCGGCAATACAGGCACGAGAAGCGGATCATGCACCACTATGCCGTCGGCCTTCCGCCGATTCACTCCCACGGCAACTGCTTCCAGCGCACCGGCCCCTCATTGGTCTGCGGCTTGCCCGCGGTGGACCTGCCCCGCTCGACATACCTGCGAAGCAGGGCCGTCAACTCCGCTGCCACCTCCGGATGCTCCTCGTACACGTTGTTCTGCTCCTTTGGATCCACCGCGAGATCGTACAGTTGATATCGCGGCAGCCCCATATCCAGGGCCTGTTTGCCCTTCGGCGCGCTCCACCCGCCCGAACCCGGACAGAACTCGATCTTCCATCGTCCTCTACGAACCGCAAACCATCCATTGCTCGAATGACACACTATCGCCTCGCGTCGGCGCCGGTTCCGCCTGCGCCCCTTGAACAGATCCACGAGACTCACGCTGTCCTCGCCCGCGTCATCCGGCAGCTTTGCGCCCACAACCTCCGCCGCCGTCGCCATGAAGTCAACGAGCGAGATGACCTCGCGGCACTCACTGCCACTCTTTATGACCCTGGGCCATCGAGCCACAAACGGCACGCGGTGTCCACCTTCCCAGATATCCGCCTTGTGTCCCCGCCAATGTTCACGCAGATGTACGTTCTTCTGCTCCAGACCCTCGAAGTCGCACTTGGGCGACGTCCCGTTGTCGGCGGCGAAGATCACCAGCGTGTTCTCGGCCAGTGCCGCGTCGTCGATGGCGTTCAGGAGTTGTCCGATACTCCAGTCCGTCTCCATCAGGTAATCGGCATACTTGCTCACGCCGCTGGCGCCCTGGAATCTCGCCGATGGGTTAATCGGAGTGTGAGGGGATGTCATCGCAAAGTACAGGAAGAACGGCTTTTCGCTCCTGGACCGCTCGGTGATATAATCCACGCACTTGGCGGTAATTGTGGGAAGAACCTCCTCGAAGCTCCAACCCGCCATTGCCGGTCCCGGCGAGACGCCGTTGGCGCTGTCGGCTTCCATTGTCTCGCTCGGAATACCGGTGACCCGCTCATTCTCGATCCAGACGAACGGCGGCCAGTTGGGAACATCGTCGCCGAAGTAATAGTCAAAGCCCCGCTCAATCGGCCCGCCGGTAACGGGCTTGGAGAAATCAACGCTCCCGCCCTGACCGGTGGGTTGACCTGAGCTATCGTGCCATTGCCATCCAAGGTGCCATTTGCCGATACACGCCGTATGATATCCGGCCTTTTGCAGCAGCTTGCCCACCGTCAGACGATCCTCGGCTATCAACGGAGGCCCCCACTTGCCGACAATGCCCGCTTTCATCCTCGTGCGCCACGAATACCGCCCCGTCAACACCCCGTAGCGGGTCGGCGAGCATACCGCCGATCCGGAGTGCGCATCGGTGAATGTCATTCCCTGTCTGACCAGCTTGTCGATATTCGGCGTCTTGACCCCGCACCTGGCATTTAGCGCGCTGACGGAATCGATTCCCATATCATCGGCCAGGATGTATACGATGTTGGGCGGCGTCTTCTTCCTGCGGCTCGTCTGTGCGGCGGCCGCACCGGGCATGAGCCCCATCCCAAGCATTACTCCACACGTCTGTTTAAGAAAGCGTCTGCGACTCGGGCTCATTCTTCAACCTCACAAAAAAGGGTACGAAGACCATTCGGGAAACGTAACGGTGTCCGGCACGCCAACGAGCCGGAAGCGGGCGTCAATAGTAGCTCATATCGCCAGTTCCTACCCACCCGCTGCCAGGACCGTTCCATTCGGTGACAAACTTGTCCTCCATGGTGGGCAGGTTGCTCTCGGGACTGATTGTCCTCCACATCACGTGATTGTCGCCGAACAGTTGACTGCGACCGGTAGCTTTCGAGTTGGGCGAACGAACGGCCCCCTGAGGACTGGCGAAGTTGCTCTCATTCCACGACCAGCCGTTTCGCCCATGGTTGTAGCGATAGGCACCATCGCTGACGTCAAGGTTCAGAATCTCCGCCATCAGTAGTCTTTGCGCGTTGAGCGTCTTGCCGGTCAAGTATTTGCCTGCATCCGGACTGCATTCATTCTCTTCAAGCAAGTCGGCCCTGCCGAAATAGCTGTAGGCAAACTCTACAAAGTCATGATTGGGCCAATTGATCCTTTTTATCCATTCCTGCATGAACTCACCGCTGCATGTGGGACAGGTAACCATATCGGTTGCGACGCCGTTATTCTGGTAGTCCGGGCTGAAGGCTCCAATGTAGGGATTGATCCCTTGGATATTCCACATCGTCATTCCCCGGCTCTTGCTGTTTTGCTGGGGTCTGTCATTGATATAGTGAGGATAGGGGTTCCCACCCCACTTATTGACCATTGCCATCAGTACCGCGTCATTGTCATTGGTGTACATCTGTATGGCCATCCCCCATTGTCTCAATCGGTTGGCACAACTGACCCTCCTGGCCGCCTCTCTGGCCTTGCGCAAACCGGGCATCAAAACAGCCAGCAAGATGGCAATCACAGCAATGACCACCAGCAGTTCGATGAGTGTGAACGCTCGTCTCTTGGCCATGCTTTGTCCTTTCAATGTCGCGCAACCATCGCATTACTTATCGCTGCTGCACGGCACAGCTTCCGCTCGTCCGTCACATGCCGCCGGCTCCGTCCCATTGCGATTCTGATTCTACCGCGACGAGGCGGGGCTTGCACTCACAATTTCGGCGCTTGCGGCCGTGACACGGCCGCGTAGATGGGTAGATGGGGCAGAATCTCCATTTCCTCAGTTCTCTCGGTGTGCTCTGCGGCGAGAAGGTCTTCTTCTCGTCGTTCTCGCACTTTGCGGTTCCGTTGCGTCGCTCGTGACTCGTGGCCCGGCGACGGCGTCAAACCGACCGAAGTCGCCTCCAACGACATCGGCGACGGAGCGCAACGATTTGCATCCGGTCGGACGGTCGGTTATACTAATGCGCCTGGTTGGGGTCGAGTCCATCATGGGACGGTGAATCGGTAGGAGTCTTCGGGATGTTTCGGTTCAGTCGATTCCAGGAGGCCAGCGGCTATTGCGGCAAGTGCCTCAAGCAGGTGCCCGTCGGCCGGCAAGGGATCAACCATACGCCGCACCTGATCCTGACGCTGCTGACCGGCGTCTGGGCGATCTTCTGGATTCGCGACGCCCGCCGGCAGCGCCACTGGCAATGCCTCGAATGCGGGGCCCCCGTGTATAAGATCATGAGCAATCCGTTCGAGAAAACGAAACGACGTAGAAGGAGATAGCAACAGTATGGAATGTCAGAAAGAAAAGAACCTCAAGCACTGTAACTGCACGTATCCCGGCTGTGACAAGAAAGGCGTGTGCTGTGAATGTATCAGCTACCATTTGGCCATGAAGCAACTTCCCGGCTGTTGTTTCCCCGACGACGTCGAGCGGACCTACGACCGCAGCTTCCGAGCCTTCGCCCAGGCCTGGAATCTGTAGGCGCCCCTGTCACACGATCGGCCGGGCCGGCGTGGTTACTCACCTGGCAGCCAGAGCCTCGGACGCACCGTACTTCGCGATGCAACGAGTCTTATTTGCGAAGTCCAGGGTCAATGAATCGTCTTTGCATCGGAATGTGATTTGCTCTGCCGGGAAGTCGGCGCTTGCGTATGGATTATCGTACCGTTTGTAGGCGTCCACGATTACGGGCATTCGGTTTTGCGTTACGTCGCTGCTCCAATCCATCGCGAGGACTCCCTGCGACGGTGACATGTAGTCGACCGTCAGGGAATCAGGATCGACGCTGAGAGGAGCGTTCAATATCTCCCTTTGAAAGGACCGGAAGTCCGGGTACTCCTGGCCGAGGCGAGCCAACTCGCAGATCCATATAGTCTTGCGACCGTTGGCGATGATCTCATACGGGCCGGACTTTTTGGAGCCATCGGTATTGTTTTGCCAGTCGGCGTTGGTGTCGGAGGAAAACAGGGCCAGGACAGCGCTGTCTTTGCGAGCGAAGAACCATACGCCTTCGTCCGCGGTGTGTCTGGCGGATTCGTCGAACTTGCCTTTCGGAAGGTAGGCATGAGTGTAGAGCAGTTGATCTTTGACATAGAGCTGGGTGGATGTGTCAATATCGTACAGGGACAAGACGACGTTTTTGACTTGTACGGCGCGCGGCAGGGTCCCGTATCCGGTCCAGTAGTTTGGCGTCTCGGCGGAGCTGTCACCTTTCTTAGCCGGGTGCGTCGTGAAACACACGGCTTCGGGGCCGAGCGTCGCCTGCCAGATTGATTGCTGGTCTCCGCCGTATCCCGGCCGGTAGTCCTGGGCGGTGCTCAGCATGTAGTCCGGCGTACGGTAGGTATAGATGTTGACTTCGGGACGCATGTTTCGCGTGACATCTCTTTCGAACAGGGCGGCCAGTTGAGACAGGGTCGTGGTGCCCGTGGACATGCCCGTGACGGTGTCGAACAGCTCGGGGTGTTCTATCAGAAGCCGCGCTTCCTTGAATGGGGCGAAGAATCTATTTCCCCAGAGGCAATAGGAATCGAGCATGTTTCTAAACAGTTCAATCGTGCGGGGATGCGCGTAGGCTTCGAGGGTAAGAAACGTCATGGCGTTTTCGATATCGCCGCCCTCTTCCACGGGCCTGCTGTCCAGTCCCCAGTTGCGGAGCGTATGCTCATCGATCGTGATGCCCATTCGCTGAGTGTTCACGAGCTCCCGGCGCTGCGTGTCGTTGGCGATTTCGCAGATGACAGGAGGCATGCGGTACTTTTCGCTGACAGCGAGAAGGGATGCGGTCATGTTGCCGACGGAGGCGCGGTTCATTCCAAACATCAGGTGTGAAATGGATCTGGTATGATCCTGGAAGCCGCTCATCTTGTTTTCATACGTTCGGCCGTGAGTGCTTGCGAACGAACCGCGAAAGCTGTTCAACGCCATATCGGCCATCATGAGGTCAAGGACCATGGTCGCCAGTTGGGCGATGTCCGGGTCTTCGCACAGCTCGATCAGAGCCAGCAGAGCGGGCATGTCTTCGTTGTAGTAGACGTTTGACAGCCATTCGCTGAACCCGGACCTATAACGAAGCTCGAGCCATTTCATGATGCGCGCCTTGAATTTGCGCATTCTCCGGGCCCCGGTTTCGCCGGAAGCGGTGAATACTTCGGAAGGGTAAAGTTGTGCCGCGAGATAAGCCCCCGAACTGAAGAGGATGTAATGGTTCTCCGACCAATAGCACATGTCGTCCATTTCATCGACCCGGTCAAATGCGGCCTGGTGCGTACGGGCCATCGCGTCGTTCGCGGGGTCGCCGTCGTGCAGCAAGCAGTAGATGTAGCCCGAATCCATTTCCGCAGTCTTTTCCCAGTTCCAATCGGCCAATTCGTCCGGCCAGTACTTGAAATTCAAAACCGCTTCTTTGGCTTCAGCGACTACCTGCGTACTCAGCAGGTCCGAGTCGGAGTAGTCGTAGAGAATGTGCAGAAGCGCCGGGAGGCGGAAATCCGCCGCGTCGCGTCGTTGATTCAACGCTGCCAGGCCACTGCCGCCCTTGATGACGTCTTCGTTGGGCTTGACGCCTTGCTTGAGACGGATCAATTCCGTGTAGAGATTGCGAGGATTGGAATTGAGCGTGGCATCAATATAGGCTTGCTTGCGTTCGAGAGAAACATCTTCGTGAGTGAACGTGCCGCTCCGATCATTTGCGTTTGCATATGAGACTGCAAGGAGAGCGAGGAACAGATGAATATGTAATTGCGATAGCCCCGGTGACTTCATAAAAGGCTTTCCTGCACACTGCGAGACTGTTGCTGCTCGGAACATTCGGGATGACGGGCCCGGCGCACCGCACAGAATCTATGTGTCACGGTCGTAGTAGACGATGTAGTTGCCTTCGTGGTTGCTGCGGGTCAAGTCGTTCCATTTGACGAAGCGCGCCGCGCCGTCGAGGTAGCCGACGACGAGGCCGTGGGGGGTCGGTTTCATGGGCCGGCCGACGGCGTGCTGGAACGTGCCGCTCACGTGGGAGGCGTACCAGGCGGGCCAGTTGCCGCCGGCGCCGACGGCGTCGTAGCGGTTGTAGCAAAAGCACGTCACGAGCGTGTTGGAGGTGGGCCGGTCGGTGACTTTCTTGGGTGTGACGTATTTCTCGCTCGTGTTGCCGTCGGTCCAGTCGCCCCGATTGCCCCAGTAAATCCAACCCACGTAGGCGGTCTCGACCAGGGGCCGGCTCGGCGGCAGCGGGCTGAGCCAGTCGTCGGTGGACTCGAAGTATTTGCGGGCCGTTTCGCAGGTGGCATGCTCCTCGGTCAGCCCGTAGGCGCCGAGGGCCCGCATGGTCTGGTAATTCATCAGCGTCAACAGGTCGGCGCTGTCCCAGCTCCGGCTGTAGCCCGGCGCGGATTTGTCGATGATGTTGCCCTCGGGCAGAAAACCGTCGTGGTCGCCGGCGTACATGTGGCCCGCCACCAGGCCTTGATGCAAATTGTTCTGACACGCCACCCGCCGGGCCTGCTCCTTGGCCTTGCGCAGGCCTGGAAACAGGACGGCCAGCAGCAACGCGATGATCGAGATGACCACCAGCAGTTCCAGGAGCGTGAAGCCCGTTCGACGTTTCTGCACGAATGTGTGGATAGACATTCCATGCCCCTTTCTGAAAAACAAGACAAAATAGGTCCTATAGCACTTATGAGGCCTATTGCTTTGTGCGCCGTTGTTTCAATTCCCGCCAGGTCGTGAGGACGATTCCCTCGTTTTCGATGAACGCTTTGATATCGGGATCGGTCATGAGGCGCAGTTCCGCCTGGCGGGCGGGACCGGAACCGGAGATGTGCGAGAAGACCTCGGTCGGATCGGTGCAGTGGACAATGATCTGTGTGACGCCCGGCTTCATGTCGCGCAGCAGCGCCATGAGCTCCTTCTTCCGCTCGTCGTAGTCCCTGGCGTTGGTGGGCCGGGTGACGAGGTCGTCGAGCACGGGCAGCCCGGCGTCCCAGAGCCGCTGCGCCAGCGAACGCAGCATCGGCTTGAACTGCGCGGCCTCGGCGCCGATGTGCTGCATGTGCCCGCCGACCATCATCACCGGGATGTTTTTCTCGATGCCGATCTTTACGTAGCGCTCGATATAGAACGGCTGGAAGCATGTTCCCATGTGGCTGTCGAGGTGTGTCGGCCGCAGGCTCATGGCCAGGGCCTTGTCGACCTGGGCGCGCATCTCGGTTTCCACTTCGTCGGCCGAGGCATGGGTCACGACGTCGGAGACCCGGTGCCAGAGGCAGCCCTGCTCGTCCACCAGTCCGGGGACCGCCGGCTTGCCGGCGACCGGACCCCAGCGGTACTTCTTCCACTCGGCCGTCAGCGTCAAATGAACGCCGGCGTCCACTTCCGGGTTCTCCTGCAGCCAGGCCGCACATTCCGGCACCCAGGAACACGGCATCATAATGCTCAACGACGTCGCGACGCCGTCCCCAATCGCCTTCATCGCCCCCAGGTTGGAATCGTGCGACATCCCGGCGTCATCTACGTGGAAGATGACTGCCTTGGTCCCCGCCGGCCAGCCCAGCCGCTCGGCGTACGTTCGTTCGTCACCGTGCATGACAGAGCCTCCACAGCAAAGCGAAATGCAAATCGCAAAAACCAAAATGGCAAAATCGTAGCGCTGCGGCGCCGACCTCCCGGGTCTTGCTCTTTGCACTTTGATTTTTGATTTGCTTCCGGTGTCGTGCATAAGGTCTTCCTTCCTCTTGGCCCGTTCGCAATTTGTGCCCGCCGGGCGCTTACCGGCCTTGATCGAGCAGGTCTTTGGGCGTGATGTCCTGACCGCCGGAGTCCTCCAGGAACATGTACGCCAGGGCCGTTTCATTGTCGTCTGCTTCGCCCAGCCTGGCTGCAAAGGCCTCCGCGTCGAAGAAGATGTCACGCTGCTCCCTGGCGTAGGTAATCAAAACATCGACGCCGAAGCCTTCCGCCGGGTCCCAGATGCGCAGGCCCACCGGCAGGCGGCTCTCGCGCAGCGCGTAGATGCGCACCCAGCCCGGGCTGACCGCCGAGTGGGCGTCGAACACCGCCAGATCCTCCCCGACGGTGGCATTGGGATTGACGGAAGGTGTCACGTCAATCAGCTTGCCTCCGGAGATGCTTCGTATCACCGTCTCCAGCGAAAACTCGCTCGACGTGCCCAGGATGCCGATGATACCGGCGGCGGTGGGGTCGGCTTGGACCTCGCAGCGCCGGCGGATGTCAAAGGCCCGCGTGACCTGTCCATCCCGGCCGAAGATGACCTCGGTGCCGACACGCATGCGGGCGTAGCCGCCCTGGCCCATCCACAGCTCGAACTGTTGCGGCTCGTCCAGGGCATCCTGCCTCATGTAGATGGACGCATAGAAAAACGGCACCGATTGAAAACGCTGCGTGACCTCGGCCCACGCGACGCTGCCGCCGGAGAGCATCTGCCCAAGCTGGGCGATCAGCGTGGCGGCGGCCAGGAGAATAACGGCCGCGGCAGCGAACCGGGCGATGCGGTTGGCAAAGATCAAATCCCAATAGCCCACGCGTGACACAACCGTGCCGGCCCCGGCGGACCGCTGGTACGCCTGGTGCATCTTCGCCAGAACCTCCTCATCAGCAGTGTTGTCGGTGCGGACGGACGCGCCTCGGACGAATTTCTCGGTGTCGTCGTGCTGATTCACTTTGTCACCTCACCATTGAGCGCCGAGCGCAGCTTGTCCAGTCCGTAGCGGTAGCGGCTCTGGACGGTCTTGATCGACGTCTGCTGCCACTCGGCGATTTGGCGAAACGGCATTTCGCCGTACACGTGCATAGTCACCACCTCGCGCTGCTCGGGCGGCAACGTGCCCATCGCGCGGCTGACGAGGCGAAACTGTTCGCTGCAGATCAGCCAGTGCTGCGGCCCATCGGCGTCGGACACTAATTGCATCGCCTCGTCGAGAGCGACCGTGCCGCGACGGGAGGCCGCCTTGAGCGCGTTGCGGGCGGCGTTGGCCACGCAGGTCGCCAGGTAGCCCTTGAGGCTGCCGGTCAGTCGAAAGGTCCGCGCGGTACCGGCGAACTTGACGAAGACGTCTTGCACGATGTCTTCGGCGGTCGCCCTGTCGCTGAGCATCGAGGCCGCCAGCCGCAACAAGTCGGCGCGGTACTTCTCATAGACGTCCGACAGAGCGGTAGCGTCGCCGCGGTTGAGCCGCCAAACCAGCAACTTGTCTTCCACCTGCACCGAAGAGGCCCTTTCGTCGAGAACACGCGTGCCTCACCAATATAACAAGTCCGAGGCGGCAGATGCTTTGAACATTGGAAGTTTTTTGCAAAGATGCGACGGGCCGGAGGTGAGCGAAACTTATCTCTTTTTGAGTTTTGCTCTGTCGTTTTGCTATTTGCCTTTTGCTATTTGATTTTGCGCGCAGTCGATGAGTCGGTCAGTAGGCTGCCGCCATGCGAGGCGGGGCCTCCTGGTGGGCTATGGCTTCCCGGATGGCGGCGACCAATACCGGCGCCTGGGTCACGCCGACGAAGCGCTCGAACTCGTTGCCGTTCTTGAACAGGATCAGGGTAGGGATGGCGGTGACGCCGTAGGCCTGGGCGACGCTGCGCGCCTGGTCGATGTCCAGCTTGGCGACTTTCGCGGTGCCGCCGACCTGCGCCGCCACCTCGTCCAGGATGGGCGCCTGCGTATGGCAGGCCGAGCACCACGTCGCGAAAAAGTCCACCAGGACCACCCCCTGGGCAATGACCTCGCCGAAACTCGTCGCATCCAGCTCGAGAACCACAGCCGGACAAGGCGGCACCTCCGCCAGCTCCCACACTAAACGCGGATAGTCCCCTTCCGGCATATACCAGACATCCTCGACCCCATTAACCGCCTCACAAACAAAATCCCACCCAGCGTCAAGAAACGTGTTGGCGTCTTGCATCTCGCTCGTCGTCAGGCTCTTGCCACCGGCACTGGTAGTTTGACCAGATGTCTCTCGATCCCAGAAGCAATTACTGAAGGTGCCGTTATCTATCTCACCGCACAGTCCACCGACGTACTCTGCCGTACCTCTGACCAAGCCTGTTGAATAGCTGTTTTCAATGCTTCCGCCATCCAAATAGCCACATAGCCCACCCAGACTGTTCCTTCCGGTTACCACACTACTAGCCCAGCAGTTGTCAATGATACCGTCATTGCTTCCGCATATCCCGCCAATGCCCCCAGAATTTGCCCCACCCTGCGTGCGACCGATGACATAGCAGCGCGCTATTCTACCTTGAGATCTGTTCCAGCCACACAACCCACCGATGTCTTCGGAGTAGT
>Ga0272442_10007195_pt1 | contig 14459 bp, 11 predicted proteins | sample SSMForm2O_FD_200262 | JGI IMG/M metagenome (GOLD analysis project Ga0272442, IMG submission 200262) | Marine sediment archaeal communities from Little Sippewissett salt marsh, Falmouth, MA, United States - SSM-Form-2O | ecosystem: Environmental > Aquatic > Marine > Wetlands > Sediment ...
CAGCCTTCTCATACCGTGCAGCCAGACTGCTGTACAGATCCCCGGGATACCCGCGGTTCGAGGGCACCATTTCCATGGTAATGGCGATCTCCTTGAGTGCATCACTGTAATTAGTCATATCAGTCAACAGCACAAGTACATTTTTACCGGCCAATGCGAATTTCTCGGCAACGGCCAGAGAGAGATCGGGCACCATCAGTCCTTCAACCACTGGCTCTGACGCGGTGTTGATAAAAAAGATTGATTTGCTTAAAGCACCGCCCTCTTCAAGCACATTTCTGAAATACATGTACTGGTCGAATTTCAGGCTGATGCCGCCGAGAATGATCATATCTACTTCCGCCTGAAGGGCGATGCGCGCCAGCAGTTCATTGTACGGTTCGCCGGAAACTGAGAAAATAGGCAGCTTCTGCGAGGCGACCAGAGAATTAAACACATCGATCATGGGAATATTGGTTCTGATCATACGGTTGGGTATGATACGTTTTGCCGGATTGACCGAAGGTCCGGCAATTTCGATCAGATGTTCTGTAATGTCAGGGCCGTCATCGCGGGGCTGGCCCGATCCGTTAAAAATCCTTCCCAGCATATCCTCGGAAAAAGACACTTCCATGGGATGGCCCAGAAAACGCACTTCATCATTGGTTGACACGCCCCGGCTTCCGGCAAAAACCTGCAGGGAGACAATATCACCTTCTATCTTGATAACCTGGGCAAGGGACTTGCCCCACTGGGTGGTCACTTCAGCCAGTTCTTCGTACGCGATCCCTTCGGCACGGACTGTTATGACATTTCCTGAAATACTCAGTATTCTATTATGCACTTTTCTCATCGGTAATTCCTTCCAACAACTCGGTGATGGCCTGTTCCTGTTTCTGGAAATTTTCATTGCCCATTTCAATATAGTTCAGGTCAATGAACTTCTGTCTCAGATCAGTAAAGAAATTTCTCGCACTGTCTTTATCTGTAAACACAAATTCCCTGGTTAAAATCTCATCTATCTTCTGTGCAAAATACTCCTGCCGTTTTGGCGAGGCTGCCGCATCAACCTTGTCAAATGCGTTTTGCTGCAGATAAACGTCATCGAGGAATTCTGATTTCAGATATACGACAAAATCTTCAATGGAGGTTCCTTCTTCTCCAACAACCATCATCATCTGGTGAATTTCAGATCCTTTTTGCAGAATGTTCCTGCCTCTGGCTACTACATCTTCATTTATAAAACTGCGGTACTTGGACCAGCTGTCCAGAGGATGAATCGCAGGAAACCGCCGGGCGTTTGAGCGGTCACGTGACAATCCGTGAAACGCGCCCACAACCTTGAGGGTTGACTGTGTTACAGGTTCATCAAAATTTCCGCCGGCAGGGCTTACTGTTCCGCCAATGGTAAGGCTTCCTCTTTTCCCTGATAGAAGCTCAACAAGGCCGGCCCGTTCATAAAACTCTGCAATACGAGATTCAAGATAGGCCGGAAATGCCTCTTCACCGGGGATCTCTTCCAATCTTCCTGAAACCTCCCTCATGGCCTGAGCCCACCGTGATGTTGAATCGGCCAGAAGCAGTACATTGAGTCCCATCTGACGGTAATATTCTCCAATGGCTGTCGCTGTATATACCGAAGCTTCACGAGCAGCTACTGGCATAGAAGAAGTGTTAGCGATAATTATTGTCCGCTCCATCAGTGAACGTCCTGTACGGGGATCGGTGATCTCGGGGAATTCCCGCATGGTTTCAACAATTTCTCCGGCCCGCTCTCCGCATGCCGCCACAATAACAATATCCACATCTGCATACCGGCTTGTTATCTGCTGCAGAACAGTCTTCCCGGCACCGAAGGGCCCCGGAATGCAGTAGGTTCCGCCCTTGGCCACAGGAAAGTACGTGTCAATAATACGGGTCTTTGTGACCAGGGTCTCATCAGGAAGCAGTTTCTGCTTGTATGCGGTTACCGGCATCTTTACAGGCCATGAAAACTGCAGGCATAAATCAATGGTTTCACCCCGTTCACTCTTAATCACAGCAACCGTATCTTCAATGGAATATTCACCTTTTTTCACTACTGAATCAACAGTATACCGGCCCTGCATATAAAAGGGCACCATAATAGTATGGGTAAACTGAGTCTCGGGCACTGTACCGATCTCCATACCTGCCTGCACAGTATCACCCTTTTTTACTGAAGGAGTAAATTCCCATTTTTTTTCTGCTCCAAGGGCATCGAGCACGGTCCCCCTCTTGAGGAAAAATCCGTACTGTTCTGCCAGCTCCGGCAGCGGATTCTGCAGCCCGTCATAGATCTGCCCTATAAGGCCCGGGCCCAGCTGAACAGACAGCATCTGGCCGGTAAATTCAACCTCATCACCAATGCGAAGCCCCTTGGTCTGTTCAAAAACCTGCAAAAACGCTTTGCTCCCCTGAATACGTATAACTTCAGACTTGAGCCGCTCTTCACCATGAATGACATAAGCGACTTCGTTTTGTGTAATACTTCCGCTCACTTCAACGGTGAGCATATTTCCGTTTATTCCTACTATCTTTCCGTTTACTTTATTCATACCGACACCTTACATAATGTTTGAAAACGTTCCAGTCCCTTTTCCGGCTCAAAAAGAGACAACCGGTCCTGTATTTGCAGTTTCATATAATAGAGTGCTATATAATCAAAATCAAAATGGTGCCCCTGTTCCAGAGTCGAAATAAACTGCCATCTGAGCCGCAGCAGGCTCTGCTCTTTTTCCAGGGGGTTGCCTTCCCGCACCGCTGACACCGGAAACATTGCCGGCTTGTAGTCCCTGGACTTTTTGCGGGCTTCACGCCACAAAGCAAGATCCTTTCGGAACTTTTCCTCAAAGGCCTTGAACAGTCTGACAGTATCACTGTCTCCTGATTCAGGTTCATATACCGAGAAATCAATGTTTTCAAGGCGTTTTCTGTCTCTCAGCGGCAGCCATTTCCCTGCCTCTTCCAGAAACCTTTCGGAAGTCATATAGGAACTCTTGCCAAACTGTAATTCAGGCAGCTGTGAGATAAGGTAGTAGTACTTATCCATTCTTGCCTTCCATGATCTCGTTTATTTTCGGAGTCAGAAACTTGCGCAGAACATCGCCTATACTCTCATCGGAGAAATCATAGTAGAGTTCATCACCTTTTTTGCTGATCCGGAATCCTGCTTCAATATCAGGATCGGGGGAAATGGTTACAGACTCTTTCAGCTTTTTCCCCAGGCCGGTGAACAGCACCTTTTCCAGTTCTTTCTGATCTTTCTTTGCTACAGCTACGTCAAACTCCTTATCAGCCCCCCAGGCTTCAACAAGTTTAAGTATCATTTCTTTCAGAAATACCGCATCCATGGCATCAGACACAGACTGGCTGAACACACTGTCAAACAGGCTGTTGATCTTGTTTTTAAACAGCAGGACACCGTCCCGGACAGCCTGTGCAACAACTATTTCACTGTTGCTTTTAAAGGATTCCGCTTTCTTCTCTGCCGCGGCAACAATCTCTTCAGCTTTTTTTTCAGCATCTTTGACAATGTTGTCGGCTTTCTTCTTTGCTTCTTTCTGAATCCTTCCAGACTCTTTCCGGGCTTCCTCAACACCCTCCTGCCTGAGTTTTTCAATGAGGTTTTCCAGTTTTACTTCCATCTAGTATATCCTTTCATTATCAGGGTTTCTCTGAATCATCTATTTTTAAATTCATTACACACATTCCAATAAGACTGAATGCCTGCGTACCTGACTGAATCAGGCAGATGCACGGCTTCAGGCAAACAAAACCGAGCAATAAATATACCAACCCTGCCTGGATAGTCCTGTCGGTCCCTCTTCCATACAACTGTAGAATGATTTCGATAGTTTCCGGCTATAGCCTGGTTCAGACCAAACCGGATAAGAGCACGTGCCGGATCAGCAATAATCGTATAAACCTGCCACACAACTGGCTGGCCCGGATCGTAAAATGCGGTTACTTTCTCCTGATGCGGGGGGAATAAGTACCTATTGACCGTTCTTTGTGCTGGTTTTTATGTTTGTATCCGACATACGGCACTGCCCGTCAAACACTGCACCTTCATCCACGACAAGATGAGCAGCCGTCACATCTCCCTGAATCATCGACGTTGCCTGCAGGAACACTTTTTCCTTTGCCAGCACATTACCTGTAACTTTGCCGGCGAGGAGTACATTTTTTGCCGAGACGTTTCCCTGTACACCTCCCTCTTTACCAACGATAATAGTATCTGTAGTTTTTATATCACCATTAACCTGCCCGTCAATACGGACAGAATTCTGTACATTCATATTTCCCTGGATTCGGGTGCCTTTACCGACTATGGTGTTTAGCTCCCCTCCCTTGCCGAACTCGGAATTTGTCTTTGCCATATTCGTCTCTCTCTTTGTAGGTTATCTCTGTTCGCTGTTTCTCTTCTGCAGTGCGTAAATATACTGTTCAGGATCCAGCGGTTTTCCGTCCTTCCACATCTCAAAATGCAGATGAGGCGCTGAACTTATTCCTGAACTTCCAAGAAGTGCTATCATGTCTCCCTTGTTAACATGCATTCCCTGGTGCACAAGCAGCCGCATTGCATGGGCGTAATATGTAAAGAGCCCGTTTCCATGGGATATTATCATCACATTGCCGAAATCAGGTGTCCAGTCTGAAATGAGCACTGTACCCGAACCGGCAGCCCTTATTACCGTTCCTTTTTTAGCTGCTATATCGATCCCCAGATGGCTTCTTCCTGTATACCAGCTGCCTTTCTGAAAATGAGTCGTTAAGAATCCTTCAACCGGAAGAAGGGTCGGCAAATATTCAGGATTAAAATAGCTTCCGTCCTTCTGGGTTAAAAAATACAGATTGTTCTGCATAAGGGCCGGTTTGTCACCATTATCGAGATTTGTAAGAGGCACCGCGTCTCGGGTGCGGGTGACAGGTTCGGTGTATGATTTTCCTTCTAGAAGATTTATTGATTCATCCGACGACAAATTGAGGGTAGTGCCAAAGGCCTTGCGGATCTTCTGGTCAGTCTGCCTGATCTCTTCGAAATCGTGGGCAATCTGTTCAATTTTCTTGTTCTGGAGTATCAGTTTGTTGTTTTCTGATTCAAGGCGCGAAACGCTCTTTCTCAAATAGAATGTTTTATAATATGCATATCCGCCGCCTATAACATGTAATGTCAGGAGGATCAAAAGAATCGCCAGAATTCTGCCCTTAAAATAGGTCAGGGAAATACTTTTGGGATCCTGCTCCTGGTCCGGCACAAAAATAAGTGAAAAATATTTTTTCCGTTTTCTATACTTCATAGACTGCTGTTACTCTCCGCTGATAGTATCTATAATTCGGTCAAGATCATCATTTGTATAATACTCTATTTCAATTTTTCCGCCCTGCGATTTCCCCCTGATCTTTACCTGTGTTCCCAGAATCCCCCGCAGACGCTCTTCCAGAGCCTCAAAATATGGCGCTGCTGTATCGACAACAGACACAGGAGCGGGCTCCTCTTTGTTTTCCGACAGCTTCTGAACTTCCTTTTCCACCTTTCGCACGCTCAAACCCTGCTTCACAATCTTCTTCCACAACACCATCTGGTCACGCTGCTTTTTCAGGCTGATAAGGGCCCGTGCGTGCCCCATTGATATCTCTTTGCTTTTCAGGCTTTCCTGTATATCCTTCGGCAGCTTAATCAGCCGGATAAAATTGGCAACAGTGGCTCGGTCTTTTCCTACTTTCACTGCGACCTGTTCCTGGGTAAGGCCGTATTCATCCTGGAGCTGTTTATATGCTTTTGCAACCTCTATGGGGTTAAGGTCTTCCCGCTGGATATTTTCTATAAGAGCCAGTTCAAGAAGTTTCTCTTCAGACGTGACATCAATAACATAGGCAGGAATTCGCTTGAACCCAAGTTCCTGTACAGCACGGAACCGGCGTTCGCCGGCTATCAGTTCATAACCTTCATCGACCTGGCGTACAGTTACCGGCTGAATCACACCGTTTTCTTTTATGGAATTTTTAAGGTCTTCAAGGGCCTTTTTGTCAAATTTGGTGCGAGGCTGGTAAGGATTGGCTGTAATAGATGCAACAGCAATGTCGGACATATTCTCAGTTACTGCCGAATTCTGTTCATCACTGGTCTGGGGTATTAACGCATCCAGGCCTCTTCCCAGCCGTTTACTCTTCATGGCTCAATATCTCCTCGGCCAATTTCATATAACTTTCTGTTCCTGCGCATACTGCATCATATAAAATTACGGGTTTGCCGAAACTTGGCGACTCACTCAGCCTTACATTCCGCTTTATTACTGTTTTAAACACCTTGTCTTCAAAATAGTTCCGTACGTCTTCCGCCACCTGATTCGCCAGATTGAGCCGGGGATCATACATAGTCAGAAGCACGCCTTCTATCTCCAGCTGGGGGTTGAGGTTTTTCTGCACCAGACGGATTGTGCGCAGAAGCTGGCTCAATCCTTCCAGGGCGAAATACTCGCACTGAATAGGAATCAGCACAGTGTCAGCCGCGGTAAAGGAATTGATGGTCAGCAGCCCCAGAGAAGGAGGGCAGTCAATAAAAATATAGTCATACTGGTCACGCAGCCCCTTGAGCGCCCGTTTAAGCGCCTGCTCCCGGCCTATTTCATTTACCAGCTCTATCTCTGCGCCTACGAGGCGTATGCTTGACGGGATTATATCAAGGAAAGAAATTTCCGTATGTATGAGGGCGTTCTTCCAGTTTTCTTCTTCTATGACCAGCTCATAAATACTCTTTTTAACGGCTGTATGATCTATACCCATACCGCTGGTCGTATTAGCCTGTGGATCAATATCAATAAGAAGTGTTTTCCGTTCTGATACAGCAATAGAAGCAGCAAGATTAATAGCTGTTGTTGTTTTGCCAACTCCGCCTTTCTGGTTGGCAACCGCAATTACTTTGCCCAATACATATCCCCTTTTTTAAATGAACTTAAATATACTACTTTACAACTAAAAATGCAAGGGCCAAAAGGACCCTGCACCAGGAGCCCCGGCCCTAAAGGGCCCCTGATAACACATGCCGGTAAGATCCCCGGGCTTCCGCCGGCACAGTATCAGCAGACCTCTTTGCAGGCCCTGTAAATATTTTCAACCAGGGTTTCAATGTCGGCCAGCGGCGTTGAACTGAATGCAATACGAATCAGTCCGTTTATGGCAATTACGCCAGTGTCATATTTCTCCAGGAGGATTGTCCGCACTTTTTCCGCGTCGGCATTTTTCAGTTCCAGGCAGAGAAAATAGCCTGAATTGCAGGGGAGCGGTTCAAAATATTCCGTTCCGTAAGTTCCAAGCACTTCCTTGATCTTGTCATACCGTGCCTTGAGAAGATTGTATTTCTCCGCTTTCTCGGCAGCATACTGACTGCTGTTATACGCATGCAAAAGAAGAGACTGTGACGGATGGCTGCTGCTGGAGATTGTACCACGGACAGCTCCGGCTGTTTTAGCTTCCAGCGCTCCGTACAGGGCCGGGTTTCCGTCTTTTATTCCATACGTAATAAAGCCCGTCCTGAATCCCCAGGCGTAATCCTCCTTTGTGGCGCCGTCCACCTTGACTGCCAGGACATTCCTGTGCAGGCCTGAAAGCCTGGAAAATACCGACTCCCGGTACACCCCTTCTTCATACACCAGCCCGAAATACGCGTCGTCACAGATAACAGCAATTTTCCTGCCCGAATCAGCAGCCTTCTCTATGCTCCTGATAAGTGTATCGACTTCGCCGATTGTCGGAGTATACCCGGTTGGATTGTTGGGAAAATTCAGGATCAGCACTTTCTTGTCTACGCCGGCATTAAGCAGGCTTTCCATTTCACGGACATTAAATGCCCGGTCTTTAAAGATGGGAAAGGTCAGAATTGACGCACCGAATCCGTTCCTGCAGATAAGATTGTAGTTGCCCCAGAAGGGTTCCGCAGCAATCACCTCGCTGTCAACAAACAGATATGATGCGACAAACAATCCGTGGCTCAGGGCGTTTGTAACAACAGGAAGGCTTATGTTCCCGGTTATACCGGGATTTTTCGCCAGAATCATCTCCTTCCATTTTGCCCGCAGCTCAGGGACTCCAGGGCTCGATGCATAAGTGAATGCCTCGGATTTTTCAAGACGCAGCATGTCTGATATCATTGAAAGGCACAGGGGCGATCCATCCTCCTCCAAAGCAATACCTACTGTCGCGTTTATGGACTTGCCTTTTGCCTGGGCTCCCTGCATGAGAATACCGGTTTTTGGAAAAAATATTCCCCTGCCTTTTTCCGACAGAAGCTCATATACAGTCACATTTTCCTGCTTGATTATCGTGTTCAGTTCTTCAGCCTGCTTATTAATCATGGTTCACCTTCTTTTCTTTCTCGTCCTCAGTTACACAATTCGCCGTAGTAATAAACGCATTAATTGCTTTTCGCATCAATCGGATACTCACTGGCCGCTCCAGTACATCCAGTTTCCTTCAAAAGCTCAATATACATTTGTTTTAATTGTAAATCCATGCCTATTTTATCGATTTTCCTGTTGCCAGCTCACCTTCTGAAGCGGCAATAACAACTGCTGCCGATGCGTCACCTGTAATATTTATAGCTGTTCGGAACATGTCCAGAATCCGTTCAACACCCAGGATCAGCGCAATGCCCTCAGGCGGAATGCCGACCTGTTCCAGTACAATGACCAGCATGAGCACTCCCGCCATAGGCGCGCCTGCTGTGCCGATTGATGCCAGTGTGGCTGTCAGCACAATGAGCAGCTGGCTTGAGATGGACAGATCGATACCGAACACCTGGGCAATAAACAGGGCGGAAACACCCTGATACAGGGCTGTACCGTTCATGTTGACTGTGGCGCCCAACGGAAGCACAAAACTTGCTATATCTGACGGCACGCCCATTACATCTTCGCAGGTTTCAATGGTGACCGGCAGGGTTGCCGAGCTCGAACTGGTGCTGAACGCGATAAGCTGGGCCGACCTGATTCCCTTGAGGAACTCTCCCATTTTCATACCCGAAAAGAGCCGCACAACCGGCGGGTATGAAAAATTCAGGAGTATCATACCACCTATGGTAACACCAAGGTATTTGAGGAGCGACATGAGAATATCGGTCCCGAAATTGGCTACCACCGAAGCGATCAGGGCGAATACGCCGTAGGGTGCGAATTTGATGACAATATTGACAATGATTATCATAGCGTCATTAATGCCTTGGAAAAACGCCAGCACCGGGGCTGCCTTGGCTTTGGGCATCATGGTCAGGGCAATCCCCGTAAAGATCGCAAAAAATATTATTGGGAGCAGCGCACCTTTGGAAAGGCTCTCAAACAGGTTGACCGGCACAATTTCCAGGAGAATATCAACGGGATTTGACTGCTTTGCCAGCTGTGAAACCTTGGCTCCCTGGCTGTTGAAATTCTGCAGCAGCTCCGCCTTGATATCGGGCCCCAGTCCGGCGCCCGGCTGCAGCACATTTGCCAGAACCAGGCCGACAAATACAGCAAAAGCGGTATAAGCCAGGTAGTACAGGAGTGTCTTGGCGCCGATACGCCCCATTTTCTTCGGGTTCATGCTGGCTGATCCGATGAGAAGCGAAGCAAATACCAGGGGAATGATAATCATGCGTATCAGCCTGATAAACAAATCCCCCACAGGCTTTATTTCTGCCACAGGCCCGCCAATGACAATACCAGCAGCAATACCCAGCACCAGGCCCGCGAAAATCTTGTTGTATATTTTTATATGGAGAACCCGCTCCAGCAGGACAAACAGGGCAGCCAGAATCAGCACAGCCCTTGACAGCCCCAGTATTGAATGTGACACAGCACTGCCTATACTGTTCTCATCGATATACAACACAGCGGCCGCTGATACAGCCAGTATAAACAGAATACTCCAGGTAAGATGCCTCCCCGCAGGTGATCTCATGTGAAACTCCTCCATCGATTCTAACCTTACAATCTTTCAGTAAACCCTTTGCTATAGAACACTTCTCTGAACAGCATTAAAAAGAATTCTGAATGTGCCGTGAGGCTGGGCCCGGTTCTGCACATGGATACCCAGCAGGTCTATATGCCCCTGACCATACTGCAGCTCAACAACAGCCGGCTTTCCGGTGATTATTTCAGGAGAGTTGATCCAGCCGCTCTGCAGGATCGCATCGCCTCCATACCTCGATACAACATCTACGCGGCTGACCGGTGACACCGCAGAATCAGCCCGTTGTATATGGGTTTCAAACGCCTGTGAATTTGTAAAGCAGCCGTTATACCAGCGGCTCATTCCGTATCCCAGAGGATGAGAGGTGTCCATGGACAGTCGGAGCACTGATCCCGGGCAGTAAAATTCTTCCCGTGTCTTTTCTGTGATGATATTGGTTACCGGTACAGTGAAATGGTCTATGACCAGATTGGATGAACGGTCTATACACACCAGTGTACCGCCCTGTTGGACAAATTCCTGCAGCGCGCATACCCCTGCTGTACCGATACCCCCGGTGTACCTGGGCGGAGCAGTGCCTTTATCTCTGCCGTTTATTATGGATCGGGGCCGTATTGACGGAATAATGATACAGTCAAACTGACTGCGTAAATTTCCTGCTGCAATACGGGCATTTGTCAACGATTCATACTGATACTCAAAACTGTCAAGCACATACCTGGTCCACCCCTCATCCATACTGGCTGTCCACGGTTTGTACAGGCCTGTACGGACACTGCGTATTTTCACGCATTTGTCTAAGATTGACGCCGGCGGCCTGCCCATACCCTTAACTGTAACAGCAAGACCGCGTATCAGTGGTTTAAGATCGTGATAAGGGAGTTGTACCAATACAGTGCCGGGTACAAAACCGTTCGATGCTTTTGACCCCGCATCTTTCCCGGTATACAGCATGTATGCCTGCTTTTCTGCAAGAAGCCTGTTTATCAGCCGGTACGTATCGTTCTGTTCCAGTGTCAGGGCAAACCAACGCTTTGATGTATTCGTCACAGCAGGAGCCCGGTCCGGCACAGCATCGAGCCGGTGCTGCATGCACACGAAGGGTTCAGCTATACCTGCGTATCTGACACCCATCATAAGAGGAAGGGTCCATCCCGCCATATCATAGGGTGCCTCGGGCGGCCCGCCCGGATATCTGACCCGTACAGGATAGTGCTGCCGCTCCATCATATCCATAAGGTGCGGCCTGTACGGCTGTGCGCAGTACATGATAATTGAGCCTTTTGTATACCGTGCATTGTCAGCCATGAAATCCTCGTCGGCCTGATACATCTCGATACCTGTTGCGTGGAGCCGTTCGAGCATATCCAGTGCAGTGCCGCAGTCTTTCTGATCAAGGGGCACGATCCAGGCAAAAGGCGGTTCATTCTTCCCTTTTTCAACAGCTTCTTCTCCCATCCGGATATAATTCTCCTGCAGCACATCATGAAAACGGGCCGTGTAATCAGCCAGAGCAAAGGCTGCCGCTTTTTCATATTCTACAATATCCCGGAGACGCCACCATCCCCCTGGCCACGGGTCCGGGAAATTCACTCCGGTCTTGTACCCGTTCATCCCCCGCCCCTCACCGTCGAGCTCATTCCCGCGAAGAAAAACCGGTGACGCGATATTCACACTTGCCGCTTCAGAAAGCAGGCCGAGCATATTGTGGCGGTGCGGTGTAGTCCGGAATCCGCCGGCCCAGTAGTTGTCATAACTGACACCATGTATGACACCGGTCATGCCCAGCGATGACAGCCTTGATGCCATGTACCCGCCCACCGAATAGAGCATCCGTTCGATCAGGCGGTGGCTGTTGGGGTTTTTGGGGTCATGAAACGGCGGCAGAAACAGACGGTAGCTGCGCCTTCCTGTCTGATGAATATCCCACACGATTGTTGGCAGCCACTCCTTATAGAGAAGCCGGGTTTCAGCCCTGGTCTCTTTAAGGTTCAGCATAAACCAGTCTCGGTTGTTATCATGGCCGGCATAAGTATGATACAGCCACGGCATCCATCCGCCTTCCCACGGTGTTCCAAGGCTCTGTTTGTAATATTTGGTCACCATTTTCTGTCCGTCGGGATTGGCGCACGGCACCAGGACCATAATACTCTTTTCGCGGATATTCTTTGTAACGGCATCCTCGAGAGTTGCCAGTTCATAGGCAAGTTCCATGGACATCTGGCTGGCTGCAGCCTCGGTTGAATGAAGCTGCATATTGAGCAGAACAACGGGTTTCGATTCATTGATCAGGATTTCCCGCTCACGAGCCCCTGAAATCAGCCGGGGGTCAGCGATTTTCCGCTGATCAGCCTTATGCTGCTCAATCTCCGCCATAGTCCGGCTGTCTGCGATTATTACAGCCAGCATTGGATTACCCATGGTTGAAGTGCCGAAATCCTGCACCAGCACCCGGTCAGACTGGGCTGCCAGCTGCCGGAAATAAATAACTATCGAGTCCCACCCCGCATAATGGAAATCCGCTCCCGGCTCATACCCCAAAAACTCGCGGGGCGGCTGAATTTCCTGGGCCCGGGCCGGTACTATGCCCGCTGAAAATGCAAGAAGGATAACAGCAGCTGCTGCTGTTTTTTTAAAGGCTCCTGTTCTCATACTCACCTCTCATTGATACAATATCTGTTAATTCCGGTCAGGTCAGGCTGCTGTGTTCTGTACATACAACAGGACGTTCCCAGTTCCCTGCCGTCAGCACACAGGCCTACCTGAAATGCCGGTCAATAATGTTGCCGTCAAGAGTACGGTAAAAGCCTGACAGGTTTGCTGTAAGGCATGAATGTACCGGCAGTACGGGAATCACATCACCGACATTCAGAGAATCGAACTCTGCGGGATCTGCCTGTATAATGCCGTGTTCCTGGGAAAGACTGGTCAGGTATGACCGGTGTTCAGGCTCTGCCCACCTGTCTCCGCGGAACTCAGCCATCTGTCCGTAAACCGGAGTCCCGTCATCAGCCTGTATGTGTTCTTTTGAAAAATGAACACCGCCGCCGTACACGATAACCTGGCTGCGTTCCCTGTGTTTCGCCACCACCGGCACTGCCATGGCAACAGCAATATCACTGAAACGGCACGACCCGATGTTCATCTGCATAAGGTCATAAAACACATAATTGCCGGGGCGTATTTCAGTTACTCCTGCAAAATCCTCTGCAATACTGCAGCACGGAGTATCACCGATGGATATTTCCATATCAGGACAGGCTGAACCATAGCGTGCGGCAAGAGAAGACACACAGGAAAGGGTCTGCCTGTGCACTTTCATAACCTCATCAGGGCCCGATACATGGTAGCTGTGTCCGGCATGAGCCAGAAATCCTTTGAACACCATATTTTCTGAACACGAGACCGATTCGACAATCCGGTCCAGACTGCCAAAATCCTTAACATCTACACCGGTCCTGTGGTATCCTGTATCGACCTTTATGTAAAGGCCTGTCCTGTGGGCCGCTGACTGAGACAGAAGGCTGACAGTTTCGGCTGATTCTGCAACCAGGTTCAATGATATGCTGCCGGCCAGGCGGTTTATCTTGTCGGTTTCATGAATGTTGGCCGGAAAGGCCACTGTGATATCCTTCCATCCGCCGGCCGCGAAATATTCTGCCATACGCAGGGAAGATACAGTAATGCATGTACATCCGGACTGCCTGAACCATGATCCGATTTCTATAGACTGGTGAGTCTTGAAATGGGGCCTGAGCCGCACATTATGCCTGCCGGCTTTTTCTGCCATACGGCTGATATTGGCCATGCATGTTTCCCTGTCGAGGAGAAGAGTCGGTTCTCCGTTTTCAAGAAACTTCTTATTCTTCACCTGTTCCTCCGGTCAAGCCGTAAAGAAAATCGATGCCGCTGCTTTCGTTTGCAGGATTTTTTGCTGTTATTCGATTTCAGGCACAAGGTCACACTCGGCCACATAAAAATTGGGATCTATTGATACCTCGGCGACTGCTGCTCCAGCGTCAAATTCCTGCCAGCGTGCTGAGGGTTTCAGCCACTCATACCCGCCGTTAATTTTCACCCGTACCGGCATATTGAAGCCGTCGACACAGTTGGTCCAGCGGAAAACAAGTTTGTTTCCCTCCCGGACATATTCAAGCACAGGTATACGGATGTCACGGAGGTACTGGTTGAAAAACGGTGTGAGGTCCAACTCGACCCGTTCATTGATAAAACCTTCTATCTGCCCGGCACACACAGTCTGGTGGTAGAATTCCCGGTTCAGTCCGCGCAGGATACTCCGCCATGTAGAATCATTGTCAACAATCTGGCGAAGAGTGTGGAGCATGTTGGATCCCTTGTAATACATATCATGAGACCCTTCATTGGCAACATTGTATGTGCCGATAACCGGCCGGTCATGGTAAATACGCCGCCTGGTTCCGATCACATATTCGGCGCTGGCTTTCTTGCCCCAGTAATAGTTGACGAACAGATTTTCCGAATAGGCGATAAAA
>Ga0272442_10007197_pt1 | contig 14456 bp, 10 predicted proteins | sample SSMForm2O_FD_200262 | JGI IMG/M metagenome (GOLD analysis project Ga0272442, IMG submission 200262) | Marine sediment archaeal communities from Little Sippewissett salt marsh, Falmouth, MA, United States - SSM-Form-2O | ecosystem: Environmental > Aquatic > Marine > Wetlands > Sediment ...
ATGCAACGCAAGAAGCGATGCACCAGCTCGATGCCCACGAATATCCTGACCGCAGAGTAGTAAAAATCGAATATGCGGATTCGAGATGACATTTGCTACAATTTTTTCCACTCCGATATTCTCTGTTTTCAATGAACCATAAATAGCTACTGATGGAGGAGGAGTGTAATTAATTGTTAATAACACAACGGCAACAGATCCTTGGGGGTCACTGGCAGTAAAGTCTCCACCCCATGGATAATATTGCTCTTCCATCTCTCTTGACACTCCCTGTATTTTACAGTGGTAAATCTTCTCTCATGTTAAAACTTTATGCAACAAGAACTAATACTTTCAATCAAATTCATATGGAGAAATCTTGTGAGGCATCCATGAATAGTTTCACTCAGCTTTGTTTTGACATTAAATAGTTGATGCAGTGTTTCACAGTATAGAACAACAACCGGACGGGATCAAAAACAGCCTCTTTTTCACCTCTTCCCGGAATCATCCGTCCGGCTTCTCCTCATCTTTCAGACAAAACCTAAATAAGAGAGCGGGCTTTACGCAGACAGCATAATACTTAGGTGATTAAATAATGACTGAAGAAAAAATCACAGCAGACATGAACATACGAGAAGTACTAAATAAATATCCTGAAACTGCAACTGTATTTGCTCAGTATAATATGGGATGTGTTGGCTGCATTGCAGCATCCTATGAGAAAATTAAGGACATCGCCGCTGTGCATGGGACCGATGTAAAAACCTTTGTTAAAGACCTCAATAAAGTAGTTCAAGATACACAATAAAGACTGGTCATTGTTCTTTAAGTTGCTTAGTAAATATCTTTGTCAGGTTCTTTGCTTCTCTTTTTTTCCATGATTCTTTGAAATACACGTAACTTGCGAGTAATGGAAATGCTATTGTTGCCTCTGAAAACACCATTTGTTCATATCCCTCATCAACCTTTCCCCAAGAATGTGCTTCTTTTAGTGTAGAACCTGACAATGCGCCATCTCGTTCATCAGCAACCGTGATCTGAATAGCATATTTATGCATCGGGGTATCAACACCTAGTATATCTGCAGCAACTACAGTATCTTGAACAAAATTCTTGGGAACGCCACCACCGATCATTATCAGACCGGTTTCTTTGGCATTTACTTTTAATTCAGTGAGTTCTCTGAAATCTTTCACCGAGTCAATTGCAACATGTGCATCAGGATGGTTCTGTTGATGGAACACAAGCCCAAAGCCGGCACTACTATCAGAGAACGCTGGACAAAAAATAGGGATATTATGTTGATACGCTTGATACACAACAGAGGTAGATCGATGAGTATTGTTATGCTTGTGAAGATAGTCTCCCATGTGCCATATGAATTCTCGTGAGGAATACACACCTGATGGAAGAGTATCAGCTATTTCCTTAATGGTATCATCACACACCCGGAGATCATCTTCGTCAATATAGGTATCATAGATACGATCTATATGCAGTTGTTGTAGTTGATGATCATCAGCTTGAATAATCCCTTTGTAATGATGGAATCCTAATGCTTCAAAGAAATCCTGATCAACAAGGACTGCACCAGTTGACACAATCACATCAACCATGTTATGCGTGATTAACTCGACAATGGCTTTTTTTAATCCAGCTGAAATCAAAGATCCTGCTAAACAGAGAATAACTGTGCATTTGTTGTCTTGCAGCATCTTATCATAAAGATGACAAGACCGAGCAAGGTTTCGTGCTTGAAACGACATCTTTTCAAAGGATTCAATCAAAGGAACACTGTTAAATGAGGTAATATCAATGTGTTGGATCTTTGTATCTAATAATGATTCTTTGGTGTAGTCAATCATAAAAACCGGCCCGCATAATGCTATTATGGTTTTTCTTTTTTTCTCTGAGCTAGAAGTATACAAAGAAGGAGTTAGTCATCAGCGATGATACTGATAACATCACCATTTTTCAATACTTGATCCGCACCAATTACTCTATGAGTTCGAACATCAATAGCTCTAACAAAATGCTCCCCTAAATCAGTATGCACCTTGAACGCGAGGTCTTTAGCAGTGGTTCCCTTGGGGACAAGATGTGCATCAGGTAACACACGACCTTCTTTATCTGTGAGATGCGTATCATCCTGTACAGGGTAGACTACGATAAGATCCAGGAGTTTTACTGCAGCCTCAATACATTGCTGCACACCGGTGTTCCCATATTTTTCTAAAACATGCGTCTTGATGTACTCAAGAGCGTTTCGTTGCTTCTCCGAAAGAGCATCCGATTGTTTCATAGTAAACGATGAACTACCTGGAACATAGTCCAAAACGCCTTTGCTAGAGGCATTCATTAAAGCAAGTTCTGCCTCCGCACTTGTCGGAATCACAGTGTGACCCTTTTTTTGAAGCTCTTCTGCTTTTTTCATATGGTTATCTGGTGCTTTATCTGATTTGTTAAATGCAAGAATAATAGGTTTACTGATTGTTCGAATATAGGTTGCGAGCTCAAGGAGATCATCGTCTGTCCATTTTGATGGATGTTCCATATCTAACCCTTGTTTGCGTAAGGCTGTATGTATATGTTCTTCTTTGATACCTAACCCTGTGAGTTTGTCGGCAAGCATTCGATAAATCTTTTTTCCTTCAAGCTCACTTTGACGAGCTGTTTTTTCCCATGAGCGTTTTACAATACCTGCCATCCAATAGGTGAGTTCTTTTTCTAAAAAGGCAATGTCTTCTACTGGATCATAGGATCCAACTGTACAGGGGTTACCTTCAGCATCTGTGCTCCCAGATGCATCAATAATATGTATAAGGACATGGGCTTGGCGAAGATCATCGAGAAATTTATTTCCAAGACCTTTGCCTTTGTGAGCATCAGGGACAAGCCCTGCGACATCAATAGCTTCGATGGGGACAAAACGAGTACCCTCGACACATTTTGAATTATGAGGTGTACAGGTCACCTTGAATTCCTGACAGGGGCAAGGAGTACGAATATACATCACGCCATGATTAGCTTCAATCGTGGTAAAGGGGTAATTGGCTATCTCGGCATGGGCATCTGTTGCAGCATTAAAAAAAGTGGATTTTCCTACATTGGGTTTCCCTACAATACCCAACTGCATTCCCATGGTTTCTTACTCCAACATCTCCTGCATTTCATCAACAATATCAGTGTTTGTCTCAAATCGTGTGACCTTTTCCTTTGCTTGTTCTTTTTTTGCATCAGTAAAGGTCGTCCCTTGTTTTGCATGCAAGGTACCTTCAATCGTTGCAGATTTCGAAAGGGTAATAGCATCACCTTTTACCTCGCCGATGACATGACAAGATTCACTGAGATGAATATTGCCTGTTGTAGAAATTGCTCCATGTATGACAACATTTTTTCCACAATAGATATCACCAGTGGTATGAATGGAACCATATACTTCTGAATCCTCATCTACATAAGCAGTTCCTTTCATTGAAAAATTTCCAAGAACTTTACATTGTTTGCCGATACGAAGACTGTAATCAGACTGGGATTTCTGCGCAGCCATGATCGTATTATTTGGGATAAAAAGAAAGGTCTCAGAGATAGGAATTGTTTCTCCATTGTTATCTTCAAGTTCTTCAAGAAGGCGTTCGATTTCCTCACTTTTTCCCATCTTCAACAATTGCATAAGATATATAAAAATATATATAACAACAGGGATGGGGCTGCGGATATTTATCCATCCTTTGGCTTCAAATCCTTTGTCAATATCAACACTATCCCCAACATCTAAATCGCCTTTAAGAGACAGTTTACCTTTGACATGGACTTTTTCGCCTAGATAGGCATTGCCTCCACTGTTGATATTTCCACCAATATTAGAAAAAATATCCACGCGAATATCATCTTTTGTATGGAGATCACCATCAATAACTGCATGTTCCCCAACAAAAATGCGTCCATCTGTTTCAATACCAAATCGGAGCATTGATCGATCGCCGATGACCACATCACCTTTTGTTTTGATGGTCTTTTCTTTGAACTGAGTGTAATCAGGAATTACCAATGTTTTTCTATCAAAAGCCATTGCCTCATCCGAATCCATTCTGATGTTATAAAGGCACCGGCGCAGCATAAAAAATTAAAAAAAAATTACATAAGAGTGTGATTAAAAGAAACATTGAAATAGATGAGGCCTATTCGAGACAGAGAATTATTATTCCTATGTCCTCCTAGTATCTTATATAGATTGTTTTATGGTGATCACAGTGGCAGAAACAGAGCAACAACAAAAAAAGAAAAAAGAAGAAATGCCTCCAGCTGATGAATGGATTCAAGCTCATAAGTTTAAATCAACAGCAGAAATCGAGGTCCCAGACCGCTTGCTGGATCAAGTGATCGGACAGGATAAAACCGTGGAGATTGTCCAGAAAGCAGCAGAACAAAAACGACATATTATGCTGATTGGCGATCCGGGAACTGGAAAGTCCATGGTTGCCAGGGCAATGACTGAATTTTTACCCAAGGAGGAACTTGAGGATATTATCGCGTATCCAAATAATGAAGATCCCAACACTCCAAATATTCGTGTAGTACCTGGTGGGAAAGCCAATGAAATCGTCAAAACCCAGCGGGAGGAAGCACGGAAACGACGTGAGCAACAAAACAATATGATTATGGTGATTATCCTTGGTATTATTGGGTTATCTATCGTTGCTGCGTTTGGTGATACGCTTACCAATCCAGAGGGTGTGGTTCATTGGGAATACATCATCTTCGGGTTTATTTTTGCTATCTTCATTTACATATTTGCAGTGCGAGGGGGCTTAACGCAAAGGAAAGAGCTTCAACAAGTCCCAAAGATCCTTGTGAGTCATGATAAAACTGATAGCCCACCGTTTATTGATGCAACAGCAGCTCATTCTGGTGCGCTGTTAGGTGATGTCCGTCATGATCCGTTTCAATCTGCAGGTTTAGAGACACCACCTCATCAACTCACAGAGGCTGGTGCTATTCACCGAGCGCATAAGGGTGTCTTATATATTGATGAGATTAATACCTTGAATCTTCCATCGCAGCAGCATCTGTTGACTGCTATTCAGGAGAAAAAGTTTCAGATCACGGGTCAGTCGGAGCGTAGTTTTGGTGCTATGGTGAAAACAGAACCTGTTCCCTGTGATTTTATTTTAGTCTCCGCTGGTAATCTTGATGCGCTTCGAGGGATGCATCCTGCGTTACGCTCTCGTATTCGAGGATATGGATATGAGGTGTACTTGAACAGCAGCATGGATGATAATGAAGACAATCGCACGAAACTCATCAGGTTTGTCGCCCAAGAAGTTAAAAAAGATGGAAAAATCCCTCATTTTAATAGAGAAGCTGTTGCAGAAACCATTCATGAAGCACAACGACGAGCAGGTCGGAAGGGGAAATTATCTTTGCGTCTTCGTGAACTCGGTGGACTGGTGAGAGCAGCAGGTGATCTTGCTATCGATCAAGGAGAAAAAATCGTTAAAAAGGAACATGTTCTGAAAGCGAAAAAACTTGCTCGATCTTTAGAGCAACAAGTTGTTGACCGTGCGATTGAGAATCAGAAAGAGTATCGTTCGTTTAACACCCTTGGTAAGGAAGTAGGAGTGGTGAATGGTCTCGCTGTGCATTCTGCTGATCCGTCTATGAGTGAGTTTTCTGGTCTTGTCCTCCCAATTGTCGCTGAGGTGACTCCTGCAGGTTCTCAGTCTGAGGGGAAGGTCATTGCTACGGGCCGTCTTGGAGAAATTGCCAAAGAATCTGTGCAAAATATCTCCGCTATCATCAAGAAATATATGGGCAGGGATATCTCTAAACATGATATTCATATGCAGTTTATTGGTACTTATGAAGGAGTGGAGGGAGACTCCGCAAGTATCTCGTTGATTACCGCAGTGATTTCTGCAATGGAAGGTGTTGCTGTTCGTCAGGATATTGGTATGACAGGCTCGATTAGTATTCGTGGTACCGTCTTACCTATTGGTGGGGTGACTGCAAAGATTGAAGCTGCTGCTGAAGCTGGGTTAAAAATGGTGCTGATTCCTAAAGCGAATCTCAATGATGTATTGATCGAGGATAAGTTTGCAGAGAAAATCAAAATTGTCCCGGTGGAAACCTTGATTGATGTCCTTAATAATGCGTTAATTGGTGAAGGAAAAGAGGAGTTATTAACCAAGTTAAAAATCATGCGTCCTCCGAAGATTACTGGGAAAATTGAGAATGGTGAACCAGCGAAACAACAATCAACAACAGTTTCAAAACCTTCATCTGATACACAACCATCAGAACCCTCTGATGTTAGTGAGCAATAAATACAGGGGAGGTACACTACTATGAAGGCCTTATTTATCGGCCGGTTTCAACCATTTCATAAAGGGCATCTTTTTGTCGTTCAGTATATCCTGAAGCAGTATGATGAGGTGATTCTTGGTATTGGATCCTCACAATATAGTGGTACTGAGCAGAATCCGTTTTCCGCTGAAGAACGCACAATGATGATTACCAAGACATTCCAACAAGAAGGTATTTCCTCCTTTGATATCGTGAACATCCCTGATCTTCATAACCCGCCTCAATGGGTGGATCATGTCTGCCAGCTTGTCCCCTCATTTGATGTCGTGTTTACCAATAATGAATTTACATGCCAACTTTTCACCGAGAAAGGATTCACTGTAAAAGAAACACCTGTACATGAACCAGAACACTATTGTGGGCAAACAATACGTCATGCTATAGCATCAGGGAAATCGTGGAATTATCTTGTTCCACAAGCGGTAGCTGAATACATTCAAAAAATTCATGGGGAAGAGCGGATACAGAAGATAGTTCAGTCATAAAAAATAAATCGTGTTTTTTGTTTTTGATAACAGGTGTACAAGAGTGTTTATATATTGTCAAAAAGACAGTATGAACTAAGTGGTAGGTCGTGAACAAAACAGAACTAGCTAGCATTGTGTCGTTATTACGACCATTCACCCTTCTCGCACCAGTAATTGTGTCTAGCTCTGTGATGATAGCAAGCTTGTATTTTTCTGGTCAAGAACTGTTTTCATCCTGGCATTTTTTATTCACAATAGTGATTGCTAGTGGTGCGTTTGCCTTGTTAAATGGGGCATCAAATGCATTGAATCAGGCAACTGATATCAAAGAAGATCGCCTCTCAAAACCCTATCGTCCCCTCCCACGTGGTGCTTTAAACAAGAAACAAGCCGTGTCTATTGCTGTGTTCTTCTATACGATCTCAATGCTGCTGTCACTTCTCATTCACCCTCTGTTTTTTATGTTTATTGTATTAATCACCAGTTTCACTGTGAGCTATTCTGTGTTTCCCCGGATGAAACAACGACTGCTTTGGAATCAAATCTGGGTGGCAATACCACGAGGATTCCTTGGTATTCTTGCCTCATGGAGTGTTTTTGGAAATCCGTTTCATCCAATGGTTCTAGCCATTGCAATCCTAGCTGCTATCTTTCTTTTTGGTGGTACAACAACAAAAGACATCCTTGATGCAGAGGCAGATCGTAAACATGGTGTTGCCACCATGATGAATGTATTTGGGATACGCTTCACAGCCTGGGCCTCTTTTTGTTTCATGGCTGCTGCCTTTCTGTTAATTCTTCCTTTGAGTATTCTTGGTGTTTTTCCATTATCTTTTTTACTATTGCTTCTGTTGTTGTTACCAACAGTTGGTATTTTATGGTCAATGATGCATGCTTCCCATATTACGCATCATGAGAACACTAAAGCATGGCGGATCATGTATGGTACCTATTTTTTGTATGCATTAGGGTTTGCTGTTTTGACGGTGTGTATGTAGCATTTGATAGCTTTGAGTTAACAGCAGAATTAATAGTAGTATAGTTGCTGCCGCCACAAGATAATAACCAAGAGCAAATCCCCATTGTGTATCAAAAAGAATGCCTTGTTCATCTACAAGAAATTGTAGTGAACCATCACCTGATAAAGATCCAACACTTGCTTCACTTATGACAGAGGTTGCTACCCCATAGACACCCAGTACAATAATACATAAAAGAATGAGGATAACAGAGACAACTAGTGCGTAGCGATGACGTTGTAAATAAGAGATAATGATTCCTGCAATTGCTAAACCCATTGTAGCATATATGACAAGCAGAAGAGATTCAAGAATATCAGTGAAAATATCAGGGAGATTAGCAAGTTCTAGAGTGAGCACACCATCATCAGTTAGTGATTCAATGATGACAGGGGGCTCGAGAAACATCTCTGTTGTTTTATCAATATTCTGGGTAATATTTTCTCCTTGGAGCATCCACCAGGGATGAAGGAGGCTAATAACTAGCAAAAAGAATACCAGTCCAAAGAGGACCATATTTCGGTTGATCACACGAAGGACTCCTAAAAAGAGAAGCACAGCGATGCCAAAGAGGGCGATAGATTGGATGATATGAGGAAGTGATGATTGCACATTTGTTATCACATCAACGAATGTGTCACTGGTGATATCAAGCGTTGTTTGACCAATAATGGTGTATTCATCATAGATTTGAACAGTATATGACGCTGGTGGATAGGTCTGGATTTCCTCAATTGCTACATTGTCAGCGATTTGTGTTCCTTGTCGATAGATCGAATACGTGATCTCATCAGATGGTAACGGATATCCTTTTCGATCATATACCTCTATGGATACATCAAATGTGGCACTGAAAAGTAGATCAATCAGGTCACCATCTTCTGGGATAGAGATCTGTTGTTCATCAGTATGTCCACTGTAACTAATAGAAAGATAGTAGGTTCCTTCAGGGATTTCTGAAAAATAATATTCCCCTGGCCCTATAGGAGTTGCTATCATTGCTGATGTGTTAAATGTATCTTGGGAACTCATAGAAGGATATACATCAACAGCAGGTGGGAAACCAAGGGTATCTTGCACTTTCACTGTGAATTCATACAATGATAATGCAACATCAAGATGTTGATTCCGCGGCCATTGACTGATTTCTTCATCATAGATTGTAAATCCATGATAGGTAAGGGTCAGTCTAGGAGAATGAAGAGGTTCCCATGGGAAGATTACACGTATATCTCCAAGAGCATTTGAGATATTCTGATAGAGCACATAGTTGTCTGCGTTGTGAACTGATGCTAGTACACCTGGTACAGAATGACCATATTGATCGTTTACAGAACACGTTATGGATCGTTGCCATCTGCAGAAGAGATGCATTTGTGTCTCTTCATTTAGTGAAATAATCGTTGCTCCGTTATAGAAACGAGTACCATTTGAAAGCGTATAGTATGCCCTAATCACATAGGTGTCCCGTGGGACATCATGAAACGTGGTGACTGATTTAAAGAAAAACGTACGATTGGCGGTTTGTACTTCGTACAGACTTGTATTTTTCCACAGTTCAATCTCCATGACAGGGAATGAAAAGCGTGTGATATTTGTGAGAACTGGGTAACTAAATCGTGTACCTCCAAGATGCGTGATCACGGTGAGATCAAAGGTTTTTTGTTGGGTTTCAAAATCTGGATCAACAGTGACATGTCGTTGACGTGAAAGTTGCTGATGAAAGGCTGCCTCTTGTCGAACATGATCGACATCACCATGTGGTGTGGAGAAAAACTCTGCATCAAATTCAATGATAAAATCATCAGGTATATCAAGATCATGACAGCCTCCAGATTCGTATGAGTTTCGACCGAAGTTAATCGTTGCATAATCTATCTCTGTCCCAAGAAAATCAAGATATTCTCTTTCAGCTACCTTTAATTGGATACCATCACGTTCATCTGTCCCAGACAGTAGTAGTCCCTTATTTGATGAGAATAACAGTGACTGCATATTCCCTTGTTCATCACCATAGGCGATCCATGCTTCTTCACCAAGATCTGCATCATCAACAAAGGAGAGGACCCAGTTTTGGTCTTTTGATTCTGGATTTATGTTCATAGGATATTGTTCTGCGTCTCCTTGTTCGCCGTGGAAATAGATCCAAGGTTGAATATCACCAAAATTCAGGAGTTCTCGAGCTGAATTCCGGCTTTTAAAGGAGATAAGCGCGCCATATCGTCCATCAAGATTTTTTTCACCAACAACTTGGATGGGTTGCGTAACCTCGTGTCTTACACGCGTGCAGAGTCGCTTGGAGTCTGAAGGGTTGTAATAATATCGATAGAGAGCTGTGGTACGAATTTCCCCCGAACGTGATTCACTTATGACACCAAATTGGACCATGAGATTGCCGTCAATAAAGATTTTTTTTGACACAAGCGATTGTTCGGTGCTGATTTCATCTTCCTCATTTGGACCTACCTGTAATGACATAGCAAAGGAAGCAATTTGATCAACATTGAAGATATCAAAATCGGTGCTCCCTGGAAGTTGTTTTACAACGACTTGGCAGAGGGCTCGTCGGAGAAATTCTCCTTCTTGACCAACGCCATATAAACAAGAAGAATCCTCATAGATTCCATAGTAATTCACCTCTGCTTTCAGCTCAGGGATTGGGGAGTAACTATAGGCGTTATCTTTTACGTCAACATGATTGGTATACGCGGGTGCAGATTTTTTCTGATCATCATAATACACATAATACCGTTCTGATCCTGTGGCAAATTCTGGGATGAGAAACACAAGATTACAGGAGGATAGTACATCCTCTTCTTTGAAGACAAGATCATAGATTTGCGACTCAATTTCATGCCATTGGTCATTGTGCCAGCAACATACCCGTACAGAATGTATGGTTTCATTGTGTGCCCAACAGGGTGCATCAAACACGATTTGAAGATCAATAGGTTGATAGACTGCTCCATCAAGACTTGTATCAATGGGTAGTGTGAGAAGTTGCCGTGAGGACCATTGATTATTCCATGTGGAAAGAGGTGATTCTTGAGCTTCTGCGGGAATTGGGAGAGCTACCGCTAGGAGGATGAAACAAAGAAAGACGGCATGAAGTATACTATATTGTCGCATTAGTATTCCAGCATAGATCTGTTACTTTATACGTTTTTACAATTATATAGTAATTTTAATAATATAAGAATTTTTTTGAATACCAAAGCTTTTTTTTAAAAGATTAGAGAAAAAGACCAAGTTCCCCTGCGATTATTAATGTGGTAAACGTAATTGCAAACACAAGGTATTCAACATACATGAGTACCCATGCTTTGACATTCTCCAGGGATTTACTTTCTTCATGGGTAAGCATGAGATAAAACACGAGGAAGCTAGGGAGGATAAAGAGAATGAGTGGCCAGAGATACGATTTTAACAGGTTATAATTGATGAGCAGGGGAATACTGATGAAGGGACCAATGAGGAAGGGAAAACTAATAAAAGAGGCTTTTTTCAGCCCATAGGTATTGATCAAGGTTCGTGTCCCTGTTTGTTTATCAGCAAAGCGATCGACAATATCCTTTGAGGTCATTGATCCAACAAAGAAGACAAAGGCAATCAGACCAATAATCAAGGGTTCTGAATCAAATGGATTCCCAAAGACACTCCACGAGGCAAGGACGCCGAACAGGCCACGGGGAAGTGCGATCCATACCTGATTAAGAAAAAGATATTTTTTAATACGCGGAGGCAGAGAATACGTTACCGTGAAGATCATAATGAAAAACACAAAGATTCCAAACCATTCATTGATGGTCACTGCTCGGAGAAGGACAAATAAATAAAAGATAAATGCAAGGCTTTGTGCCTCATCAGGTTGCACGATACCACGGGGTATCGGTCGGTATGGTTTGGAAATTGTATCTGATTCAATATCAGTGGCTTGGTTTAATGCATTGGATGCTGCATTTAACAAAGCAAGAGTGAGACTCGCCTGCATCATGACAATGGCGTCACGCCAGGGATCAAAATCTTCTGCTAGGTAGGCATCATTGTACACAAAACTAGCAAGCATGATGAACAATGAGACAAAAATAGGTGCCATTAAGGTGAACGGACGAAGTAAATCGATATACCCTCGTATCTTTGGTGAAAGAATCCGTGTTTTACTATACGGATCTTTCATAGTTAATTTCATTGGCATGAGAGTTACCAGCGTGATAGCTATTTTTTTGTGTGTACAGAAGGACGTATCTATATAGATACCTGTGAGAGTTGTATAAATACTTTGTTATTTCTCTAACAAAAAAGAGGTTACTATTAGGAAAACAGGGAACTGACAAGTTTTCCTGCATTCACAGCACAGTTATAGCCTACACCTGGAGCTTTTACACAATCACCAACAAGATAGAAACCCTGTACTGGTGTTTGAATAGATGGTTTGTCATTATCAATGGTTTTTGCTACACCATCTAACTGCCAGATAGCTGGGTAGAGTGCCCATTGGAGATGATCGTGATAATGCGGCATGATTTTTTCTAGATTGGCATCAAGAACTGTTTTGAGTTTCATAAGAAGACTAGTATCTTTTGCTTCTGATGGTGAGCAGATGATATATGCTTGAATCAGGTATTTTTCTGGTGGAGCCATCCCTGAGTTAGGGTGAGCTGTCATGCAATCAATCATTCCAACAGCATCGTTTCCCTGCAGACCTACGTCTCGTTCAATAAATAAAAACGTCTTACCCAGAAGATCTGAAGGGATGGTATCAAGAGCATAATAGGCACAGAGACTCCCCGTACCCTCTAGACGTTGTAGGGTGTTTACATAGTCTTTAGGAAATATTTGTTTATCAACAAGTGAGAAAAGCTGTTGCACTGGTACATTAGATATAATGGCATCAAAGGAGAACGTGCTTTCTTGTGTTTTCAGCCCTAATACCTTGTTTTGTGCAATATCAACATGGGTAACAGGAGTGTTCAGATGAATCGTTGCACCATGCGTCGTGAGATAATGAACAAGCTCGTTGCTGATGCTTTGTAATCCAGTATGTGGATAGCCTACAGGTTTTGAGCCTGATAGAAGATTTTTTTGTGCTCGAAATGCTTCACCAGTGGAAATACTATGAAGATCATTTACAGTGGTAATCACACGGGAGAATAACTCAAGGGTGAGCTTCATTTTCCCTTTCCCATATCGGTGTATAGTATCACTCATGGGAACTGCGTCTAACTCCTTCATTTTTTTTTCTCCAGCCAGCAGCAAGCGGAGGATGTTTGGGATCATTTTTATCTTATCAAGCGTTGAAAGAAAGGGATACCGGTAGCCTTTTTCATTGATATAGGCAAGGCGTGTTTCAGCCATCTGCATGGGTGGTTCTTCTAACAATGAGAAGAGATGATTGAGATTTGATACAACACCTCCTCCGATGACATGGAACCCGAAATCAAAGCTATATCCATTGAGAAGATGTTTAGCAAAAATCGTATCGATATCAGGGTCTGCAAAAGGAAGGTGTAGGTTGAATCGCTGGAGTTGGTTCAGATAGGTACTTTTTGTGAGGTGTTTACCTTGGAAGGTGAGGGCTCGTCCTCCTACGCATGATTCTCGTTCAAAGAGGGTGACCTTGTGACCTTGTTTTGTCAGCAGTGATCCTGCTGTTAACCCACCGATACCTGCGCCTATGATGCCGATTTTTTTTGCTGTCGTCATGATTATAACACCGGTTTAAAGAGATGTTCGTGGATGAGAAGGGTGAAGAGGATGTACCATATAAAAGGAAAGATGATGAGGATGACGACAGGGATGAATCCTATGAGATAAAACAACATTAAGGGGATCAAAGAGTAGCGTAGAAAAGTCTGACCTGTGATGAGTTTTCGTAGTTTACTTCTGTCAAAGGTTTTTTGTGAGAGGAATTTTTCACTTAAGACAAGAACACCGATGGAGAAGATGAGCAGGATAATTAGATGCGCAGGTGAACTTGTTTGGCTGAAGTAGGTGAAGGGGAGAAAGACTAAGATGATGGAGATGATCCTGATAAATAGGCCACTGACTCGAAAGACTGTGGGGACGACTAGGGTATTTTCTTTTGTGACATGTACCCCGCTTGAGAGGGCAAAGTTTTTCACATTCATGAGGTAGTCATGATCTGCATCTTTTAATCCTCCCATGATAGCGTTCATGTAGAGCAGTTGATTAAAGGTGAGCAGGGCAAAGATCCAGGTGAATATCGTGAGTTGGCCTTGTGGTAAGACAAGATAGGCACCTGTGAGAACGAGAAATCCTTCTGATAATGCAACAAGTATGTCTGATCCAACAAAGCGTTTGCCATAGATATTGTAGAGGGTTCCAAGGAGTGCTGATAGAAGGATGAATCCAAGGGCTATTCCAAAGGAGATATTAGGGGTGTAGAACCATCCGAAGATGATGACGAAGGCGAGAATGAAGGTAGCTATGCAAATAAAGACAGCTGTATGTTGTGAGATGGTTCCTTTGACAAGTGGTCGATTTCCTAGTTCTTTAGAGAGTTTATCAACTTTGACATCGATGTAATCATTGAGGACAAACCCATAGATCGCTGAGCAGGCACCTAAAAGAAATAATAATATCAACAAGTAAATATCAGTGA
>Ga0272442_10007198_pt1 | contig 14455 bp, 18 predicted proteins | sample SSMForm2O_FD_200262 | JGI IMG/M metagenome (GOLD analysis project Ga0272442, IMG submission 200262) | Marine sediment archaeal communities from Little Sippewissett salt marsh, Falmouth, MA, United States - SSM-Form-2O | ecosystem: Environmental > Aquatic > Marine > Wetlands > Sediment ...
GACGTTGAACACCCGCACGTGAATGACAACGTGAAGCTGCTTCCCGTTAGTAGAGAGCCACCTCGCTGATAACCTGGAGGATCTCGCGAATTTCGCCGGCGAGCGCTCCTGGCCGTCAGCCGGATTTCACCCTTCCCAGTGCCTACAACGCGCCCGACAACTACCCGAGTTGGCTGACCCCGCCATGTAGGGATCCTTCCCTTGACGATGCACGCCTCTACGATCGATCTTAGGGGAGCTTCAGTACCTGTTGATGCAGATCAACAGCCCTCATCTGACCGACCACTCGCTGTGGCCGATTGTCAAGGGGTCCTTGCAGCGAAGTGGAGTGGCTATTTCAACCACGAGGCACAAACGGTCACCCTCAAATCGCCTCCGTTGCGACAAGGGACCCAATACCGGTACTGCTTCTCTCGAGGCCATTTCTACTGCTCATAACCAGTTACCAGGCGCTACATCAACCAGGATCCGGCGAGGCCACCAGGAGACGGTCTCACATCAAAGCAGAGACGTAGACGGACAGGGGGGTATGCCCTGCCACAAACTCTGCCCTCTGTTGATGGTCATACACTGAACCTCGATAGGCGGAAACGTCGACTACTCAAGCCACCGGGTGCCGCGCCGTAGCAGGCGAGCTTGTCCGAGCGGGGGGCACCGAAGGGCCAAGTCCGCTCAGTCGATCTGCCCTTCCCAGAGATTTCGACTTCGTCATCTCTGAAGGCGATCCTCTAAACCTCTTCCGAGACGCGCTCTATGGCTCGAAAGAGTCGGGAGTCTACCTACTACAGAAAGGAGTAAGGGGTACTCACCCTGACACTTCGCTCGTTCGGACAACTGAGCCACCTCCGGCGAAGTGCTGACCGTGGTGGAAGGGTTCCTCGTCCGCGCAGAGTGCGGACCCACTGCTCAGTCTCCGACAAGCAGTGCGACCAGTGAGCAACCTCCGCTGGATCTTCGGATACACTAATGAATGGGGTTCGCTAAGGCAGCGACGCGATAGGAGGTAGCATGAGAATCGCAGAGCTGTCAACGAGAACTGGATACTCGATCGATCAGGCCAGGCGGCGACTCAACGCCCTTCACGAGGAAGGTGTCATCCAGCGTGAGCGACAGACACAGACCCCAAGAGCCTGGGAGTACGCACCGCAGACCGTGGAACTACTGAAAACGCTGAATCGCCTTGAGCATGCCGGGTGCACATGCAAGGAGGCAATCGCAATCGTGGCCGCCGAGTGTCGAGCCGCGCTTTGTACCGCTGGTAGTGAAGACTCGTACGGAGAGGTGCGAGGATTTCGCGTCTCACTAACCATCGAGATTCGGAATACCGTGCGCGACCTGCTCTCCAAGACGACTGCCTCAGTGGCCTTCGATTTTCGGAAGCTGGCTGGTGCAAAGGGTGTTGATCCGATCAACAACTGACCCACAGGATTCTACGATAATTCTATTCCTATCTACATTGTCCTCAAATTTCGAGTAGGCCTGAGGCCCTTGGATGGAGAACTCGTCCTGCTCGCCAGGCGCAAGGAGAGTTGTCCTCACTCTTCGGATATGCCTAGAAGACGACGCCCGATACGAGGATGATGTTGGCAAATGGAGTGAACTCACCGGTCCTAACCATTGCTTTCATCTCCTTGCCCTCTAGTGCTCCATTGAGGACAAGGTCCCTGAGCTCTGCATGCGGGATTGCCTCTTGCGCGACTGGACGTCCTTTGTTGGACACACTGGCCAGGAGTCTCTGAAACACCGCAAAGGCTTCCGGACTCTCAAGCTCAGTCTCCTTGGCAAGGATCGCGCTTTCGATCTCAAGCTCCTCGAGGACTGTACTCAGGACGTCAGCTACCCTGGGCACATTCCGCCCAACTGCCAGGTCGATGCAGGCCGTCTGCTCGTGCCGTGGGAATGGGAATCCACGGTCGACGATCGCCAGCATGTCTTTGTGGCCGAGAGCCGCGATCGCTTTGGCTAGGTCGCAATGCAGTATTCCGTGCGTCTTCATCTTCCTTCTCCCGTCTGTCGAATTGCCTACTCTGCTTGGTCAGCCTCGGCGCTATCCGATGCCGACACCGTTGCCTGGCAGGGAGCGGTTAGCCCGAACCTGCTTGTAACTCCTTGTACAACTGCCCTGGGCCTACGAATCGGAATCCTAGCTCGATAGCGCGGTCGAAGAAACGCTTGAGCCACATCCCCCTTGTCTTGTCGAAAACCGCCTTGCTGGGGGTTCCGTGGTCATGACTGCAGAAGCTCCAGACCTGGCCCGCAGAGAGGACCTCATCCAGCTTTCCGATCAGGTAGTCTAGATATGTGTCCCCGTACCTACGGTTGTCGAAGCGCTCCCAATAGAAGTCGTCCTGATACCCATGGATGCCCAGCTCGAGGATCTCCGGGAAGCCCTGGTCGCGATAGAAAAACGGCTGCTCCGTGAACGGCGTTGGCTGGCAATCACGACACTCGCGAGCATTCGTGCGGATCCAGCAAAGCCCGTACTCCTCGATGATTGCCAGAATGTCAGGCCGATCAGCAAGGCCTCTGTAGTAGCCCCAAGGACCCGTGAGTCCTCTGCATCTGGTGGCCAAGGTGTCCTCGATCAGAGCCTGGGTTCTGCCCAGCTCCTCCCGGATCTTGTCAAGTGATGCACCCACCTTAATGAAGCTTGGGTACGAGCCATGTACGGGTCTCCCGTCTTGTGGGGTCATGTAGATGGTTTTAAGAAGTACGTGGCTATAAGTATGCTGCCCCACAGTAAGGAGGGGATCGCTCGCCATTCCGGCAATCATGTCAGCATGCTTCTCAAACGTTTCGCCCGTTACGTAGATGGCCCAGGGGATGCCCAGCCTGGTATGAAGTGCTGCTGCTCCCTCGAGGAATCCGACCGTGCTTTCGGACGCGGTCTCCACGTCATACCCCACGATGATGGTTGGTTTCACTCCTGCCTCCAAGGGGTTTCAGCTCCTGAGGCGACGTGGCTCCGACTGCTATCGAAGAAAGACATCTCGCTTTCCCCCACCTCTGGTGGATCGTGTGGGTACTACCATCTCGCTTCAGCAATTGGCCACGAGTATGGCTCTCGCCATCCGCCCTTGACTTCGCAGACTCAACAGCGCACGTCTGCAGACTACGCGACATCAACACCTGCGCACCCGGAAACTTCTCAGACCAATTCTGCATGACCCTCAGTTTGCTCCTGGATCTCAGGGTTGATTTGAAGCACGGACTCGAGCTGCCCGAAGACCTTTCGGAAGGCTTCAGCGTAGTGTTCCATGAGTTCCATGGGCTGGCAGTAGAGCGGATATGACTCGGCTCCCACGATGATCGAACTATCGCAAAGCAGAGCTGTCTCCGGGTACTGTGCAGGGTCATATTGGACGCTCCCCTTGTAGTGCGGGCAAGAGAACGGGCAGCCGAGTCCATAGCCTGATGCCTGTGTGAAGAGTGGATTGCCTGGCAGTGGGAACGTCTGCCACAGAGCAACAGAAACCCCTTCCGCACGGAGAGCTGTCAGCACCTGGTCTCGGAACAGGCTCTGTTCGACCTCCAGGCCGAGCTGCCCCGGGTCAAGTCTGACTCTGTACTTGTGATAGTTGGTCGTGCGATCATCCGGTACGAAGGGAGGAGTGATGCCGTCAATCTTTCCAAGTTGCTCAGTGAGGTACTTCCCGTTCCGAACGGAGGTCTGATTGCTGCTGTCAAGAAGCTTCAACTGGCTCCTCGCGAGAGCGGCCGGCAGCTCCTGGGACCTGTAGTGCCAGCCCAGAGTGTAGGCCTTGTAAGATCGCCCTCTTGCAGGGCTAACATGCTCGCCAAACATCCTCGTCATGTTGGCCTTTGCGAGATACTCGTCAGAGTCAGTCACGAACAGCCCGCCTTCGCCCCCCACGAGATTCTTGGTGCTGTTCAGACTAAAGGTGGCCATCGGCGCGAGTGTCCCAGCCTTGCGACCTTTGTATGTCGAGCCGTGGGCTTGACAGGAATCCTCGATAAGGATGAGGCCATGCCGCTCAGCGATGCCGTGCAGTTCATCCCAGTCGGCCGGGAGCCCGTGAATGTCAACCGCCACAATTGCCTTCGTTAGTGGCGTGATCTGCTCCTCTACTGAATCAGTTGAGATGTTGTATGTCCGCGGATCGATGTCCGCAAAGACCGGAATGGCGTTGTTGTGTACTATGGCGGTCGCCGAAGCGAGAAACGAGAACGCAGGTGTAATGACCTCATCACCTGGTCCGACCCCGGCGGCCGCAATTGCGCAGTGCAACGCCGCAGTTCCGCTGTTCAAGGCGAGGCAGTGTCTCACGCCGACGTAATCGGCCCATTCGGCCTCAAGAGCGGAAACTTCGGGCGCGTAAGGACCCCACAAGGTTCCTCGTTCGAGCACCCTCAGCACCGACTGCTTGTCCTCGTCTCGAATGATCGGCCAAGACACAGCCAGTCCCTCCGGAACGGCCCTCGACCCTCCGTCAACTGCCAGCTTCCGCATCTTCATCACCTCTTCCTCTTCTTCACCGACTTGGGTCCACAACTACCTTGATGGCTTGTCCCTTCCTCAGCAGCTCGATCCCATCCCAGATCTCTGTAAGGCCGATGCGATGGGTGACTAGCTTGGAGAGACCACGGGCAACGGAGTCGTCTTCCAGCAACGAGACGGCTATCGGGAACGATGCGTTTGCCAGCCAAGATCCGATGACCGTGACTTCCTTCATCGTGACGTGGGATTGCGGGAGCGAGCAGATGGCTTGAGCTTGCACTCCGAATGGAACAACACGCCCGCCTTTGCGAACAAGCTCTACGGCTTGAGCTAGTTGGCTGCCGACCACGTCGAAGACAAGGTCAGCCCCGATCGTGGTAATCCCGCGGATCGCTTCCTCCAGATCCTGCTCCGTTACGTCAATGACCTGGCCAAGCTTCAGCGATCTGGCAAAGGCAACGCGAAATGGCGCCTTCTCGGCGATCAGCGTCAGGCTTGCGCCCGAAGCCCTGCAAAGCATGGCGATCATCAGGCCAATCGGGCCTGCGCCGATCACAAGGACAGATTCACCAGGCCTGGGACTTGCCTTCCAAACGGCGCTGACTGCACAGGCGAGCGGCTCAGCACAGGCCGCAATCCCAGGAGGGACGTCCCCGGCCACTCGGTGAATCACTCTTCGCGAAACCCGGCAGTACTCGGCGAAAGCTCCGTCCCCATCTATTCCGAGCGCGGTCATGTTCTCACAGAGATTGAATCGATGCGCCTGACACTGCCTACAGACGCCGCAGGGCAGATTGGGATTCACGACAACTCGATCCCCAAGCTCCAGATCCGAGACCTCGTACCCAACTGCCACGACCGTTCCTGTGAACTCGTGGCCAAGGATGGTGTTTGGTGTGGCGTGGTACCCGGGAGGTGTGGCTACAATGTGAATGTCCGTTCCACAGATGCTGACAGCGTCAACCTTCAGCAACACGTCATCGCCCCGCACAATTCCGGGTACCTGGACCTCCTTGAGCTCCAGTCGTCCCGCTCCTTCGAAGACGGCGGCTAGCATGGTCTCCGGCATGGTGCCTCCTGAGTGATGGAATCCGCGATCGCAAACACGTGAGTCCTGCCATGGCTGTTCGGCAGCCATTTCGCACGCCTTGTCATCATGCTGCTGTCGCAGCGGGCAGATGTTCCTAGCTTGAAGCTATAGACCGGGGCGGTGCACATGATTCCCCCTCCATTAGAGTAGCGGACAACACAATTCGCCGACCTTGTCCGTCATCGCGCGGCGACATGCGCCGTAGAAGACTCTCTAGGGCCGCATTGGCCAAGGCGCGAACGGGCTGTCTCATCGTCGCTATGGCTGGGCTCACAGCCGATGTCAGTGAGATGCCGTCGAAACCGAGAAGGGATAGGTCCGCGGGTATATCCATCCCTAGTGACCTGGCACCACTCAGTACGCCCAGTGCCAGGAGATCGTTGCAGGCGAAGATCGCTGTAGGTCGCACAGGCTTGCTAAGGATCTCGAGTGATGCCTGTCGTCCTGCTTCGTACGAGAAGTCGACGTGCATGACTCGATGAGGAACGGCCCCTTCGACCTCCGCCATCGCGTCCATGTATCCCGCAACTCGATCATTGCTCGGCTGAAGATCCGTGCCGCCCGCCAGGCATGCGATCTCTCGGTGTCCTAGTCCTAGCAAGTAGGAGGTTGCCGCGCGACCAGCCTGGCGGTTGTCCACGAGGATCATATCTGGCTCTGCCAGCGGAAGCTCACGATCGATCAGCGTCACTGGCATGGCGTGGAGTAGTAGCTGGCGGAGGATAGCGTCATCACATCCGCTTGAGATGAAGAGTACGCCGTCTACCTTCTGCGCAAGGAGAGTGTTGATATACGCTTCGGCCCTCTCCGCCTTGTTGTGCGTATTGCACAGAACGACATTGTACCCAGCCCTGAATCCTTCATCTTCGATGGCACAGGAGAGTTCTGCGAAGAAAGGGTTCGAGTTGTCAGGGAGCACAAGCCCTATTGTCTTTGTCTCGCCACTCCGCAATCCGCTTGCAAGCAAGTTGGGGACGTAGTTCAGTTGCTTCACAGCCGTCCGAACACGTGCGGCTAGCTCAGGACTGACGCTTCGCTTTCCTGTCAGCACGTTGGAGACCGTCGCGACCGAAACGCCGGCAACCTCTGCTACATCCTTCAGCGTGCTCAAGTCCCGTGCCTCCTGTAGATCTCTATTGGCCGTGAGCCACATGGAAGAAGTCGCCCATGGTCATCGCGATACGGTTCGCTACGCAAGAGACTCATCAGAGTGGTGGTCAATGTAGTCTAGGTTCAGCTCGACTCCGAGTCCTGGCCGACTCGACAGGTGCAGACTCCCATTGCGTATGTCCAAGGGTGGATCAACCACCTCGTTGTAGGCAGGGAGGAAGGAGCTAGAAAGCTCGAGCCTGGAGAAGTTCGGGACTGCCATCATCGTGTGCGCGCCGGCTAGGACCTGGAGAGCCCCTTCGGCGTTATGAGGGCTGACTGGGATGTGCCAGATCTCGGCTAGCGATGCGATCTTGCGTAGTTCGCTTATCCCGCCTGTCCAGACCACGTCTGCCATGAGGTAGTCCACGAGGCGTGCAGCGAGGACAGGCATGACCTGCCAGCGAGTGAAGAGCCTCTCCCCGACGCACAACGGCGCATCGACTGACTCCTTCACTTGCCTAAGCGCCTCAAGAGACTCCGGCGGACAGGGCTCCTCGAACCAGGTGGGATCGTACTCCAAGAGGCTTCGAATCAGGCGTATTGCCGTCGGGACGTTGAAATTGGCGTGCATCTCTACCATGAGCTGTATGTCAGATCCTATGGCGTTGCGGATCTCTCTGATCGTTGAGATCGCCTGGTTCTCGCCCTGCGGGGAGAGGAACCCGTCCAGGTACTGGATCCCACCAACTGCTCTTCGGGAACCTGTCTCCGACCAGAATGGGTCCGTCTTGAGTGCGGTGAAGCCCTCTTCCACGAGTCTGACGCAGTCCTCGGCGACCTCCGTGGGTGTCCCGGGCCGTGGATGGGTGTAGAGGTCAATCGCATCCCTGACTTCCCCACCAAGCAATGCGTAGACTGGGAGACCTGTGGCTTTCCCCTTGATGTCCCAGAGCGCGATGTCAATCGCGCTTGCTGCAGCAGTCACTATCCCCAGAGCCCCAATCGAGATGCTGTAGCGGAAGAGCTTGTTCCAGATACGCTCGGTAGCAAATGGATCCTCGCCAATCAGGCTTCCCGCCATCCCCTTGATCAGCCGAGCTACTGCCGCAGAGGCTCTTGGGTATGTGAATTCCCCGTATCCGTTGATTCCTTCGTCGGTTTCTACCACCACAAAAGCCCATGGGTGTGGCCAGTCTGCCGTAGAGACAGCCGTCGAATTGCCGGGAAATACCACACCGTGAATCGTTATATCAGTTATCTTCACACTCAATCCTCCAACACTCGTTACTTGAAAGCACACCCCTTGCCATGTCTTCAATCTCCCTAACGCTCGCAGCATTCCTAGGAACGCTGCGAGCACCACGAGAATGCAGAACAGCACTCAAGTATTTACTAGGACTAGGGTTCAGGAGATCATCAGCGCTGTGCCTGATCCCATGGGATCGCCGCTTCGATCGGAACCTCCACTTCTCCAGAGGCCCGGAGGCACTGAGCCTTCCACCTGCTGTCGCGTAATTCTCGCTCACTAGGTCTTCCCTCTTGTTCGGGGCCTTCCCAAGTCCAAGCGTGATTCCGGTCACGAAAATTCCTTCGAAACTTGACTTAATGGATTAACAGCATATACTAAGCCCGGCATGAAAGCAAGCTCGCTTCGCAGCACAGTAGAGGCAGGCGCTGTAGTCCTAGGGGTGCAATGCGTCGTAGGGACTCCGTCGATGGTCGAGTTCCTAGGCGAGTTAGGCTTCGATTTTGTCTGGATTGACCTTGAGCACGGCGGCGGGAGTGCTCATGATACGCGGCATCTGGAGGATCTCGCACGGGCGGCAGCCGCGGGAGGAACCGAGATCCTGCTTCGCGTCACAAGGGCTGACAGCAGCATGATCAACTCGGTACTGGACGCGGGCATCAGGAATCTCCTAGTACCCCAAGTCAGAATGGCCTCCGAGGTCGAGGACTCCATCCGAGCATCTCGGTTCGAATACCAAGGCGAGCCTGGAGGCCGAGGGCTGGGTTCCGTCCGTGCCAACAGCTGGGGACGGGCATCTGCGGAATGGGCGCAAGAAGAGGATCTGTCCACCTTTGTGGGCGTCATGATCGAGAACCGAGCTGCCATCGAGAATCTGGACCGGATTCTGTACGTCTTGGGTCTTGGCTTTGCATACATAGGCCCCTCTGACTTGTCGGTCTCGTACGGATGCACGAAGCAGACGGAAGATGTCAGAGTAACGGACGCGGTCAGGAAGATTGAGGAGCAGGCAAGGCTGGCAAGCGTCCCCGTAGGCAAGGGGGTCAACTCTCTCGAGGCCGGCATCGAGGCACTCAAGGCGGGGTACCAGATTCTCCGTATCGGCGGCGATTTAGCAGCCATTAGAGCTTCTCTTGGCTCATGGTTAAACGATTTAAGAGAAGTGCAGGCGTCGCTCCACTAGATCAAGGAGGTGAGTCCTCAAGCACGAGACTGGCGGCGACTCGCGGAGAGAGGCGGTACAGGAATCAAGGAGGTATTCAATGCGTCTGCGGCATCTAGTATTAGCAGTATCGGTCTGCTCGCTGTTGGCCATCACCTCAGCGGCAGCTGAATTGGCGGATACCCAGGTCTTCAGGATTGGGCACGACTACTCGGAGATCGGCACTCTTGATCCCACGCGTGGCGCGGGGACCGACAGCAAGACACCGATCCACACGATATTCGAGGGGTTGGCTCGTTTTCCTCTTGGGAAACTGACCTATGACGAAATCGAGCCAGCTCTCGCAGAGTCGTGGGAGATCTCTGAGAGCGGACTTGTCTGGACATTCCACCTTCGTCAGGGTGTCATGTTTCACAAGGGCTACGGAGAGATGACGTCGGAAGACGTCAAGTTCAGCTACGAACGCCACACCGACCCCGATACTGGCTCGGTGTGGGCCGGAAACTACGCGGGGATAATCGAGCGGATTGAAACGCCTAGTCCGTATGAGGTGCGCTTCATTCTCAAGACACCCTACCCATGGTTTCTGACACTCGTGTTGGACACCGATGGCGGGTACATCGTGTCCAAGGCAGCGGTTGAAGATCTCGGGCTGGATGACTTCCAGTTCAATCCCGTAGGTACAGGACCATTCGAGTTTTCGAACTACGTGCCCATGGACAAGCTGGTGCTCGCGCGGTTTGACGAGTACTGGCGAGGGACGCCAATACTCGAGGAGGTTGTCTACCATCTCTTGCCGGACGAGACTGCAAGGGTGCTTGCACTGAAGGCTGGAGAGCTGGATGCGCTTCGAGGATCCGAGGAAGCACAGTGGGTGCAAAGCCGGATTGACGAGGGGTACATCGTTGATCTCTCGAGAACTCAGCTTCAAGAGATCTACATCAACCTGACCCGAGAGCCGTGGGACGACATCAGGGTTCGAAGGGCGCTTGCACACGCAATCGACCGCGAGGCGTTTCTGCAGTACTTCGGCATCGTGGCTGAGCCCGCCTACTTCTCCGGCTTCCCGCCTCACGTATTCGGAAGCCTTACGCTGGAGGAATGCCCTTCAGTGCTCCAGTACGAATACAACCCGGCAAAGGCGCGGCAGCTTCTCGCCGAGGCAGGTTTCCCAGACGGCTTCACGGACAGCACGTACATCTCAGAGACTCCTGGGCGGCTGAACCCGTGGCTGATTGTTCAGGAGCAGTTGCGAGCGGTTGGCATCAACCTCGAGCTCATCGTGGTTGAGCACTCAGTCTTCCATGAGAAGTCAAGGGGAGACGAAAACAGCCTTACGGACTACGCATGCAACCGCGTGCCTCTGGCTGACGTCTTCCTTACGCAGTTCTTTCACTCAGACTCAATAGTCGGGAAGGACACCGCTGTCACCAACTTCTCTCACTACGGCGATGTTCTTGACTCGATCGACGAGGAGATCGAGGCTGCACGAGCAACCACCGATCTGGAGGAACAGCGACTCCTATACCAGACTGCGCAGATGAAGCTGCTACGAGACATCCCATCAATCCCCTGCTTCGTTAGGGGGGCAGTGCTGGTCAGGCAGCCTTACGTGGATCTCGGTTATGAGCTGGAGGCAACGCTCCTCTATGGCTACGCAGTTACCGAGAATACGAGAATCCTAGAGCACTAGAAGGCCGAATGCCAGCGACGCGAGGAGACGGGCACCCGCCTCCTCGCGCCGCATCAGAGCGTGCTCCTACCTGGGGAGGTATTGGGCAATGTGCGCTAGTGGCTATACTGATTACGTAGTCAGGGTGGTAGCCTCAAGTCGGTGCTCGGCTGGGGCAAGTCCGGAGCCAGTTGCGCCCCGCGGCCTTTCGCTAAGCGACTACCTGGGCACCTGGTGCGCTGTTCCTGAAGGGAGAGGGGATTCGACATCGTGTTAGCCTATGCCCTCCGCAGACTCTCGGCTGGTGTAGTAACGGCTGCCGTGGTCGTCACATGTATCTTCTTTGCCATGAGGGTTCTCCCTGGGGACCCAGCCATCGCAATCCTAGGTGACTACGCCTCTCAGGAAGCAGTTGAAGCTCTGAGGGAGAATCTGAATCTCAACCAGCCGCTTTGGCGCCAATACCTTTCTTTCTGGATCGGTGTCGTGCAAGGCGATCTTGGAAGGTCGTTCAGCAGCCGTCGGCCGGTTGCATCGATGATCGGCCAGGCCCTGCCGTATACGTTCAGCCTAATCGCCCTTGGTGTGCTCCTAGGCTGCCTAATGGGGGTGCCGCTTGGCGTGCTATCGGCTGTGAAACGCAACACGTGGGTCGACCACTTGGCCAGAGTGGCTTCGCTGATTGGTCTATCATTTCCCAGTTTCTTGTTCGCGATCGGGTTGCTCTACATCTTTTCCCTAAAGCTGGGCCTTTTTCCAATCATGGGCGGAGGTGACCTCTCCTCGGTTGTTGATACACTACACCATCTCTTCTTGCCTGCACTTGGTCTGGGCCTGATGCTAGCTGCGTTCCTCTCAAGAGCGACTCGATCTGCCATGCTGGAGGCGCTCGGACAGGACTACATGACGACGGCGAGAAGCAAGGGCCTGGCGGAAAGGGTGGTGGTGTACAAGCATGCTCTCCGAAACGCACTCCTCCCTGTGGCGACATTCGTGGGGGTTTATGTGGGAGTTCTGCTTGCAGCGGGCGTCATCAGTGACGTCGTGTTTGGAAGGCCTGGTCTGGGAAGGCTGCTAGCTGAGTCCATCCGTCGAAGAGACTACGTAGTGATCCAGTCAGGACTAATGGTGCTCGCAGTCATGGTCGTCGCCACGAATCTCCTCACTGATCTCGTGTACTGCGTCATCGATCCGCGGATCCGCTACTAGCAGGTTGCGCGTTCATGGAATCTGCTCAGCCACCTGCTTGATGTGAGAGCAGTCGCCGCAGGAGCATGGAGTGTGCTACTCATAAGGAAGACATCGGCTGCTAACGCGGCTTCAGGTGGCCGAATCGAGGAGAAAAACGTGAAGTGGAGAGCAGCACTGAAACGGAACAAGCTAGCGTACGTGGGTGCCTGCATCGTTCTTATTGTGGCAGGCGCAGCAGCGCTGGCTGACTCGATTGCCACGCACCCCCCAGTCGCAATGGATTTGCAGCACAGGTTTGCGCCCCCGTCCCGTACGCACCTTCTGGGCACTGATAGGTTCGGTCGCGATCTCTATAGCAGGCTGCTCTACGGGACTCGAGCGTCTCTTCTGATGGGGTGTGTGAGCACTTTCTGCAGTGCGTGCATCGGCTCACTTCTAGGTGTCTTCGGAGGTCTCCGGGGAGGCTGGTTCGACAGCCTGCTGATGAAGGGTGTCGATATTCTCATGGCGCTGCCGAGTTTGCTGTTAGGAATGCTACTAGTAGCTGTGCTTGGTCCAGGACAGAACAAGGTCATGATTGCGATCGGCCTGGCATTGCTGCCGAGGTTCATACGAGTCGCTCGTGCACCCGTCCTATCCCTGAGAGAAGCGGCGTACGTTGAGGCCGCTCGAGCGATCGGCGCAGGCGAGGTGCGCGTGGCACTCGTGCATATCATCCCGAACGTCCTCGGCACTGTCATCGTCGCTGTGGCTCTCTGGTTGTCGACAGCTCTCCGCCTTGAGGCGTCGCTTGGGTTTCTCGGGTTCGGCGTCCAGGAGCCCGATCCGAGCCTAGGCCTCATGGTCAGCGACGGGCTGAAGTCCCTGCTTCATGCACCACACGCCAGCTTTGTGCCGGGCGTGCTCATTGCCATTCTAGTTCTTGGCTTCAACCTCATTGGCGATGGGCTGCGCGATGTGCTGGATCCCAAGCTTGGCGCCTAGCGGATGAATGCGTGGACGGAGAGAAGCCTCTGAGGAGGTTGCAGTACTCATCCTGAGAGGCGAAGCCCCGTCTTCCGAGTAAGGAAGGATCTAGCGGTTCCGTGGGAACCGCGGAGGGATCCACATGAACGGAACTGCACGCTTGCCATTGCTGGCGAGCGGGGGACGTGCACAGTAATGGATCCTGACGTCCGCCCCATCTAGGAGGGAAATGATAGCAGTAGTAGGGAGTTGTAATGTTGATCTGGTGATTACCGTTGGCCGGCTCCCATCTCGCGGCGAAACCGTTTCCGGAGACTCACTTGTCCAGCACCTAGGAGGCAAGGGAGCCAACCAGGCAGTGGCCTGCGCGCGGCTTGGAGCGCGAACATCACTCTACGCTGTCGTGGGGAGTGACGAGCCCGGCCGCGCCCTCATGCGGTCATTTCAGGAAGAGAGAGTAGACACGCGCCACGTGAAACGCATTGAGGGTGTGCCGACTGGCACCGCGAACATCTGGGTCGAGAAAGACGGCGGCAATTCCATCGTCTATATCCCCGGCGCCAATGCATTCCTGAACCTGGGGTACGTGAAACAGGTGTTCCCCCATGTAAGCGACGCAAACGTTGTACTACTTCAGCTCGAGACCCCTCTCAGCGCAGTTGTCCACTTGCTCCGGTGTCTTGCACAGCTATCACAACGCCCGAAGATCATCCTTGACCCTGCACCCGCGCAGAGCCTCACCAGAGCGCTTCTCGCCGAGGTGGACGTACTCACCCCCAACGAGTCTGAGATCACTGCTCTTACAGGCACAGCAACGATCAAGGAAGCCTGCTATCAGTTGCGGAGCCGCGGAGCCCGTGCGGTAGTCTGCAAGATGGGGAAACAGGGGGCCGTGCTTTCGAGCGAAGGTGGATACCACAAGTACCCAGCGTTCCCCGTGCGTGCTACCGATACCACAGGTGCCGGCGATGCTTTCAACGCTGGTCTTGCCTACTGCCTGAACGACGGGATTCCTATTGAGGAGGCAATCGTATTCGCGAACGCTTGCGGCGCTCTTGCCACTACGAGCGCTGGAGCGCAGCCGTCCCTCCCGACAATCAAAGAGGTTCGGAGACTACTGATGCCCTCGGGCTGATAGCACTGACCAGGTGGAAACCGGGCGTGCCATGACCTAGATCAGCGCTCCTAGGGTGTCGAATTTCGCAGTACTGTTTACGGGTGGGCGAGTGAGGTAGGGAGAAGAAAGAGGGCCATCAGAGCGGAATCTCCAGGTAGCGATCAAACAACCTGGGAGGTTCGCCGATGACCCTCGAAGACAAGGGACACGCTTTCCGTCTCCATGTCCTCCAACGCGCCGAAGAACTGGGAAACGTCAGTGCAGCCTGCCGCGAGGTGGGCATCTCGCGAACGCTGTTCTACCGATGGAAGAAACGCTTCACACGCTACGGAGCTGAACCGCCCCGGGTTTTCCGGAGGCTTCATGGCTTGAGTCCGGCAACCATTGCCGGAGCCTCCTGGCTCTCGTAGTGTAGCTCCTCGAACTCAGCAGGTGGAATATCCCCGATTGGCTCTAGTAG
>Ga0272442_10007201_pt1 | contig 14449 bp, 7 predicted proteins | sample SSMForm2O_FD_200262 | JGI IMG/M metagenome (GOLD analysis project Ga0272442, IMG submission 200262) | Marine sediment archaeal communities from Little Sippewissett salt marsh, Falmouth, MA, United States - SSM-Form-2O | ecosystem: Environmental > Aquatic > Marine > Wetlands > Sediment ...
TCTACCGCGATCCCGACGGTGTAATGTGGTTTGGGACCTATGGCGGTGTGTCCCGGTATGATGGAAAGGAATTCAGTAACTTCACTACAAAGGACGGATTGGTACATAACTGTGTCACCGTTATACATCGTGATCCGGACGGTATGATTTGGTTTGGAACCGGTGGTCATCTATACAGCGGGGGTGGAGGTGGAATCTCCCGCTATGATGGAAAGGAATTCATTAATCTTACTACCGAAGACGGATTGGCAAACAGCAACATCGGGGCCATATATCGCGACTCAGACGGTATAATGTGGTTTGGAACCCACGGCGGCGTATCTCGCTATGACGGCAATGAATTCATCAACTTCACCGCTGAGGACGGATTAGCGCATGACAAAATCAACGCCATCCATGGTGACCCTGGCGGAGTATTGTGGTTTGGGACATCAGGTGGCGTCTCCAGATACGATGGAAAGGGGTTCGTCAGCTTCACCAGCAAAGATGGATTGGTACATGATGCAATTACATCCGGCTGCAGCGACACCGATGGTGTGATGTGGCTGGGCACAAGATATGGCGTTTCTCGTTATGATGGTAAAGACTTTGTCAATTTCACGAGTGAGGACGGACTGATAAATAGAAATGTAAATGTCATATACTGTGCACCGGATGGCGTAGTATGGTTCGGTACAGAGGGAGGCGTATCTCGATATGATGGTAAGGAGTTCGTCAATTACCCAATCAGGTTGGGCTCGTATGGCGCGGTTTGGGCGCTCCATCGTAGTCCAGACGGTGTAATGTGGTTCGGGATACATGGTGGTGGTCTTCTACGCTACGACGGGGAGGTATTTGAGAGCTTCACTGAGGAAGATGGCTTGAAGACCAACTGGGTCAAGGCCATCTATTGTGACCCGGACGGTGTGGTATGGGTCGGTTTAGGCGGCGGTGTTTCTCGATACGATGGTGAGGAGTTCGTCAATTTCACCACCAAAGATGGCGTGGCCCATGGTGAGGTTCGGGCTATCCATCGAGATGCCAATGGCATAATGTGGTTTGGCACTGACGGTGGGGTTAACCGGTATGATGGTGAAAAGCTTGCCAGTTTCACCACGGAGGACGGTTTAGCGCATAACTCGGTAGTTGCTATCTACAGCGATGCTGATGGAAATATATGGTTTGGGACAGAAGGCGGCGGCGTTTCCTGTTACGATGGTATAGCATGGACGTCACTGGATACGAGAGATGGCCTGGCAGGTGACAGCGTTGCATGGATCCACCAGGATTCCGATGGGTTTTTCTGGTTTGGGACAGATCGAGGTCTTACGCGTTATCGCAAGAGCGATATGCTGCCAAAAATTCATATTGTTTCCGTCACCGCAGATCGGAGTTATAGCGATATTTCAGAGATGGGTGCGATCAAATCCGGTACTCGTGTTACTGTGGAATACAGGGCCCTCGATTTCAAAACTGTTCCTGAAAAACAGCAGTATCGCTATCGAATCAGGAAAGGTAATGCGTCAAGTGTAACGCGTGACGAGAATGCGGATCTGGGCTGGTACAGGCCCACTAAAGAAGCAAGCTTTGACTGGATACCTGAGAAGCCGGGCACATATACCTTTCAGGTACAAGCTATCGACCGCGATCTAAACTACTCCCAACCGGCCAGCCTGGAGCTAAATGTCGTATCACCGCTTTACCTGCGCACCGCGTTTTTGATTCCAGTCATAGGTTCTGGCGCAATCCTGCTTGCGGTATTAGTAATTCTGTCAACAGCTTTAATCAGGCATCGGCAACAGGTTCATGCATACCAAAGGGCGGCGGTCCAGGAACTGAGAGATGCCAGGGAGATGCAGCTTGGGTTGTTGCCTGAAGTCGCTCCAAAGGTTGAGGGGATAGAGATCGCAGGAAGATCCATAACAGCCAACACTGTGGGTGGAGACTTCTATGATTACCTCACACTTGCAGGCGGGGAGGTGGGGATAGCCATAGGGGATATCTCTGGAAAGGGACTGAAAGCTGCTATGAATGCTGCTATGGCCAATGGTATGCTGCACGAAGTGGCAGTCATCGAGGCATCTTGCGGTGGGATTCTATCCAGGCTGAATGCGCATCTGTATCCCCTCATGGAAAGACAGATGTTCACCGCATTCTCATTCGCTATACTTGACACGGACGCAGGTGTGATCCAGTGGTCCAACGCGGCCCAACCGCTTCCATTGATTAAGAGAGATAGTGCTGCGTCGGAAGTTAAGGAAGATGGTGAACTGCCGTTGGGAATGATACCGGATGTGGTGTATCCTGATTACCAGCTGAGGCCACAGCCAGGTGATATAGTCATCTTCTACACCGACGGCATAATAGAGGCAGAGAACGAGGCTGATGAGATGTATGGCACTGAACGACTGCTGGACGCGGTAGCTGCTATAGACCCAGCAGCAAGTGCCGAAGGTGTCATCGAGGCTATTCTGCATGATGTTGACCAATTCGTGGGAACTGCTGAGCAGTATGATGACATGACAATCGTCGTTGTCAAAACACTGGAGAAAAATGATGCCACGTGAGTGTAAGATAAAAGCTTATGAAGACAATGATACAGCAACCATAGAGATACATGGTGACATGACAGCATCGGCAATGAAGGACATGGACGCTGCACAGCAGGAGGTGTATGGCTAAAATCCCGCCAGCATTCTGGTCAAGTTCAATGACAAGACTCGCATCAACAGCTCGGGTATTGCCATGCTCATCAACCTGGTGATAGATAGTCGGGAACGGGCATGTAAGGTGTATCTCATGGGTATGTCAGACCACTTCAGTAAGATATTCAGGATGGTTGGGCTGACCAAATATGCTGAGATTGTGGAATCGGTGGAAGGAATACGGGCTGAAGAGGACTTACCCGTGGAATAGCAAAGTGTGACATGGAAGAGATACCAGGCGAACTCATCCATACCGCATGCAGTCAATGACGAACCGGAGGGATTACTATGAGAGTTGAGATACCAAAGGTTGAGATAGGCGCTTCTAAGGTTAAGCCGACTGTTTTTGGTCTGGGAACGTGGATTTTCGGCGGCAATCAATGGGGTGGTCAGGATGATGATGACTGTTATGCCGTTCTAAAGGCAGCTGTTAAGGCGGGGGTTACACATGTAGATACGGCTCAAGCATATACAGGAGGCAGATCAGAAGAACTAATAGGCCATCTGTTGCCGGATTTCCGCGATGAAGTGTTTCTGGCTACCAAAACAGGATTTAGGCCTGAGGCGAACGTGAGTGATATTGTCGATCATTCACTGGAGCGTCTTAAGACAGACTATATTGACCTCATGTATATACACTGGCCCAGAAAGGACGCGGACATGCGCCCGTTTATGGAAGGCCTGGAGAAGGAACGAGAGAAGGGCAAGATACTGGCTGTAGGAGTGAGCAACTTCTCGGTGGAGCAGATGAAGCAGGTTATGGAAGTGGGTACTATAGACGCTCATCAGTTCTGCTATAACCTTGTCTGGCGGTTCCCTGAACGGGACATTATGCCTTTCTGTCGTGAGCATAATATCGCCGGTGTTACTTACAGCTCAGTAGCGCAGGGCATATTGACCGGCAAATTTGGCCCGAATCCGACATTTAAGGAGGGAGACCAACGAGGCAGCACTGTGCCATTCGACGCTGATGTTTATCCACACGTATATGCTGGTATTCAGAATATGAAGAAACTCGCGGATAAAGTCGGTTGTCCTCTTGTGCATCTGGCTATCAGGTGGGTTGCGGCACAGCCAGGGATCAGTTCAGTGTTGGTGGGTGCCAGAAGGCCTGAGCAGTTATTGGATAACCTAGCTTCTATGGAAGGAGAGGTATCTAGTGATATTCTTGACATGTTAACGGAGAGCTCCGATGGTATTATGGAGCATATGCCAGATGTGGGGAACATATTCAGGTATTATCCCTGATCTGGTGATCAGCAATCAGTGATCTGTTAGGAGGATTCTATATACACGACAGTGAGATCAGACAATCAGTTACCCCTGCTAGGAGATCCAGAATTGAGCAGTGAGTCAGCATAATTCCCATGTTGGCCACAATACGACTGAGAATGAGGACGTAAAGGAGGCATAGGGAATTGAGGACAGTGGTCGCGGTTCTGATATATATCTGTGTTGTATGCGCTCCCACAGGAATGCTGATAGCCTTCATAAGCATTCTCTACGGCAGGCATGTTGGGAGACCACCCAGCACGTTCGTGGATGATATGCGCATCAACGACATAGTATGCCTCGTCGGTATGCTGATAGCTGTGATAGGGATAGCCGCGGGATTCGTGGGGATGGTATTGGCACTTGTCTTTGTCACACCTACTTTAAGGGAGTTGCTCCAGTTCATTGCCGGCTTATTCGGTTCTTGAGATGAAAGGATAAACTAATGAGCGCGTACCAGACAGATGATTTCACACAGGAACTTGACGAAGCCCGGAAGATACAGATGGGGATGCTTCCACAATCATTGCCAGAGGTACAGGGCTTCCAGGTAGCTGCCCACTCATCACCTGCTGTAGCTGTGGGTGGTGACTTCTATGACTTCATCCCACTGGGTAATGACAGGTTGGGGATAGTCATTGGCGATGCTGTGGGACATGGCATAGCTGCTGCGCTGCTCATGACTATGACTCTGACTGACTTCCGGTCGCTGGCAGGGAGGTATGCGTCGCCTTCGGAGGTGCTGGGTGCTGTAAACCGTAGGCTGACCCAGAGCATGAGAACCCGTGCGTTTGTGACTGCCATATATGCTGTGCTGGATACAGCCAGCAACAGGCTGACGTGCGCTATGGCAGGTATGCAGCCGTGGCTGATCAAGGCGAAATCCCGCGAATGTGTTTCCATCGAACCATCAGGACTGCCACTGGGAGCATCTTCGAAGATTCAGTATGAAAGCTGTGATATGCAGATGGAGACAGGTGATTCGCTGGTGCTGTTTAGTGATGGCATCCCTGAAGCTGTGAACGAGGAAGATGAGTTCTACAGCTTTGAGAAGCTGGAGAGCGCGTTGATGAGTAATCTCCATGCTGATGCACAGGGGATGCTTGATGCGGTTCTGGAGGACTTGGGACGATTCACCGGGAAACGTCCCAGTGAAGATGACATCACCATCCTGGTGCTGAAAGCGATGGAATCCCTGACTCCTGTCCCAGTTGTCCCAGCATCGCGACTCATCACAGGCGAACGCAAGTCAGTCACCATGCTGGTAGCTGTAGGAGATGATGCGCTGCCACTGCATGTGGCGGAGGAAGTCAATGGACTCATACGTGAGCATAGCAGTGTGGTGGATGCACTGGGAGATGATACCCTTGTGGCTTTGTTTGGCGTTCCAGTCACCCATGAGGATGACGCAGAGCGCGCTGTCACAGCAGCACAGACCATACAGGAACTGGATATGCCTGTGACATTCCGCGTAGGCATTGACACCGGCACAGCCATCATCCGGAGTGACCAGGACGTTGACTACCATGAGATGGGTGCTACACTGCGTAATGCACTACATCTGGCTAACACAGCGGAACCGGGAGAGGTGCTGGTGAGTGATAGAGCACACCAGTTATCCCGCGGTGCGTTTCAGTTCGCCGAAGCGACTCAAAGCCAGCCACCTGATGACGAACCTGTCACTGCGTATCCCTTACTTGCATCAGCAGAACAGCCGCATCGCGCTCGCGGCGTTGAGGGTCTGTATGCAGCCATGATAGGCAGGGAACGTGAGATGGAGCATTTGGCAGCGTGCGTTGATGACCTGCTGTCAGGTCGAGGTGGTATAGTCTCCATCAGTGGTGAAGCAGGCATAGGCAAGACTCGGTTGGTGTCAGAGCTGAAGGAGTATGCAGGTGACAGAGTGCAGTGGCTTGAGGGGAGGTGCATCTCCTACGGTCAGGCCATGAATTACGGTCCGTTTCGTGGTATCATCAGCAGCTATCTTGGCATACTTCCCACTGACACTGAGGAGGAAATGAAGGCGAAACTCCACAGCAAAGTAACCAGTCTGCTTCCAGAACAGCAGAGATGGGCGCCAATCCACGTGGGCAACCTGTTCTTCCCCCAGTATGAAGCGGAACTGCTAACAGCCAGTGGCGACGATTACGCTAAGCAGTATACCTATCCCATCCTTCGAAATATGTTCCACCGGATAGCGAATGAGAAGCCACTGGTGATGGTCTTCGAGGATTTACACTGGTCAGATCCCACATCGTTAGCAGTGCTTGAGTTTCTCATGGAGAGTATCGACGAAGCACCCATTCTGTATGTCTGGTTATACCGTCCCTATCGTGACAGTGGTATATGGAGACTACGAGAGCAGGCAGATAGAAACCTCAGTTACTGCAACACACAGCTAGATTTGTCACCGCTGCGCAGCGAAGATTCTGATACACTGGTGAGTGAGTTGCTTCACATCCCGGACATCCCGGAGAACATGAGAACACTGGTTCAGGACAGGGCATCAGGCAATCCGCTATACGTAGAGGAGATAATCCGTTCCTTCATAGACGAGGAGGCAGTCGTCAGAGACGCGGACTACTGGCGCGCCACTGTGGAGTCAGCCAGCATCGTCCCATCAGACACATTACAGGGAGTGATTCTGGAGCGAGTAGACAGGCTGCCACCAGAGGACAAGGAGGCACTCCAGGTATCCTCAGTGCTGGGAGATGGTTTTTCTCTATCACTACTGGAGCATGTGACTGAATCTGGCAATCTCTCCGCTTCATTACGCCAACTGGAGCGGGCCCAGATGCTCCAGCGGAAGCGAGTGGGACAGGATTGGGAGTATGGCTTCTTCCATCCCCTGATCCATGACGTGGTCTATCACAGTCTGCTCACAGAAGATCGTGCCGTTTTACATGAGAAGGCAGGAGCTTCTATCGAGTCTATGCACTCAGAGCGCCTGGGCGATTACATTGATATGCTTGCTCATCACTATGGTCACAGTGACAATATAGAGAAGGCGTTGCACTACTTGACTTTAGCGGGAGACAAAGCTTATGAATTGAAGTCCTACTGGGAGGCGTTGGATTACTATGGTATAGCGATGGCAAAAGCAGAAGAGCTATCAAATGAGCATCGCAGGAAGCAGACGATAGTGGATCTCGTCTTAAAGAGGACAATGCCCAGGCATTATCTTGGGACGCTGCAGATGGATGTGGAGGAGACTGAGAAATATCTGGAGTGGGCTGAGGAACTGGGAGATCAGGAAAAATTATGGAGATTCTATGAATACTTGACCAATCACTCTTCTGTAGCGGGAGATATGGTAAGAGTGGAGAGGTACATAAAGCGGGATGCTTATCTACTAAAAAAGATACGTAACATTGACCATGTCGAAGAATGCTACCGTCTATTCTGCTACTTCGCCAGCGATGACTTTGAGTCGCTGGTTGCTTTAGCACAGCCCGCTGTGGAATACATCGACAAAGATAACCTACCATCTAATCGCTCCAATTTCACTGCGCGCCTTTCCTTACTGTCAAAAATCTATGCTTTCATGGGACAATGGGATAAGGCAATGGATCTGGCCCAAGCTGTTCTTGATTTGGCATCTGATGATACTGGAGATACTTTGAGCAGTTCGGTTATCTGGGCAAATTGCGGCATGGAAGTCATATATATTGGCATGGGGGAGTGGGAGAAAGCGATAGAGGAAGGTGAAAGTGCTATGAGCATGTCACCAAGCAGCCTTGTTTCCATAGAATGGCTTGTAGCACCTCTTGGTGACGCATATTGCGAATCAGGTCATTTAAGCAAAAGTATCGATCTGCTTGAGCGCTGGCAAGCATATATCAGGCGTATAGGCGAAGTAGGTAAGATCATAGAGTGTGATCATTGTCTACCTCTCGCCAAAGCATATTTTGCTCAGGGAGATATGGATAGGGCGCTTAGAAATGCTGATAGAGCGAGATATATCGCGGAGACACAAGGCTATCCCATTCGTGAGGCTCAAGCACACCGGATTCTGGGAGAGATTCATTCAGAGATAGACTTCGCATTAGCCAGCGATCACTTCTCCCGCAGCCTGGAGATCATGCAGCGCATCAAGGCGCGCAATGAAGAAGGCATAACTGAGTTAAGCTGGGGCCGGGCCTGCAAGCAGTATGGCGATATGGAACAGGCAAGGGTGCACCTCGCCCGTGCAGCGAAGATATTCGAGGAACTGGGCACGACGCGCTATCTGGAATGGACGCGGGAAGCCATAGCAGAATTGGAAGATAACTGACAAGGGAATATTGATATGCAATGTCCGAAATGTAATCACAATAACCGTGAGGAAGCCAAGTTCTGTGAAGAGTGCGGCGCGAATTTACAGTCTATCTGTCCTATGTGTGGCAGCGAACTGAGACCACAGGCCAAATTCTGTGATAACTGTGGTACCAGAATTGCGGAAGCGAAGTTTGCACAGCTCATTGACCAGTAGCTGCTCATGTGTTCGCATCCATTGCAGGCAAGTATTGGATCAGCATCAGCACACATGGAGTGTATGATCCCAGCTTGTCACCCACTTCCAGTTCTCTGCGCTACATAGCACCTTGTGATGCCTTATGGGTGAAGATGACTGAACTATGGGATCTGGTATATTCTGTCATGGAAACAGCCATAGGGCCTCATAGCAATAGGTATTATCACATAACAATTGGCGCCCCAAAATAGCCCTAAGCAAACCAATAAAGGTTGTAAACCCTTTATTCATAAGGGTTGGGTCATATGCCAGAACTTCCATGTGTTTATTGAATTCAGGGTGATACAGCTGGCATAAAGCCAATTTTGTCGGCGTTTTACAGCGTGTTTATGACATAGTGTGGTAACAGGAGGAGGAACTCTATGAAGCAAACTATTATAGTTACCATATTGGTATTCATACTGCTAGCTCATCTCAGTTGGGCACAGATACCACAGACCATAAGCTATCAAGGGATTCTGACTGATGGCAGCAGTATAGTTATACCTGACGGTACATATAATCTTACCTTCAGTCTGTATGAAGCTGATACCGGCGGTGCGGCGTTGTGGTCAGAGACGCAGTCCATAGTCGTTGTCAATGGAGTATTCAATGTGATACTGGGAAGCGTCACTTCTCTGAGTAGTGTGGAGTTCGACCAGCAATACTGGCTTGGGATAACGGTGGGCGCAGGTCCAGAGATGACGCCGCGCATAAAGCTGGCAGCATCTCCATACAGCCTCAACTCTCGATCGGTAGCTGATGGTGCTGTAACTGAGGGTAAGATTGCCGCCAATGCTGTCACCAGTGGAAAGATAGATGGCAATGCAGTGACGACTGTTCATATACAAAACGGAACTATCGCTGCTGAGGACGTTGGCTTTAACTATGCTGGTAGCACGTCGCCAGCGGGCCCGGCCACTGACCTGGTGAGCAGTGGAGCAGTAGATACTACAGATATAGCTGACGACGCGGTTATAGGCAACAAGATAGCTAATAGCCAAGTGGTACGGAGCATTAATGGCAAGACTGATGATGTAACACTTGCTGCAGGAACGAATATAGCCATAACTCCCAGCGGAAGTAATCTTACTATCTCATCATCCTTTGACGGCTGGAGACTTACCGGCAACGCCGGCACTAACCCGTCCACTAACTTCATGGGCACTACTGATGACCAGGCATTGGCACTGCGAGTGAACAACCTTCGCGTCCTGCGTCTGGAACCCAGTGCCACCAGCCCTAACCTGATCGGTGGTTATAACGAAAACGGTGTCACATCCGGCGTATATGGCGCGACCATCAGCGGCGGTGGATCAAGTGGTTTTGCCAACAGCGTTACCGACGCCTGTGGCACCATAGGCGGCGGATGGAATAACCAGGCGGGCGATGGTGACGCTGAACCTGGAGATGTACCTTTCGCTACCATAGGCGGTGGCGATAGCAATTTCGCAAGCGAGAGGAACGCCACCGTAGGTGGTGGTGGAAGCAACAACGCCAGCGGCGTATACACTACTGTAGCAGGTGGACAGGAAAATGCTGCCAGCGGCCCGTATGCCACTATAGGTGGTGGCTTCAGCAACAGCGCCAGTGGACATGCGGCTATTGTGAGTGGTGGTGAAACCAACGCAGCCAGCGGTGGTGGATCTACCATAAGCGGAGGCCAGAACAACGTCGCCAGCATGACATGGGCTACCGTAGGTGGCGGATATTTCAACACTGCCACTGCTAACTTCGCCACCATTGCTGGCGGCGGTTTGTCTGACCCGGGTGATCCCAATACTGGCAATCGGGTGACGGATAACTATGGCACTATAGGCGGAGGTGGAAATAACCAGACAGGTGATGGGGACCAGAATCTGGCAAATGCCATCTATGCTACAGTAAGCGGAGGGAGTCAAAATACAGCCGATGGTAAGTTTGCCACTATAGGTGGGGGATTTAACAGCATCGCTACGGGTGAATACTCTGTTATACCCGGTGGATCTGATAACGCTGCGGTTGGCGACTATAGCTTCGCCGCCGGCCGGAAGGCGAAAGCTAATGACAACGGGTGCTTCGTCTGGGGTGATTCCACTAACTCGGACATCAGTTCCAGCGTCAATGACCAATTCCTGGTACGCGCTACAGGCGGAGTGCAGTTCCACGTTGGTACTGGGACTTTTCGTTTGGATCCACATGCTATCAGCTCTAATGTAATCGCTGGCTACAAGGACAACAGCTTGCTTTCTGGTGTGTATGGTGCTACCATTTGTGGTGGAGGAAAATACAACGACGCAAACTACGTTACTGATATATACGGAACTATAGGAGGTGGTATAGATAATCAGGCAGGCGATAACACTGCAACTCTGGATAGCGCCGACTATGCTACAGTAAGCGGCGGCACAGGGAATATTTCCAGCGGTTCGAAATCAACTGTGGGCGGAGGCGCTTTTAATATCGCCAGTGGACTGGGTGCTACTGTGCCAGGAGGGATAGGGAACATGGCCAAAGGCGATTACAGTTTTGCTGCTGGTCGTGGTTCGGAAGCTAAGCATAATGGCTGTTTTGTATGGTCAGATACGCTTCTTGAGGATTTTTCCTCCACTGGAGATAACCAATTCCTCGTTCGAGCTATCGGTGGAATTGAGATTGAATCCTATGGCGGTTCTCTGCGTCTGGAGCCTAACAGCACCTGCATGAACGTCATCGGCGGGAACTGGAGAAATAGCGTTACATCTGATGTGTATGGCGCTACCATCTGTGGCGGGGGAGAACGCGATCAGAAGAACACCGTTACAGATCATTACGGCACAATAGGTGGCGGAAGAAACAATCAGGCAGGTGATGGGGATGAAGACCCGGAAGGCGCCACCTATGCTACAATATGCGGGGGACTGGGCAATACTGCCAGTGACGAATATGCTACGGTGAGTGGAGGTATAGACAATACCGCCAGCAAAATATATGCTACAGTGGGTGGCGGCAGGCTCAACGTTGCCAGTGACAACTACGCCACTGTAGCCGGTGGTTATGATAACGTGGCTGAAGATAATTACGCTACTGTGGGCGGCGGTGGGGTTAATAACGCGAATGGCTGGTATTCCACAATACCCGGAGGATATGACAACGAAACCAACGGCTGGTATAGTCTCGCCGCTGGTCGGAGGGCCAAGGCCAACAATGATGGCTGTTTCGTCTGGGGGGATTCTACTGACGCGGACATCAGTTCCAGTGAGAATGATCAGTTCATTGTCCGGGCCAGTGGCGGCGCCTGGCTATATGGCCCCGGATTGACAGTGTCCGATACTGGCGACGCTGTGCTGACACTGGAAGCAGACACAGACAATACTTTTGAGAACGATAATCCCGGAATAGAGTTTATACAGGATGGCGGAGTTGTGACTGGCTTCCTCGGATACGAAGAGGATACCAACAGGCTTTCACTGCAGAATAGATACACCGGCAACCTTTCTGGAGTTTATATCTACAGCAACGCTGACCGGACTGCTGGTGTGTATCTGTCTGGTGGTGGCTCCACGTGGAACACCGTGTCTGACAGAGCGATGAAAGACAACATCCGACCGGTGGATGTCAAAGAGGTACTGAGTAGACTAGTCCATGTTCCTATCAGTAAGTGGAGCTACAAGACTCAGGATTCGTCCATAGAGCACATGGGCCCCATGTCACAGGATTTCTACGCTGCTTTCGGCCTGGGTGAGGATGACAAGCATATAAGCACAATAGACCCGGATGGTGTGGCATTGGCTGCCATCCAGGGGTTATATGAACTGGTGAAGGAGAAGGATGCCAGGATAGCTGACTTAGAGGCGCGATTGGCAGCGTTGGAGGCGATAACGTCGTCAGGAAGTAGCGACCAGACTGCTTCCGACAATACGGACCCAAATGATCGTCTGAATGAGCACTGCAAATAGGCTTGGCAGCGTTGACAGATGGGCTAGAATAAAGCCACAGGAATCCCATAGAGCCACATTGAGCATGTAGCTGGTAACTTGGAATGGGAATTAGTCTGGCGAATCTATTATCATGACACAACCAACGCCTATAGTTAGTATAGCAGAGCATGAAGCCAGATCCGCCAGAACGAAATGAAAGGAATATTGACTTTCTATTGTAGTCGATGCTATGAGAGATATTCGGTCATGTGGATATGGAAGCAGCAGATGCCTCACCAGCAGTGAAATGGTGGGAGCATCCGCTGCTACAGAAACGGCAGTCGATCTGACAAGAAAAAGGAGGGTTTATGACTGCCGCCTTGGGCATTGCATCTGCTTTGGTTGTGTTCATGATAGCAGATTCGCCAGAAACCCCAAGGACGTGACTTACACTCCGAGGTGTGGGAGACGGAACGCAGATCACAATTTTCTTGGGATGTATGTTAGCGGTGATAAGTATAACACGAGTAAATCTGACTGTCAAGAATAAGAAGGAGCTGCGTATAAACGGTGGTGGGAAAAAATTGAGCTCCTACTGGAACAACCAGTGGAGCTCATTAGTCTAGCAAGTGTCTTTGGAAATCTAACATAAACCACATATATAATCGCTCTCATGCTAAATATCCGGTCGCGTGTGTGGTCATAAATTCAAATAAAGGAATGCAGGCGGTTGTTTTTGGAGGTCCAGTGGAGTGATCGCAAAGTGGCGACCGAACATGTTCCAACCGATAGTCCTAAAGCTTCATAGACGGCCGCCACGTCCTGATGGTAGCATAATCTGGGAGCGAGGTCAATACCGATTGGCCTTGCTCCCGGAGATACGATACAAATGTATCGGCCCCCATAATGGGGCATTATACAGAGCAATCGACGCTGTAAAGCCTTTGTCCATGCGGGTCGGGTTTTCATGACATCTATGTGCCAGTTATCACTTGTACCAGGTTCAGCATAAAATTGCCTATGAATCCAGTAATATCAACATTTTACAGCAATATTCAGTGTTTATCTGTTTGGCATGAGATGGCGGTTTATCCGGAATATACACATTTATTTGGCATGGTGTGACTATAGTATATGAGAGCAGGAATGTAAGGCAAAGGAGAAAAGAATCTATGAAGCAAATGCTTATATTTACAATATTGTTTTTCGTGTTGGCAACACAGCATAGTTGGGCACAGATACCAGAGACTATGAGCTATCAAGGTGTATTAACGGATGCATCCGGTACACCTCTCAGCGGCTCGTATTCATTGCTCTTTATAATATATGACTTTGCGACAGGTGGCAATTGGCTGTGGGCAGAGACTCACCGTGGTATTGAGGTTGTTGACGGTGTATTCAGCGTCATACTGGGGGAGACTATTCCCCTGAATCTAGCTTTTGACAAGCAATACTGGCTGGCAATAGCGATTGAAGGCGGTGTGGAACTTACACCCCGCATCCGGTTGACATCCGCACCATACAGCCTGAATGCCCGGAGTGTGGCTGACAATGCTGTGACAGCAGCCAAGATACTGCCTGATGTGGTCAGCAGCGTTGATGGAGTGTCAAATGATGGTGGCGACATCGACCTGGTAGCCGGCACGAACATCACTATAACGCCCAATGATGCGGCCAATACCATCACCATATCATCTACTGGTGGCGGCAGTTTCAGCGGCTGGAGTCTCACTGGTAATTCAGGGACCATTCCGGGCACTAACTTCCTGGGCACTACAGACGATCAGCCACTGGAATTGTGGGTGAATAGTCTTCGGGCTATGAGGCTGAGTCCACACAGCACCAGTCCTAACATCATAGGGGGATACAAGGACAACTGGATCGGTTCCAGCGTCTATGGCGCCATTGTGGCAGGTGGTGGGCAGTTCGGAGAGGTGAACCGTGTTACTGACAGATACGGTGTCGTGAGCGGAGGAAGCAAGAACCAGGCAGGTGATGACGCTGGAACGGTAGATGACGCCAACTATGCCACTGTAGGTGGTGGCTATGACAATACAGCCAGTGGTAGCACTGCAACTGTGTCCGGTGGTAGTGGCAACGTTGCCAGTGGCGCGGGCGCAGCC
>Ga0272442_10007202_pt1 | contig 14448 bp, 12 predicted proteins | sample SSMForm2O_FD_200262 | JGI IMG/M metagenome (GOLD analysis project Ga0272442, IMG submission 200262) | Marine sediment archaeal communities from Little Sippewissett salt marsh, Falmouth, MA, United States - SSM-Form-2O | ecosystem: Environmental > Aquatic > Marine > Wetlands > Sediment ...
AAGGCCCATAGGATAAGAACCAGGGCTATTAATGCTTGTTAAAAACTGTCCATTCATTTTAAACTTAGAAAGCTTAGCTGATCCAGCATCTGCACACCAAAAACAACCATTACCATCATAAGTAAAACCTGTAGGAGAACTACTGACACCAAACTCCTCATTAAATTCACCATTCGATCGCGATAAGCTATACGCCTTATTAGAATCAACATCAACGTTCCATAAAAGCCCATCAGCAAAAGCAAGACCTGTAGGATAAGAACCAGGGCTATTAAAACTATCTTTTACATATTGGAAATTTATATCTATTTTATAGACATTCTGGTTATTATTATCAACGTTCCAAAGATATGTACCATCAAATGTAAGTCCCTCTGGCCATTTACCAGGACTTTTAAAACTTTTAACAACTTCTCCATTAGAAGGATCTATTTTATAAATTTTATCTGATGATGAATCCGCATTCCATAAATAAGCACCATCCCAAGCAAGACCTGTAGGAGATATAAAAGGACTACTAAAACTCTGTATAACATGTCCATCAGTTGAAATTTTGTAAATTCTTCCATATTTCCATGTATCTTTTTGATCAGCATGCCAAAAAAATGCACCATCCCAAGTCAATCCCGAAGGTTTTTGCGCAGGAGATTTAAAACTATAAATTGTTTCTAGATTATTAGTAATCTTACAAATACTTTTACTTAAAACAGACCACAGAAATTCTCCATCCCAAGTCAATCCATGGGGTATAGGACCGTATGGATCTTCAGCGTATGAAACAGAATTACCTTCTTTTGTGTATTCATGCAGAGAAACCACTGGATAGCAATCATCAGTATAGGAACTGATAAAAAGATTATTACCATCATATGCTAGACCTTTTGGGACTACCCCCCAATAAGCCCAATTATCTAAACTAAAAGAGCTGACAACATCTCCAAAATCTGCTTTTACTGGTTCTACAAATCCAAAAATAATTCCAAATCCACTAGTAATAAATAAGGTCGATATAAATATTATAGATATTTTATGTTTCATCATTCCACATCCCCTTACCTTACAACTCCATAAGCATTTACAAGTCCATAGCCATATTTCTCATCTTTTCCCTGTTCTCCTAAATCAATTGCTCTGGTTCGAACTCTTACGCTTAGTGCTATAGTGGTTTCAAATAATTTTTCTTTACATTGTACAGGGCTAGCATTAGGATATTTTTCAAAAAAGAGAGCAGCAACACCTGCAACATAAGCAGTTGCCATTGAGGTTCCTTCATCATAAGCATAGCCATTATTTACAGTTGAATAAATGCCTACCCCTGGAGCTACAATGTCTAATTCAGGGCCAGCACAATTATGGGTATATGGTCTTAATTCACTTGGATCTGGAAAACCATTATTATTTGAATCTTCCTTCCATTCTACTGCACCAACAGCTACTACAGGTTCATAAGCTGCAGGAAATTTAATATGATAATTTCCTCCATAGTTACCAATTGATGCTATTAACAATGTGTTAAAAGCTAGCTGGCCAACAGCATCTTTTAAAGTTCTTGTATCTAAACTAAAGCTAGAACAAATACAAATTATATCTGCTTTTCCTACTTGTTTTGCATGATATAAGCCTTGAGCCATATCAAAAGCTTCTACGGAATTACTATCCTCCATGATCTTTACAGGGATAACAGTACATTTAGGTGCAACTCCGGCTATACCTTTATTATTATGTTCAGCCATAATTATACCTGTACAATGAGTTCCATGACTTCCACCATCATAATCTGATATGTCCTCAGAACCTATTCCATCTCCAAAATAGTTATACTCATTAATGCATTTCCATGATTCAATATCCTCATGGTTAAGATCAAGACCTGTATCCAAAATTGCTACTCTTACACCGGTTCCATCATATTTATTCCATGCTTTTACACAATTAATTGCTTTATTTCCCCACTGTTTATCCCAATGTGGATCACTTGGAGCAGAACATCCTGATCCAACAATGTTTAATTCAGCGTAATCAACATCCTCTCTTTGTTCAACTAAATTAATATAATCCTCAAGAGGCATGTTTGTTACTTCTACAACTACTGCATCCGAATTTGGTTCTCTATCGATAACAGGTGCACCTTCAACAGTATAAACATTTGAAACATTTTTGTTGAAAAAACATACAATTACTTCATCAGCAGCAAAATAAACAACTCTAGGATCATTCATTGGCGCCCCTGGATAATACTCTTTAAAAATATACTCGGTTTCAGAGTCTGGCGAATTTGCTTTAATGTTATTAAAAATTTTTTTACTTAGATGACTAATAATAACAAAAATATTATTCAAAATAGGTTTATCTTTTATCAGATTAGACAACCTGACATCAAGCCTTTCAAAAAAATTTAATTTTGATTTAAGTGAATCATAATTATTATCTTTATTTTCAGAGATTAAACCTTGTTCAAGTCTTATGCCTTCTATTATAGGCATTGTTCCAACTATTATTAATATGAAAAAAAGACCTATTCCAAATATCTTTTTTTTCTCCATACATGCATCCCCTTTTTCACAATCATCTTCTTTTATTATTTTTTCATTTAGAGTTAATACATAGGATTTCCTAGTTGATCTGGATTAAAAAATGAAAGAAAATTATTGATTAAATTATAGATTGGTCGGTCTTTGAATGTCTCTAAAAATTTAATCATTATATCCATATTAAAAGTTGTTTGTGAATCCCTGCTTCTTGATAACCAGCGTTCATCACGGAAACGTTTGTATACTTTTCCACCGGAAAAAGAATATGAAGCAACACCGAGAGTAGAAAGGTCTTCATGATCAGGATGACCACCTTCAACATTTATTTTACATCTTTTTGGAGTTCTCCAGAATAATTCATAATTTCTTTTTGCTGTAACTGGAAATCCATATTCTATTGTATAGTAATCCTGAGGTCCATTTGGAGCTGTATATGATTTTCTAACTCCCCTGCATTCTACCCATATTTTTTCTCCTGGTAAAACATAATCAACTTTACCATGGATATAAATATCTTCTCTCCAAGGTACCTCTGCTCTCCAATCAGCAAATTGATTTATCGAACGGTTAATTGCTGCGAATAAGAATAACTCTATACCGCCAACTAATAGTAACAAATCTAGTATTATGATTGCATTTGCAATTAGTTGTCCAACAATTGTAATATCAAAAACAGCATTGACTAATGTAGTTATTAGTGCAGTAGCAGTTCCAACAGGGATAGCTGTTATCGCATTAACAAGATCAATTAGATTACTTAACCAAGTATATATAAAGGAATAAGCTTCAGAGTTTAAAATTGCCAATGCTGCTGAGCCAGCTACCAATAAAAACAATCCAACTTCTACAACGATTGTTAGAACATGTCTTGTAAGATCTTTTATCCATCCGAATCGTTGATTATTCAACTTATCAGGAAATTCATCCCAAAATAGATCTAAAACTTGATCTAGTTTATCTAAGAATTCATCGATTAAATCATTGAGATCATCCCAACCATCCCAAGACTGAGAATTTGCCCAATTTTTTAGGTCTTTAAACTCACTACTTTGAATAGCATCTTCAAGTGAAATATCTGTAAATTTCAACCCAGGTGCTCTGTTGCCGTTCTCTCCAATTTTTGATAAGGCTGGATACTTGATTTTATTTCCATTATAAGTTCTATATTCTTCATCATATTTTCTTGGAGTCATCGCTCCTAATTGTGATAATGTTGGTAAATGATCATTACTCTCAATCCAATAGTTAATATTCTTTTTCGAGTTAACATCATTAACATGATTAGAGTCTCCAGTTCCACTTTTTATATCAATAACAATATTTTCTTCATCAAAATTATCTTCTAAGTTATCATCATCTTCAGTTGTTAGAACTTCTACTTCATGACTGCGATTCAAAATTTGCCCATTCGCAATTGTTAAATCTTTTCCTTGAATATCTTTTTCAAACCAATAATCTATGACATAATTGTCTCCTTTTTGTCTAACCTTACTTTCGATAGGACCATTAAAATCATTTGGTCCATTGTTTTTAATTGTATATGTTATATAATAGATTGAACAAATTCCATCAATTTCACCATTTTCATTAATATCTCTTTCCTCTGGCTCCAATGATACTAATTCTGAATTTAATAACTCTACTTCTAAATCGTAATCACTTGTACTACAATTGTTAAAATCATTAGGGTCTTCAGCTTCAAGTTGTGCACCATTAATTGCCGGTGCAAATCCTATAATTATCAAAAGGGCTACTGCCCCGAATCCAAATATTTTTTTTCGGTTCATTTTAATTCACAAGTCAAAATAATTGTGGTTCTTAGTTTATAAAGATTTTAGACCAATCATTAAAACTTCAAAAAAATTGTAGACTTTATACATGATAGGGATGTGGAAAAATTTCCCAAAATACTTTTTCAGCTTCATGATATCTTTTTTTAGGACCCATCGCAACCTTAAATCTGCCTGATTTATAACTTAGGTCATCTCTTAATCCTTCAACGAATCCTTCAAAAAATTCATGATCAACCAAACTATCACCATGCGTAATTATCAAATCATAAAGGGTAAATATTATTTCTTTATTTTTTATATGATATACAATTTCATTATTTATTGGGATTCTATCAATGACCTGATTAGGCATAATTGTTTGAAGGAACTTTCCTTTTATATGCATTGGTTCAATTATATTATATCTAACTAATTTTTTCATATGAAACAAAATAGTAGCGGGCGTTTTTTCTAAAGCTTCACTTAGTTCAATTTGAGATAAGTTGCATTGATACAAAAACATAAAAAGTATATTTCTTGAAGTTTCTTCTCTCAATAAATTTAATAATAATTTTTCCATTTGGCCAAATTTATTTGATAAAAAATACCTTTTATATCCCATATGATTAGTTGTAACAATTAGTTCTTGCTTCTCAAGATATCTTAGATGATGAATAAGTGTGCTTTTTGGTATATTTGAAATTTTTGATAAATCTCTTTGATGAACACCGGGATTGTTTCGAATATAATTATATATTTCTTGGCGCAATCCCATTTTTAGTATGTTTTTTTGGCTTATCATAATGTGCTACAAATTATATTAATCTTCATAATATAAATAATTTTAGTTTTATTTAATTACAAAATCAAACATGATATGGATGAGGGAAAATATCAAAAAAAGCTTCCATCATTGAATTAAGTGAATCATCTGGCGTAAACAGTTTAATATAAGGACATCCGTTTAATTTCATATTTTCTTTTAATCTGTGCATATAATCTTTTGGAAAACCGCCTTCCAAAAAGCTTTTTTCATATGTTGTAATTAATGAATAAATTGCTCTGATTACTTGTTTGCTTTTTAATCTGTATATCTTCTCACTCTTTATCGGACTGCGCATCACTACCTGGGGATATGTAAGTCTTTGAACTATACCATTATGAATTGGTGCAACTTCGACAATATCTGCATCAGACAATCTTTTAAGATGGTACAAAATAGTTGCAGGAGTTTTATTTAATTCTTCACTCATCTCTATTTGAGAACAAGCTGTTTGATATAAAAACATCAAAATTATATTTCTTGTAGTTTCTTCTCTTAAAAAGTTTAATAATACCTTGTCAATTTTTCCAAACTTTCCAGATACAAAATATCTTGTATATCCTTTATGTATTGTCGTACTTATGAGATTTTGTTTTTCAAGAAATCTGAGATGATGCAAAAGAGTACTTCTTGGAATATTTAACTTTTTTGAAATTATATTTCGATGAAAACCAGGATTTTCAGATATAAATTGGTATATCCTGCGACGGATTTCACGATCAAGTATATTATTTGTACTTATCATAATTAACTACAAAATATATTAATCGTCAAAATATAAATAGTTTTACTTTTTAGAAGGTTTTTTTGCTTTTTTTGCCTCTGCTTTTGCTTTCTTCTTTTCAACTTTAAGCTTTTCCTTTTCAACTTCTGTTTTTAATTTTTCTTTTTCAAGTTCAACAGATGGCTTTACTTGCATTACAGTATCATCTGCGCCAAGGCCACTTCGATATCTATAAGTAAAAGCCAATGCAATTAAAATATAAATTGCCAAAATTACAATAATAGGTGTCAAAAAATCTGCCTGATCAAGAAAAATAAGTCTAAATGCAAGAACAACTGATAAAAACCCCAGCCCTGCCCATGCATGATGCCGGAAAGCATGATATTTCTTTTTATTTCTTGCAAGGTCTTTATTATTCATAGAAACGTAATTCCCTCAGGTAATTTTTTAAGATATTTTTTAAATCCATCTGGCCATTTATTTGGATCAAGTCCCTTTTGTGCTAAAAAAGCTGTAGTCCAACGTTCCAGGCCAATACCTGAGCAGCCACTCCAAAGTTCACTTTTTTGTGCCTTGATATTGAATGCTTTTATGTATTTGTCTCCAAGAATACTTAGATTTTGAAACTCAAGCCATTCTGATTTCTTACGATCACCTCGATATGGCATATAGGCTTCAAAATCAATAGTTCCTGTTTCTTTAGAGCTTTTATCGCCAAGTTTTCCAGCTTGCGCCATATACCATGGAGTTACCCATGCCATGCGCCATTCAAGCTCAAAGATTTTATTAAAAACATGTTTGTATCTATCAAGTAATTTTTCACGCAGATCAAGAAGTTGTTTTTTGGTTCCGATGTAAACTGGTTCAATTCTATGGAACTCATCAACACGTTCTATTCCATGCCTACCGCCAGATTCATATCTACCAGAAACAGCAGTATTATCATAAACCAAAACTGGTAAGGATTTTTCAGATATTGTTTTTCCTTTAAAAGACCAGTAAATTACAGGGCACTGTGCATAACAAACTCCTGCTGTTGGAGTTGATATATTCTTTTTTAATTCATCAAAAGGCACTTCTTTTGTAATCTTTGTAAGATCAACAAACCTTTCCCATTTTTCAACATCCCTTGTTGCAGGTTCTGTAATATAGTAAAATTCACCAGGCATTCCTTCAAGATGACCGGTTTTAAGCCAAACATCAAATGGAACAATATTTGACTCAATAATCTCTTGGAAACCCAGAGGCTTTAGGATTTCTTCAACTGCAATTTTTTCCATTGTTTTTAAAATTGCAGCTGCTTGAGGTCTGTAAAACCATTTGCCTTTTGTAGGCCCTTGTTTAAGCCAACCTAGTTTTGTCATTTCTTCAGTAGGATCCTTGGCCCAAACAGGTTTTTTTTCTTTAGATTCCCATATAAGCTTCCAGAATTCTCCTTTTCCTTCATAGTACTGATTATCAACTTTATCTTTGACCAGGGTGATCATTCTGTCGATATAATTTTTCTGTAAAAATTCTTCATCAACATTTTTTAAAGATATTGATGCTAATTTATCCTTAAAGGTTACATCTGCAAAAGGAATTGAAGTTTTCTTCAATGGCTTTTTTTCTAGGTCAAAATCGATTTTATAGCTATCAATATTGATTTCTCTTACTCCAAGATGATGTTTTTTTCCAAATTCTTTGCTGATAGAGTTTTTCATCTGAAGAAGAGCATTATGTGGTCTAAAAATTCCCTCTGAAGAGATTTCAAGTGAAAAAGAATTTTTTTGAAATTTTATATTTGAAATTTTAACAGTTTTATCTTTTTGGCAGAGTATTTTATTATAATTGTTAACAAATCCTTCAATATCTTTTTTTATTGAAGAAATATCTCCGCTTAAAGTAAAACTTGCATTTAGTTTAAAGTTCATATTAAAACCAGCATTGCATATAGATTATTAATCTTTATCGACAAGTTTTATTGCCACGGACATACAAGCTAAATAATCATCAAGTGTGTGAATAAGAGATGAAACTGATTTTGATTTAATCTCTGCCTTAAGGGTCCTACCCTCAACTGTTGATTTTACAAAATCAAAATCATCAACCTTAACTGATTTGAGAACAGTTTCAACCTTTTGTTCATCATCAAATTCAATTACAAGATTACATGCAACATCCATATCTATACCTTCAATTGTTTAGATATAATTTGATCAACCAACTCTAGAAATTCTTCTTCTTTTTCCAATGATATTGTCGCACCAGATGCAATTTTATGACCACCGCCATGACCATCTAGTTTTTTTGCTGCTTCATTCATTGCTAAACCTAGGTCAAGTCCCTTTTCAACCAAATATTGATTTCCCCTGCAAGAAACATGTATTTCATCTTTGTTTTTTACAAAAGATATGAGCGGCTTTTCTTTATCCAAAATAAAATTTGTTGCAATTCCTCCAATAACGCCGCCAAGTGAAGAATCATTACTGTAAAAGTATCGGTAGCTTTTCATCTCTTTAAAACCGTCTTCTTCAAGGGCTATTAATTCGTCTAAGATTTTTTGTTTGTATTCTTCTTCAAGTTCAATTGCCTTTGATAAAGCATTTTTATCATCCATTAAAATTGCAAGACCTAAGCTTCTGTTTCCACCTTTCCCACATGAATCAAGAAGATCGGCGATGCGTTCTGTTTCATATCCTAAATAATCTAAAAAGTATCTTGGTCTGATTACTGTATCAAGTATGTTTTTTTCACAATTCTTTTTAATCAAGGTTAGCATAAGAATCGAATTTATTTGTTGCATTTGTTTATCTCTTAGTGATTCGATTTTGTCATCTTTATTTAAGTTTAATTTTTTCAAAATTTTAAGAATTTCTTCCTTGTTTCCGGAAATACCCGAGTAATAAGGATCAACTGAATAATACAGTGCATCAAATATTGATTCTCCATACAGTTTGTTGCAGATTTTTTCTTTTAAAAAACCTTGTTTAATCGCCTCATCTAAAACTTTTTTGTTAAATCCTCTGAATCCGCCGATGAATTGTTTATCTCCAGTTGCACCTATTATTGCAAGACTGCTTAAATCCAAATTTTTAGAATCAATTTCTTTTGCAACAATATAAGAAAGGGTTGCCCCACATGCTTCATAATTTCCATTAATTCCACATAGATTTGCATTTATTTGAATAACATTTTTTGATGTTTTTTCTTTTAATGCCTGATGGTGGTCAATTATTATTACTTTGCATTTCATCTTTTCAATTGTTTCAATTTGACCGCTACCCATGTCACAAAAGATTATCAATTCGTTTTCTTCTTTTGATACTCTTTCCAGTCCTTTATCAAAAGGATTTCTCATTAAAGATGCATGAAAATTATATCCTGCACGGTACAAACTCTTAGAAATAATTGCAGCAGATGAAATACCATCTGCATCATAATGAGATACAACTCTGATCTTAGTAGATTTAGGTAAAGATAAAATTAATTTTGCTACTTTTTTTGAAAGTTCGATAATTTTTTCAGACATGAAGAAAATGAGAAAAGGAACGTTGTATAAAAAATGTAACATTTTTTACTATTAATGGCTAATTTCTGAGATTTATAAGGTGAATTAGCTATAAGATTTATATATTAGAAGATAATTTTAATCATGTAATATGGGGAGGTACCAATGAAAAAGAAAATATTAATTGGTTCTATTTGCGCATTATTAATTACATCTGCTATTTTTCCAGTCTCAGGATTAATTGCCTCTGTAACTTATAATTCAAATAATTTGGAATTAAATTCTTTTAATCCGCAATTAACCTACAATTTTGAAAAACCAGAGATTCAAAAAGTAAAAATGTCAGATCAAACTTTTTCAAGAGTCGTTTTAGAAGGGTGTTCATATTTGAATGAAATAGGTAATCCTTCTCTTCTTGTTGCGCCAGCTAGAATTTTATTACCATATGGGGAGGAGTATGAAGATATTGAAATTTCTACAGATGATCCTGTTTACCTTTCATTAGATCATCTTATAGAACCTTGTCAGAAGTGTTATCGTATAGGATGCGACGAAGAGTATGAGTTTATTTCTCCTAATTCCAGGACTTATAATTCCGGTAGTGTCTACCCAGATAAAAAATACGACATTGTTTCTGTTCAACATTTTAGAGGTTTTTCGATTTTAATTCTACGTTTGTACCCAGTTCAGTATATTCCAAAAAACAACCAGCTTTTGTATTATCCTAGCATAAAAATAGATAAGGTCATTACAAAATCTATTAGTCAGGACCAACAAAATAAATATTATGAAAATTTTAGAGGGAGAAGTAAGGATTTTAAAGAAATAGAAGATAAAATCGATAATCCAACAACCATCGAAAGCTATCCTAAAGCATCATCAGCAAGCGTATATGACTACGTCATTATTACTAGTGAGCAATTAAAAAGTTATAATGGACAGAATAGTTTTTGGGATTTATGTAGTCAGAAAAATGCTGATGGATTAAAAACTACAATTGTAACTGTTGAAGAAATTGGTAGGGATTACTCAGGATTTGATCTTCAGGAGAAAATTAGAAATTTCATTATAGAAGCTTATCATAAGTGGGGAGTTGATTATGTCTTGTTAGGTGGGGATGATGAGGTTGTACCTGCAAAAATATTATGGATTGGAGGTTTTTGTCAATATTTAATGCCTATGCCTGTTGACATGTACTATGCATGTCTTGATGGCAAAGGAATATGCGGGTTAGATAATGACGATATTTATGCAGAGGTTTACATAGGTCGCGCATGCGTTGATGATATCCAAGATGTTCAAAATTTTGTACATAAAACACTTGCATATATTAATTCTCAAGATAATTATCTTAAGGAATGCCTTTGGATTGGTGAACATCTTGGATTTGGCGGAATCGTCGAATATGCAAGTGCTATAAAAAATCAAAATATTGGATATTGTAATGCTGATGGATATGTTACAAATGGATTGCCTGAAGGCTTACCAGATGGTTACAATGTATATCGTTTATATGATAGTGAATCGTATAATTGGACAAAAGGAACCTTAATGAATATGCTGGACGATGGTTATCATCTATTAAATCATCTTGGGCATGCAAATTTTAATAAATGTATGAAAATGATGAATTCTGATGTTCAAAATCTTGCTAATAACAAATATTTTTTTGTGTATTCCCAAGGATGCATGGCCGGAGGATTTGATTGGACTGAAGATGATTGCATAGCAGAATATTTAACAGCAAAAACCAGCAATGGTGCATTTGCAGTTATTATGAATGCTCGTTTTGGTTGGGGTAAATATAACAGTACTGATGGACCATCACAACGCTTTGATCGAGAGTTCTGGGATGCACTTTATGATGATGGAAAAAATACCTTAGGTAAAGCAAATCAGGATTCTAAAGAGGATAACGCTTATCGAGTTAATGAGTTTTGTATGAGATTTTGTTACTATGAGTTAAATCTATTTGGTGATCCAGCAGTACCTATTCATGGAGCGAAAGAAGGTTCCAGATCTAGTTTTAATTTCAAAAGTTTAACACTTCTAAAAATACTAGAAAATTTAATTGAATTTTTATTTAGAAAATAAAAAGTAGCGGTTTATTCAAACATTAATTTTGCTTGTTCAGGGCTGTATTTCCACCCGGTAGGTAACCTATTTTGATCGTGATAATATTTGGTAAGACGTCTGATTTTTGATTCAATTAAATGGAGATTTCTTTTGTTTTTCAAATCTTTCTTATTTATATCTAAATGTTTTTTTACCTGTAAAGCTGATTGAATTAGGTTTCTTAGGTCCTCAGGAATTTCTTTTTTGATGTTATTTGCTTCAAGAATTTTTGTAATTTTTTTACCTGTTGCAAGCTGAATGTCTGGAACTGCATATTGGTCTCTCATAATAAGACCAATTTCACTTGTGGTTTTGCCAGATTTTGCAAGCTCAATTACTCTTGATTCGATTTCTCTAGGATTAAGTGAACTCCATTCAGGATGTTTTTTACGTTCAATTGGATATGTTGATCCGGATTTGCCCTTTCTTCTTGCATGCATTCTTGCCATTTTCTTTTGCTCCAAGATATAAAGTAAGTCCTGAATAAGGTTATAATATTTATCCTTTACTCTTATATTTTTGAATTAAATATTGAGAAATAAGGAGGAAGAAAAGATTTATTAGGAGTAACTCTATCAAGTTAACTTTAATAACAATCAATTTTGGGGGTTAAAATGGCATTAAATGAAGTGTTAACTATAGATAAGTCAATTTTAAAGGACGCAGTAAAAATTGCAGAGAAAGGAACACATTGTGGTATGTGTAAAGTTGATTTTTTGGGTTCAGGCTTATGTCCATCAGGTAAAAAGCATGGTTTTGCTGCTTATTGGCCTGAAGGAAGAATGGAGATAGTAAAGGCTCTTTATTCTGATAAAATCAAACCTACCAAAGAACTTATCGAAGTAGCTAATTCTTGTTCTGTCTGTGGATTATGTGACAAACAATGTAACTTTGTTACACAACTTAGGCCTGAAAAGGTTGCAAAAGCACTCAAAGATTATGTAAATTCCCTGGATGAAAAAGACTTTGTTGAAACTCCGGAAGATCAAACCTTAAAAGACATTCGAAAAATAGTAGGGGAAAAATGGGCATCAAACGATCCTGCAATAATTACATCATATACAAAAACAATAATTACAGATGACGCAGGTTTTAACTTTTATGTCGTAATGCCTGAAACAACCGAGGAAGTTGCCGAAGTTGTAAAGTATGCAAATAAAAATAATATCCCGTATCTTCCAAGAGGAAATGGAACATTTCTTTCGATGTTTATAGAAACACTTCTTGCAAAAGCAGCCACACTTGAAAAAGGTATTATCTTTGATTTAAGAAGGCTGAAAAAAATTGAAATTGACAAAGATAACAAAACTGCAACAATTGGTGTTGGAGTTAATGCATTTGAGCTACAAAAAGAAGCATATAAAAATGGAATGCGTGCACTAGTTGCTGAAGCAGAGGCACATGTTTGTGTAAATATTGCATCATTTGGTATTATCTCAACTTGGGGAAATACATATGGATGGGGATCTGACAACTTTGTAGATGCAACTTTAATTGATTCTGAAGGAAACATTGTTCATAGCAGTGATGAAAGTTTAACTAATCCATATTCGACAAATAATAAGTTTACAAATTTTACATTTGCTCCGGAAAAAATTATTACTGAGGCCATTGTTAAACTTCATCCGATATTCAAAGAGGAAGAAACATTACTTGTCCCATTTGAAAAGCTCGATGATGCCCTTGACCTTGCCTTAGAGCTTGCTAAAAGAAAAATCGGACTTTCATTAGCCGTTCTATCTAGTAAATATCTAGCTGAGTTTATCTGTCCAACCAATGAAATTGCAGAAGACTTTGATTATATTGCTAAAAACTATCTTAAGCTCAATTATGTAGTAGATGTTGTTTGTGATAAATATGATAAGAGGATCGTTCAAGAAATATCAGATGTCATAATCGATCAAAAAATGATGAAAACTTTAATTCTTGGTTCACCGAAACTTGCATCTTTAAAAGATAGCGAATTTTTAAAGATTCTGTCTGAGGAAAAAGATCCATTAAAAGCAATATTTGCAGGACCAATGAGGGAGCATCTAGAAAAAGGACTTGATCCTTCTGCTAAACAGATTTCTAAGATTTACGATGAAGATTTACAAGAGTTCTTTGAAAAGGTATATTCAAAACCTGAAATGACAGATGTTGTATGGCTCCATGCATTCAGAATACTTCCAAGCAGACTTATGAGACAGAAAATGTTCATGTTAAGGGGAGGATTCATCGTTGCAGATAAAGAAAAAATACTTAACTTAAATAAAATGCTAAAGGAAACTGGAGATAAATATAAACTGGCTAATGATCTTGGTTTTATCAGCTTTATAGAAAACGGTAGGTTTGCATTTGTAGAATACGATTATTATTTTGATCATTTAGATACAGATTCTCATAACAGACTTAATCAATCGATTGTTGAGACATTGCAAAAAGAACTCAAAATTAAAGGATTTTTACCAGTTGAATATATGTTTCATAAGGGTCTTAAAAGAAAAGAGCACATATTATATCCAATGCCAGAAGGAGTATCTGACGAAGAACTGAATATTTTGGGTGAGATGGTTCAATCTATTGTTGGAGGATAAAAATTCGATGAAATTTTTATCAGATGAATGGATAAAACAAGCAAAGATTGTTACTGCAGAAAAATTAGATCCTGAAAAGGATTTAAAAAATTCAACAGCATCTTTGCTAAATGTAATTAACAATATCCCCCCAAATGGCAAAAGTATCTATTTTTATATATCAGTCAAAGACGGTAAATTAGCCGAAATGGCTTTAGATGATACTGGTTCTTTACAAGATAAAGATGCTGAATTTACAGTAACTGGTAATTATGACACTTTTGTTTCAATCTTTAAAGGGGAAATGAGCACATTAATTGCATTGATAAAAAACCGAGTGAAAATTAAAGGAGACAAAAAGAAAGCTCTTCAGTTTGTAAAACCAATTGATAAGCTTACATCTTGTTTAAGAGAAATAGAAACAGAATTTTGATGTGA
>Ga0272442_10007203_pt1 | contig 14445 bp, 15 predicted proteins | sample SSMForm2O_FD_200262 | JGI IMG/M metagenome (GOLD analysis project Ga0272442, IMG submission 200262) | Marine sediment archaeal communities from Little Sippewissett salt marsh, Falmouth, MA, United States - SSM-Form-2O | ecosystem: Environmental > Aquatic > Marine > Wetlands > Sediment ...
GATCGCCGGAAACAGCCTCAGGTCCTGGCTTATCGCTGCAATCGTATTTTCAGCAGCAATTGTGATCATCAAGGTTTTTCGCCATCTGGTCTTAAACCGGTTAAAGCAAAAGGCCGGAGAAACCGCCACTTCTTTTGATGATTTTATTTTAAAAATAGCGGACAAGATCGCATCGCCTTTTTTGTATTTTCTGTCCGGTTACGGGGCCTTGAAACTGTTGAGATTATCCGAATTTTCCGACCGGTCTCTTAATATGCTGGGTTTGGCAGTGATAGTTTTTTCTGCCACCAGACTGGCTCTGGAAATTTTCGGTTATGGATTTTTTTTGTACTGGAAAAAGCAGGGCAAAGACCTGTCTGAGGACAGAAGCCTGGAAGGGATCTTGAAAGTCATAAAATTTGTGGTCTGGTCTTTTGCCTTGATCTTTTTTCTTGATAATCTTGGGTTTAAGATTTCTACGGTAATCGCCGGTCTGGGAATCGGAGGCATTGCTGTGGCTCTGGCAGCGCAGACTGTGCTGAAAGACCTGTTCAGTTATTTTTCCATACTTTTTGACCGGCCTTTTGAACTGAATGATTTTATAATCGTAGGCGATTATATGGGTACTATCGAAAAAATAGGTATAAAAACTACCCGGATACGCAGTCTGGGAGGAGAACAGCTTATTTTTTCCAATGCTGATCTTACTGATTCCAGAGTGCGGAATTACAAGCGGATGGAACAGCGCAGAGTAGTGTTCAAGTTCGGAGTCACTTATCAGACTTCCACGGAAAAACTTAAAGCTATACCGGAAGCAGTGAAAACGATTATTTCCGCTGTGCCTGAGACCAGGTTTGACCGGGCCCATTTTTTTTCTTACGGAGATTTCAGCCTGGTATTTGAAGTGGTCTATTATGTTTTGACCGGAGATTACAACAGATATATGGACCTGCAGCAGGAGATCAATTTTTCTCTTAAAGAAGAGCTTGAACGCCGGAACATAGAGTTTGCCTATCCTACTCAGACCCTTTATCTGAACAAGATCTGATCTCAGCATCCTGCATTTTCTTCTTTGTAATTGCGGTTTAACTGCAGCTGAAGTAAGAGTATAATAAAAGCAAGAAAGGGGGGAAGCCTGAAAACAGGCTCTCCTCCTTTTTATGCTTTTAAAAAGGGAGTTGTTATGACCAATGCTAAAGTGGGCATTATCGGAGCGGGAAATGTGGGCATGCGCTATGCTTACAGTATGATGCTGCATGGTCTGGCGCGTACTATCGTCATTGTTGATATCAATAAAGACCGGGCTGAAGGAGAAGCTATGGACCTTTGCCACGGTATGCCTTATGTCTCTCCTGTAAATGTGTTTTCCGGTGATTATTCTGACCTTAAAGATTCGGACCTGGTGGTGATCACTGCCGGTGCCAAACAGAAACCGGGCCAGACCAGGATGGATCTGGTCAAGAGTAATACCGCGATATTTAAAAAAATAGTGCCTGAGATCATGCGCTATGCATCAAATGCTATTTTAATGGTAGTGACCAATCCTGTGGATGTGCTGGCTTATGCTGCTTACAAAATTTCGGGCAAGCCTTCTGATCAGGTGATAAGCTCGGGTACAGTTCTGGACAGTTCCAGGTTCAGATTTCTTTTGTCACAGCACTGCGGTATTGATGCCAGGAATGTCCATGCTTATATACTGGGCGAACACGGAGACAGCGAATTTCCGGTATGGAGCAGAGCCATGATCGGCGGAGTATTAATGCGTGAATATTGCCCTTTATGCGGCAGGTGTCAGGGCGGTAAACCTCTTTTTGATATTTTCAATCAGGTGCGTGATTCAGCTTATAAGATCATTGAGCTTAAAGGAGAGACCTCATACGGTATAGGTCTAGCTATGACCAGGATCAGTCAGGCAATATTAAAGGATGAAAATTCCATATTACCTGTTTCCTGTCTGGTCAATGATTTTTATGGTATTAGTGACGTTTATCTAAGCCTGCCCGCGGTGTTAAACCGCAGCGGTGTGGCCAGAAAGATCCTGCTTAAGCTGGATAAAAAAGAACAGGAATTTTTGAAAAAATCAGCGGAAAAAATAAAGCAGGGAATAAAAAGTACAGGCCTGTAAACAGGGTAAAACTATGGAAATAAAAGAAAAAATAGAAAAAGTGCTGGAAGAATTAAGGCCTGCACTTATGGCTCACGGCGGTAATGTAGAACTGGTGGAAGTAACAGATGACGGTGTGGTCAGGGTAAAGCTGGTCGGTGCCTGCGGCGGATGTCCCATGAGCACCTATACTTTAAGACTGGGCATAGAAAAAGAACTGAAAAAAGCCGTACCTGAAATAAAAAGCGTGGAACAAATATAAAAGACGTTTAAGGGGCAGGGTGATGAAGCCCGTATCGGTCAACGTTTAAGGGTTACGTAAAATATATTAAGAGAGACGTGAACCGTAGCCTTCATACGAAACGGGCATCGTAACCGTTAACCGTAACCTGATTTATCTGTGTTAATCAGGGTTTTTCATCTGTGTTCATCATCATTAAATAAATTTTATAGGAGGTGGATGATGAAAGAACTGTTTCAGAACGCTGACTGGAAAAAAGAAAAACATACTCCGGTAATAGAGGTTGCGGCAGGAGCGGGAAAAAAAAGACTGATCGAGGTTGCAGTAAGTGTGGGCAAAGAAATACCGCATCCTAATACTACAGCTCACCATATCTGCTGGATCGAATTATATTTCCTGGCTGAAGGAGAAAAAAATCCCTGTCAGGTCGGCAGAGCTGAATTTAACGCTCACGGAGCATCGGTCCAGGGCCCTGATACAAGTACAGTATATACAAAACCTGAGGCAGTATTTTATTTTAATACGGAAAAGCCGGGCAAATTAATGGCAGCTTCTTTTTGTAATATTCACGGCCTATGGGAAGGGGAAGCTGATCTGGGCCTGGTTTGAACCAGTAAAATTTAACAGAGGATGACTATGGGATTTTCTTCAAGAACAAAACAGATTATACTTGCAGCCCAAAAAGCAGAAATTACCGAACACCTTATTTACAAACGTCTGGCCCGGACAACAAAAGATGAACATAACAGAAAAGTGCTGGAAAAAATAGCAGAAGATGAACTGCGTCATCATGATTTCTGGAAAAAGATCACGGAAAAAACAGTAAAGCCGGGCTATTGGCAGATATTTTATTATACTCTGGCGGCACGTTTGTTGGGACTTACTTTCGGGGTCAAGCTGATGGAAAGAGGCGAGGATATTGCTCAGGATAAATATGAGCAGTTAAAACCGGAAATACCTCAGGTTTCATCGATCATTGAAGATGAAAATGAGCATGAAAGTGCTTTGCTGAAAATGCTTGATGAGGAAAAACTTAAATATGTCGGTTCCATGGTTTTGGGCCTTAATGATGCTCTGGTCGAACTGACCGGAGCTCTGGCCGGTCTGACTTTGGCTTTACAGAAAACAAAACTGGTGGCTATAGTGGGATTGATCACAGGTATTGCCGCGGCCATGTCTATGGCCGCTGCTGAATATCTTTCCACTAAACAGGATGATACGGAAAAAAATCCGATTAAAGCCAGTGCTTATACAGGTATTGCCTATATCTTTACGGTTTTGTTTCTGATCTTTCCTTATTTTTTGTTCAGCAATATTTTCTTTTGCCTGGGCCTGATGATGGCCAATGCTCTGCTGGTGGTGCTGGTCTTTACTTTTTATATCTCTGTAGCTAAAGACCTCAGCTTTAAACGCAGGTTCGGGGAAATGGCAGGTTTAAGCTTAAGCATTGCTGTGATCAACTTTTTTATCGGTATGTTTATCCGCAGATTTTTCGGAGTGGACGTCTGAACCGGATAATAAATACTGATGAATTGTCGATGGTCTATAGTCGATAGCCGATAGTAAAGAATGTAAAATACCTGGGCGACAGACCACTCATTTTAAAATTTACATTTTAAAATTTGCATTTTGCAATTCCTGTTTTAAGGCCAAAGGCCTTAAAACAGGTCTGATCCGTCGCAGGCAGCAGTATTCAGGTCAGGAAAATTTTCTCTGCATGAGGAAAATTTCAGATTTTCTTGTTCCGCGCATTGTTTGACTTTTACGATCATTTTTCTGCGCAGATCTTCAAAAAGATAAAATGAGCCTGATCTTTTTTCTCCCTGATCTTTATACAGAAGGTCCCATTTCCCGGCCAGGTCAGGAAAAGCTTTTTTCATCCTGATAAAATTGTCTCCTTTGGCCTTATAAGTAGAAGTGATGATCTGTTTGACCCCCCGTTTTTTTAATTCTTTTATCAGAACAGGGATTTCGGACACGTTTAATCCCGGTATCAGGGGATCTATTCTGCAGGCCACAGGAATATATAAACTTAATCTTTCCATAGCTATAAGCCTTTGTTCAGGCAAAGGAGCGCCCGGTTCCAGGATTTTGGCCAGATGGTGATCTAAAGTAGTCAAAGTCATGCTGACTACGACTTGCGGCAGGTTTTTTAAGATGTCTATGTCTCTGGTGATCAGATCTGACTTTGTCACCAGCATTATTTTCAGAGGATGATCAGCAGCCAGTTTAAGAAACTGCCTGGTCAGTCTTAAATCTTTTTCCAGAGCCTGATATGGATCTGATGAATTGGACAAAGCCAGATATGATCCGGGGGCCATTTTTTTCAGGGCTTTTTTTATACGGCTGATAAATTCTTTTTTTTGTCTGGGAGAATAAAATCTGGGGATATAGGAAGAAGCATAGCAGTAAAGGCAGCCGTGTCCGCATCCTGTATAAGGGGAGAGGCTGTATTTAGAGGGGCAGGTGCACAAACTGTTTTTCCAGGGATCGAATTCAGTGATCAGAGCCATAATAGTCTCATCATAGCCTTAAATCTTTGTTTTGCAACCGGGAAATATTTGACTGGTTATGAATATGATCTTATACTAAAATAATATAAACAGCTAATATTGATAGCTTTAAAAAAGGACAGCCATGAAAAAAATATTTTTTGTAGTGTTATCTTTCTGCTTTTTTTTGCTCTCTGCTGATTTGTCTTTTGCCGAAGACCTTACTCTCACTACTTATTATCCTGTGCCTAAAGGCATATACAATCAATTGACTGTACAGCAGGACCTGCGCATCATACCTAAACAGGAAAGTGAAGTGTCTGGCTGTTCTTTTAATACTAAAGGTACTCTTTATTACGATGAGACAGCAGAAGAGATCAAAGTCTGTAAAAAAAGGCCTGACGGGACTTATGGCTTTGAATCCATGCAGGGAGAAACAGGTCTGGGCACCAGACTGGCTTTGCCTGCACCGATCGAAAACGGGTGCAATTATACTAATTATTCTAATATGGAGGATGACAACATCAGCACCAGAGCAGAGGCAGAATTTATGCTGCCGTATGGTTTTAATGATGAAAAAAAGGGAAGTGTTACCTGGGATTTCGGTTCAAACAGAATAAATGCCTTGAATATTACTTTTGCTACAGGAAGCCGTTGTTATGGTCTCCCTCCCGCCTTAGGTGGTCGCCCGGTTACTGCTTCGTCTGTTGTTCAGGTCAGCGCGGATAATCTTAACTGGTATGACCTGGCTTCTGCCTCCTCTGCTATTAACTGTGAGCCATTGGGAGCAACTATGCTTTACGGAAACTCACAGACCAAGATCTTTACTTCGCCCATGCGTTATGTTAAAGTGATTAATAAAGCCAGAAGAACGTCTTCACACGGTCATCAATGGGTTTATTTTTATATCAATGAACTGGCTGCTTATGAATAAGTTCTGATCTTGCGTCTGCAGATAAATTTTCCTGTCAATTAAACGACTGCTTTTGAAATATCAGTTTATCCTTTATCATTGTTCAACTGGTTTTTTTGTTTCAGGTCCGGAGAATTTATTCATCGGTAAAGAGAACATGGCCTGACGTGCAAAAAACGCTCTAAACCCTGTTTTAAGCCCGAATAAAGGGTATCTGAAGCCGGTTCCGGCTTGTCTTTTAAAAAATTACAACTGTGATAAAATAAAAGTGACATCTTATCCATCTTTTCAGCCTTGATTTGCTTTTTCAGAAAAAAATGGTTTATTTTGAGGGAGGGACTTAAATGCGTTTCTTAAACAGGAGGTCTGTATGAAAAAATATGTCTGTGTTGTCTGCGGTTATATTTATGATCCTGAGATCGGAGACCCTGATTCAGGCATTGTTCCCGGAACATCATTTGAATCTCTTCCTGATGACTGGGTCTGTCCTGTGTGCGGAGTGGATAAAAGTCAGTTTGAACCTGAGGGGGATTAATAAGGAGGCGTATCATGGGTACTAAAGGAAGAGAAATGATAAAAGTAGATATCAAAAAATTGCTCTCTTTGCTGAACAAAGCTCTGGCTGATGAATGGCTGGCTTATTATCAGTACTGGACCGGAGCTAAAATAGCCAAAGGACCGATGCGGGGGCAGGTAGCAGCTGAACTGGAAGAGCATGCCTCAGAAGAACTGGAACATGCCCGTAAACTTACTGAACGGATCATCCAGCTGGGCGGCACTCCTTTGCTCGATCCTGCTCAATGGATGAAAGAGACTAATTGCGGTTATGAAGCGCCTGATGATCCTTTTGTCAAGACTCTGCTTAAACAGAATATCAAAGGAGAACAGTGTGCGATTTCCGTATACAGTAAATTGATCGATTTTGTCCAGGGAAAAGATATTATTACTTATCACCTGCTTCTGGAAATCCTGGAGGAAGAAGTAGAACATGAGGAAGATCTGGAATCTATTCTGGAAGATATGACGATGATGAACAAGTAAGCATATAAGTCGAAAAGAGCAGGAGCGAAAAAATTTTCAGGGAAGAGGGGCAAAGCTCTGTAGGCTTAAAGGAGGATAAATGAAAACAGTTAAAGTCTATTCGACTTCGACTTGTCCTTACTGCCGGATGGTCAAAGAATACCTTAAAGCTAAAGAGGTTTCTTTTCAGGACATAAATGTGGCAGAAGACAAATCCGGACTGGAAGAAATGGTAAAGATTTCCGGGCAGATGGGTGTTCCGGTAATAACTGTCGATAATGAGGTAGTGACCGGATTTGATCAGGCCAGTCTGGATAAGCTTCTTTTTGAATAAAACATTATTTAAAGATGAATAAGATCTATGACCTGATAATCCTGGGAGCAGGACCTGCCGGTATTACTGCTGCTGTATATGCAGTACGTAAAAAACTGGATATACAGGTATTCAGCCTGGATGTGGGAGGTCAGGCTGCCTGGAGCGGTGATGTGGAAAATTATACCGGTTACCAGTTTATCAGCGGACCTGATCTGACCTTGAAATTCAGGGAACATATAAATTCTGCAGGCGTGCCTCTGCATCTGGGAAAAGCAGTGCAAACTGTGACCAGGTCCGGGGACCTGATCGAAGTGCTGGCTGCTGATGAAAAATATTTTTCCCGCTCTGTGGTAATAGCTACAGGTAAACGGCCCAGGATGCTTGAGGTAGAAGGGGAAAAGGAATATCATAATAAAGGGGTTACTTATTGTGCTACCTGTGACGGTCCTTTGTTCCGGGATAAACGGGTGGCAGTTGTGGGCGGAGGCAATTCAGCTTTGGACGCAGTGCTTCAGCTGAAAAACATAGCTTCTTATGTATATTTGATCAACCAGGACTCTGAACTTATTGCTGACCCGATTATGATTGAAAAAGCCCGGAAAGCTGGTAATGTAGAAATATGGAATCTGTCCCGGATCCTCAGGATCAGAGGCGACAGTTTTGTCCGCCGGGTTGCGGTGGAAAAGGAAGGGTTAAAACAGGTTCTGGAAGTAGAAGGCATATTTATTGAGATCGGGTTGATACCTAATTCAGGCTGCGCTGAGATAGTCAAGCGCAATCAGAAACAGGAGATCATAGTAGATAAATATAACCGGACCAGCGTGGAAGGTGTTTTTGCAGCCGGGGATGTAACTGATGTTCCGGAAAAACAGATAATCATAGCCTGCGGTGAAGGGGCTAAAGCCAGTTTAAGCGCTTTTCATTATCTGGCCAGACACAGGTGGTAAACATGGAAAAAGCAATAATTTTATTGTCCTGTCCTGATAAAGAAGGCATTGTCTCTGCCATATCCGGTTTTATTTCTCAGCATCAGGGCAATATAGAACATGCTGACCAGCATATCGATGCTCAGAACGGGATTCTGTTTATGCGCATAGAATGGTCTCTGGAAAGATTTACTCTGCCTAAAACAGAGATCTCTTCAGCTTTCCGGCCTTTGGCTGAACAGTTTCATATGAACTGGAGCCTGCATTTTTTTCAGGATACGCCCAGAGTAGCCATATTTGTTTCGCGGAATCTGCATTGCCTTTATGATCTGCTTTTGCGTTTCCGCGACGGTCAGCTTAAGTGCGAGATACCTCTGGTTATCAGTAATCATAAAGAAGCGGAAAAAGCAGCCGGGCATTTTTCCGTAGAGTTCAGACATTTTTTCGTCAGTTCTGATAATAAGGAAAGCATAGAAAAAGAGCAGCTTGAACTTCTGCGTCAGCATGATATTGACTTGGTGGTTTTGGCCAGATATATGCAGATTTTGACCCCTCAGATGGTCAATGCTTTTTCCCGGAGGATCATTAATATCCATCATTCTTTTTTGCCCGCTTTTATCGGTAAAGACCCTTACGGTCAGGCCCACAAAAAGGGGGTCAAAATTATCGGAGCTACCAGCCATTATGTTACAGAAGCTCTTGATAACGGACCGATCATAGAGCAGGATACAGTACGTATCTCCCACCGCGATTCCCGTGAAGACCTGATCAGGAAAGGTCAGGACCTGGAAAAAATGGTTTTAAGCCGGGCAGTGCAGTGGCATCTGGAAAGAAAGATACTGGTCTATAACCATAAGACTGTGGTCTTTGACTGATATGGCTCAGGAAAAAACAACCCGCAGACAGAAAAATATTTCCCGCCTTTTGCAGGAAAAAAAAGCAAATTTGAAAAACAGGCTGGCCGCAGTAAAAAAGAAAAAACTTCAAAATAAAGGCTGAAATTAAACCAGGGTGTAGCGTTTCGCTCGCACGAAGATTTTCACAGAAGAAATCCGTGCTCCCGGATGTTCGGGAGAAAACCGCAGAAGAATACACCGAACATACGCTCGCACGAAGATTTTCACAGAAGAAATCCGTGCTCCCGGATGTCCGAAGAGGAACGGGGGAGAAGAAGCCTGACATAAGCGGAGAGCGATTAGGGTTGCGTTTACGCGCAAAGGGTGAATTAAATATCGCGGAGCGGATACGTAACCTTGAACGTATGACGATACGGGCTTCGTAACCCTAACCGTAAAACGTTAATTGAAAGCTTTCGTGTGAGCGTATCAAGGCAATCAGGAATTATTAAAGTCTTGATTGATATTCCCGAAGAAGATAAGTTAGTCTTCTGCTACACGCCGGTCTGAGACAAAAGCACTTTTATCTATTTTTTTGGCAGCTTCTTTTAATTCCGCACCGATTGCGCTGATCTCTGCGACATGAGAAAAATTGCGGTTCTGGTTGGAAATAATCCCTATGGAAATCGTGGGAAAACTGAATTTTTTGATGCTTCCGTCCCTGTCTTTAGTCTCAATGTAACCTCTGATCCGGTCGCTGTCATTAAAAAATTGGGGAGCAATTGTATCAAATTCGCTGATTGCAGCTTTAGCAATGATTTCCGCTTTTTCCGGTACAGAGATCATGACAAAATCGTCTCCTCCGATATGGCCGATAAAGTCAGTGGGGCTTCCCTGCCGGTGCAGGATGTCGATAAGCAGTCTGCCTACTCTTTTAATGCATTCGTCTCCGCGCTCAAAACCATAGTGGTCATTGATCGCTTTGAAATGGTCCAGGTCAAAATACAGAATGGCGAATTTTGTTTGGGACTGGATCCTTTTTTCCAGTTCCTTGGTAATAGTGATATTGCCCGGCAAACGGGTAAGAGGATTAGCGTCAAGATGGATGTTGGAACGGTTTATCAGCATTTTGACCCTGGCCATAAGCTCTTCGGGAGAAAACGGTTTAACCATGTAATCGTCTACTCCTGATTCCAGTCCCAGGACTTTATCTTCCACTTCGCCTCTGCCGGTAAGCATCAGTATCGGAGTATGGATAAATACCGGGTCCCGGCGCAGAGTCTGAGCTATTTCCGGGCCGGTACCGTCAGGAAGATTGTAATCGAGGATTATCAGGTCGGGATTGATATTTTTTATTTTTTGTAAAGTTTCTTCCCTGGAAGTTGCTTTAGAAATATCATAATCGTCTTCCAGAGTCGCTTCAATGACATCCAGGATATCAAGATCGTCGTCTACAGATAATATTTTAACCTTATACATGTTCCACCACCTTTAGTGTAAAATAAAAAGTTGTACCTTTGTTTACTTCCGATTCCAGCCATAGTTTCTGCTGGTGTGAATCTATGATCCGTTTAACCAGGGAAAGGCCCAGCCCGGAACCGCGTATTTCACGGTTCATGGGATTGTCTACCCGGTAAAATTCCTGAAATATTTTTTGGGCGTCAGACTCAGGTATTCCGTAGCCTGTGTCTGACACGGAAATTGTGGCCTCATTGTTCTTTACTGCGCAGGATAAAGTTATTTTTCCTCCGTCAGGAGTAAATTTAAGGGCATTGTTGATAAGGTTGATCAGGACCCGGTCGATAAGGATCTTATCCATATAGACAAAAAGTTCGGAAGGAGTGTTTACTTTTATTTCAAGATTTTTCTGCTCCATCTGGGGGGAGAGGAAGTCTGCCGTGTTTTTCAACAGAGAACAGATATCAGAGGGAGCGATTTTTACTTCCATTTTGCCTGATTCGATGCGGGAAATGTCAAGGAGAGTATTTACCATATGCACCAGTTTATTGACATTATCGTCGACTTTTTTAAGCCTTTCTTTGGCTTTGGGAGGAAGAATACCGAATTTTTCCGCTACCAGAAGAGAAGAAAAGCCTTTGATCGAAGTAAGCGGTGTTCTCAGCTCATGCGATACGCTGGAGATGAAATCAGATTTAAGTTTACTGATTTTTTCTATTTCATTAAGAGTTTTGGTTAATTCAAAAGTTTTCTTTTTGACTTTTGTTTCCAGTTCTTTACCGGCATGATAAACCGCTTCAAATGAGGTTATATTGTCCAGACATTGGCCCAGATACATGCAGAGTATGGAAAATAATTCCTTTTCCGCTTCAGTCATTCCTCCGCTGATGGTTGATTTAAAAATAATGAATAAGTCATGGATATCCGCTCCGCTGATAACCGGGCCGATAAGAAAATCTTCGTAGCCCAGCTGTTTTTTAAGATCTGCGGCAATATCCAGGTCAGAAGAAAGCTGGGAGAGAGAAACTACGGCAGTATGGTGTTTTTCTATGAAATTTTTGAATAACTCCAGCTGAGGACCTGTAATCCCTACATTTATCGATTCCTGCAAATCGGGAAAATTCAGCAGACAGAGTTTTTCAAACCCGATTTCCTGGGCTACTTTATGATTGAATTGTTTGAACAGTTCTCCTTTGTCCAGGATATTCAGGGAAGAGCTGATAAAATTTTTTAAAAAGGAAAGTTTTTTTAATTTATCCTGTACCGCATTCTGGTAAAGTTTAAGCTCCATGTCGTTTTTTATCAGCATTTTGGCCTGACGGTCCAGAGCGGACAGATTTTTTTCCATAGTATGATTTTTTTTCTGCAGAGTTTTAATCTCCTTGCTCTGGGAAAAAAGATAAAATAAGCTTATAGCCAGAGAGATCGAAATACCATAAAATAAAATCGCGGACACAGTCATGTTTGTAAAGTTTTAACCTGCATTTATGAAAGTAATATTCATTGATCCTTCTTCAGCGATAAGCTCATTTATGCTATTATTATACGCAATAAGATAGTTTGAATAAAGCCCTATCACCTGACATTTTTCTCCGCCTGCTTTTTTGATCAAGGCCATTTCTTCCTGTAAATCTTTTTTATAAAAATGCTGTTTTAAAGATGAATTAACCACAAACAGCAGCTGAGGCTTCAGTGCCGGCTTTAGCGCGGAAAAAACCCGGGTGATATTATCCTTCAAAGCTTCTTTATTGTAGATCATCAGATTGGCCTGATCTTTCTGGCAGATATTGCCTTCGTATAGGAGAGAGTCGTCGCCCAGGATATTTTTTATCGTTATAAGATGATAAGATCCGCCGGTTTCGACGCCTAAAGGATAATATTTGAACATTTTTTGTTTTTGAAAAAGATCGTATTTTTCTTCCAGATATTTTTTATATATTTCTGCAGCAGGCCGGTTATTGATCTCCAGTATGATATTGCGTTCCCGGTCTATTCTGGTCAAAGCAAAAGGACGGCAAAGGGGGATAAATCCTGTAATTTTTTTTTGATACACAGAAAGATTGCCTCCGCATTCCAGGTGAAGCACTTTGTTGCCGGGACAGGTGTTGAGATAATGGGTAGCTCCGCTTTTTTCCTTATCTTTGAACCCGGCAGAGATAAAGGAGATGTTTTTGCCCAGAGCCAGCCGGATCCCTCGAAGATATTCCTGAGAAGAGGCAAAAGGAGAAATAAAGCTGAGGACCAGCTTTATTTGTTTTAATTTATTCATGTTTTTGCGTACGGTTACTTCGATTTTTTCTGAGGAAAGGTCATGCAGAAGACAGGGGTTAAAGGTAAGTTCCCGGCTGTGAAAACAGGCCAGAGCAATACCGCGTTCGCTCACTTTTTTCTGATGAATTATCAAGGGGGCTTTGACGGCAAGAATGTGTTTTGGCCTGAGAGAAACCTGGAGGGCATTGTAAATCAGGGAATGTTTATAATTTTGAGAATATAAGACAAGAATAAGATCAGGCCATTGCGGCAGGGAGTTTTTAATGTCCCTGCATAGCTCTTTTACTGCTGCCTCTTCAGAGGATCTATCACTGAAAGCAGTAGCGAAAAAATTCATTTTTAAGCCTTTATCTTTTAAAAAGTTTCACTTCATCTAAGGATACCATAGGTCTATGAAAAAGCAAATAATTTATTGACATAAAGGTGCCGGGAATTTAAAATAAAGCACATAAATCAGCGGCCCCATTGTCTAGTCCGGCCTGGGACATATGGTTTGCTCGGGTACTCGCAGACCATTAAAGAAAAGGCTTGGAATACTTAACTGAGGGGTATAGCTGCAAATTAAGGTTTAGTGTGATCTTAATTGGGTTCAGCAGGTATTCTTACTTAGTACGGATGGTTTGCTCGGGTACTCGCAGACCATTAAAGAAAAGGCCTGGAATACTTGCATCAAGGGCAATGCCTGATAAAATAAGTCTTAATTGAAATTACGGCCCCATCGTCTAGTCCGGCCTAGGACATATGGTTTGCTCGGGTACTCGCAGACCATTAAGGTAAAAGACCCGGGATACTTAACTGAGGGGAAGTAGCTGTTCTTATAACTTAGAGATTGATTGGAATGGCCCCATCGTCTAGTCCGGCCTAGGACATATGGTTCTCTTCTCCCGCTGCGCGGGATCGAGGACCACTAAGGAAAATGCCTAGGATACTTAACTGAGGGGGCAATAAATGTTCTTATAACTTAGAGATTGATTGGTATGGCCCCATCGTCTAGTCCGGTCTAGGACATATGGTTCTCAGCCATAAGACACCGGTTCGAATCCGGTTGGGGCTACCAATGAAAAAATCCGCTCTCGTCAGAGGGCGGTTTTTTTATTGTGTTGCTTCCCGGGAGAAGAGGGAGCACGAAGTGCGTCCGTGTTCGAACCCGCAGTTATAAAGGTATTTATACATCTCGGGTCCAGGAGGACACCAGAGGTGTCCGACTGAATCCGGTTGGGGCTACCAATGAAAAAATCCGCTCTCGTCAGAGGGCGGTTTTTTTTATTGTGTTGCTTCCCGGGAGAACTGGAAGCGAAGCGCGGGATGAAATCCCGCCGGTTTGTAAGCCCAGATGATCAGGTTTTTACCTTAATGGCTTCCCCGAGGAGCGAAGCGACGCAGGGAATCCGGTTGGGGCTACCAGTCTTTTCTGCTTTAGCAGAAAAGGCAGAACGAATAGAACAATAGAGAAATAGAAATTAGAGCATTAGAAGAGGATACAAGGACAATGCGGTCTAATGCTCAAATGTTCTAATGTTCAAAACCTGGGATTGATTGCAAAAATCCGCTCTCGTCAGAGGGCGTTTTTTTTATTGTGTTGTTTCCCGGGAGAACAAGAATAGGGTATAGGGTCTAGCCCTTCGACGTACTCAGGACAAGCGGATAGGGGTTAGGGTTGCGCTTACGCGCAAATTTTGAATGCTGAATTTTGAATTATGAATTAAATATCGCGGAGCGAATACGCAAACCTTTAAGCGATAATTTTTTTTGAAAGTATTCGTATTCAGGCACTTACAACTTAGTTGACACTTTTACCCTGGGTGAAAGTGTAAACTAAAATAAAGAGGGGAAAAAGAAAACCCGCTGCCTTTGGAGCAGCGGGTCTTTTTTTTACTTTAAATTAATCC
>Ga0272442_10007204_pt1 | contig 14442 bp, 7 predicted proteins | sample SSMForm2O_FD_200262 | JGI IMG/M metagenome (GOLD analysis project Ga0272442, IMG submission 200262) | Marine sediment archaeal communities from Little Sippewissett salt marsh, Falmouth, MA, United States - SSM-Form-2O | ecosystem: Environmental > Aquatic > Marine > Wetlands > Sediment ...
CAATAGAACAACTCCGGCTCCGTGATGAGCTGGTGATAGAAAAACAGACCGTGAGCCATAAAGCCCCGCGTTTCAGGATCGTCTTGACGGTTTTGGACCCAGACGGCGTAGCTGCCGGACCCCGGCGAAACTTCCATGTGACAATACGGAAACTGGCCCTCATTGTCGTTGCTGTAGAGCACGCCAGCATACCCACAGGATTTGAGGTGGGCCGCACAGGCGGTCCGGCGGGCCTGATGACGGGCCTTTTGCAGTGAAGGCATCAAGATGGCGAGCAACAGGGCGATGATGGCGATCACGACCAGAAGCTCGATGAGTGTAAAACCTTTGAATTTCGGCATACCAGACCTCCTTGCTTCTTTGGAGAAGGTATCGAAGTTTAATATGTACAAGATGCGTTTTACTTCCGATGTCTAATATACCATAAACTGGCCGCATCCACAAGTAGTGCGCAGCGAGAATCAAAGACCGATCCCCCGCTCTTCGTTTCTCACGAACAGTGGCGTCGCCATCCGGTAGCAGAGGGCAACCCGGAACGAACTATTGTGTCACTCATCCAAATCTTTACTCGTTAGGAGCGATTCACGGGCGGTAGAGGCGAATATCATCGAAGTACATCGTGCCCAAACCGCCGGCCGGCGCACCCCCTTTGCTGCCCAGACCAATCGCAATCTTATCCACGTCGGCCAGATTGATCCCCTGGTCGCTGAAAGACCGTAATGGGATGATCCACCGTCTCCAGGAGTGGGTCTTTGCTGCGCTGGCATCACTGTGAGCCACGATGGAGGGCGCGCCGCTATGATTCGCAACGGCGACATAGAGCGGTTCGGCAGGATTTCCATAATCACCCCGGAACCAGAGCGACAACTCTTCGACGTTCTCGGTCGTCCAGTCACGGGGCGACGTCAACGTTAAAGACGCCTCCGAATTCGTTACGCCGGCTTCGTTGGTGAAAAGCAACGGCATGGACTGGCCGCCTCCGTGGACGATTGTTTGCTCGGCATAAGGCGGCATCAAATAGCCCACCTGTGCGCCGTTGTCGGCGACGCCGAAGCCGTCGATCCAGTGTTGCCAGATCGCTTCGCCAGCGGTGTCGTCATCGGTATAACTCTCAAAGTCATCGACTAAGAGGAAATCGGCGGTCGTGAAGCACCAAACCAGACCCTTGACGGTATTCGTGTTATAGACCGCGTCCACTCGCCAGGAATAGCTCGTATGCCAGGCGAGCTTTCCGGGATCGTAGCTCTCCGAACCGAGGGCTTTGTTGCCTTTGTATTCCGGCGAAGCGGTCGTGGCATTCTTGACGGCCTCTTTGTCCGGGCCGAAGTAAACCTCGTGGGAGTTCGCATTCTCCGCTGGCGTCCAAATTAGAAGCGATGCGTGCGCGACATCCACGGCTCCATTTTCCGGCTGCGGCGTCCCCGCGGCGCCCGGTGTGGTAAAGCCCCAGACGTCGCCTTGATACGTGGCGATACCGTCGAATTCATCGACCCGCCAATAGTAAATCTTTTCTCGTTCAAGTGGCCCGGGATTGTAGGCAGCCGTACCCACTGGAACGCCTGCGGTGGCGTTGCTGACCTCCTCCTCGTCATCGCCAAAATAGATTGTGTGCATTTTAGCCCCGAAGCCCGGCGTCCAGCTCAACGTCACATCATCCGGCCCCACGAACTCGGCCCCGTCGGCCGGGTTCGGATGGTATGCCGTCTTGGGGGGGATGGAGAAGCTCCAGACGGGTCCCTTCCACGGACTGTTCGGATCGGCGTCGTTGACCTCATCGATCCGCCAATAGTAGGTCGTTCCCGGTACGAGGCCTTCGGGATAAGCAAATCCCGGAAAACCCGCCACGTAAAACGTTGCGGTCTGATTGCCGCAATAGACATCCGAATCGCGCGTGGCATTTTCGACCTCGTCGGAATCGTCACCCAGATAGACGTCGTGCGAGACGGCAAAGTCCCCCGGCGACCAACTCAGGTTCACCCACGTATCCGGGTGGAGCGCCCCGTCGGGCGGATCGGGGAGCGACGCATTACCGAATCCTCCTCCGCCCGGCCCATAGACGACGAAATTGTCGAAGTCCATCATGCCGCTGTAAGCCTGAATACCGACCCGCCCATCCGTCCATTCCGCATGTTCAATATCGAACATTTCAACGTCGTCCACGTAGCCGGCGAGGCCCGTTCGGGTCACGACCAGCTTAATCTGATGCCAGTTGCCTACGACCAGTGCGTTATTCGTCTGAGCGAGCATCACCGCGTTGCCCTTGTTATACATATAGGGTCTGGATTCCGTGTTCGTCCAGCCGTTGACGATCCATCGATACATTTGGGTATTCGGTCCATTGCGGTCGGCCCAGGCCTGCGGAACGGGCTCCCGAACCCGAAAGAGCACATTCACCGGTGCATCCCCTTGAGTGAGCACCTTCACCATGAATTCGATCGTGTATTCTTCCCATTGGTTGTTCCATTTGTCCGACGCAACCATCGACGCTTGCCACGGACTGGCCGTGCTGAGTTGGTGGTACACCCCGTCGGCGACCTGCCATTCCCCGGTGATCACTTCCCATTGGCCTTCGGAGACCGCGGGATTCTCGAAGTCGTCGGAGAAGTAAATCTGTGCGCCGACAGGCGAATAAAACAGCGCGATGAAAATGAAAGCGATAGGTGTTTTGCATGTCATCAATCTTTTTGTAATCATTTTTTCTCCTTAACTCAGACTAATACAATATGAGCCTTCATGGAATTCATCACGGCCTGTTCAGCCGGATATCGTCAATATACATCGTCCCCGTACCCCCGGCCGACGCACCCCCTTTACTGCCCAGACCGATAGCGATCTTATCCACGTTGGTCAGGTTGATGCCCTGATCGGCAAAGGCCTGTAGCGGGACGCGCCACTGCTTCCATGAGCGGACCGTGGCTGCGCTCGGATCATCATGGGCAACGACGGCAGCCGAGCCGGCGCTGTTGGAGACCGCTGTGTACAGCGGTACAACCGCGTTGTCTGAACTGCCCCGGAACCAAAGCGATAATTCCGCGACACCCGCCTGCGTCCAATCCCGCGGCGCCGTTAGCGTCATCGAAGCCTCCGAATTCATCACGCCGCCCTCGTTGATATACAAAACCGGCATGGATTGCAAGCCACCGTGGACGACGGTTTGCTCGGCATACGGGGGCATTAAATAACCGACTTGTGCGCCGTTGTCGGCAACGCCGAAGCCGTCGATCCACGTCTGCCAGATCGCTTGACCGTCGGCGTCGTTATCGGTGTAGCTCTCGAAGTCGTCGATCAGAAGGAACGCCCCCGTCGTGAAAGTCCAAAGGGGACCTTTGGCCGTATTCGATTGAGCATCGACTTCATCCACGCGCCAATAATAGGGCGTATGTGCCTCCAGCAATCCGGGATCGAAACGTTCGGCACCCAATGCCTTGGAGCCTTTGTATTCGGGCGAGCTTGTATCGGCGTTACGCACGGTTTCTTTGTCGGTGCCGAAGTAAAGCTCATGCGAGGCGGCGCTGTCGGCCGGCGTCCAGCTTAGGATCGCGTTTATCCCCACATCGTCATCACCATAGGATGGATTCGGATTTCCGACGGCGCCGGGCGTCGTAAAGCTCCAAAGGTCACCTTTGTATGTTCCAGTGCCGTCAAACTCATCGACGCGCCAGTAATACACCTTCTCCAATTCGAGCGGGCCGGGATTGTAGGTTGCCGTCCCCGACGGGACACCCACGGTTGCATTGCTGACCTCGTCATAATCGTCGCCCAGATACACCGTATGTAATTTGGCCCCGAAGCCCGGCGTCCAGCTAAGAGTCACATTATCCGGACCGATAAACTCGGCCCCATCGGCCGGGTCCGGGTGATAAGCGGTCTTCGGCGGAATGGAAAAGCGCCAGACAGAACCTTTCCACGGACTGTTCGGGTCGGCGTCGTTGACCTCATCGATCCGCCAGTAATAGGTCACGCCCGGAATCAGGCCGTCCGGATAAGCATATCCCGGAAAGCCGGCGACGTAAAATGTACCGGTTTGGTTACCCCGGAAGACATCTGAATCTCGTGTGGCGTCTTCGACATGCCCAAGATCGTCGCCGACATAGACATCGTGAGAGACGGCGGAACTGCCGGGCGACCAGTTCAGGGTCACCCACGTATCGGGATGAAGGGCGCCGTTTTTCGGGCTGGGACTATAGGCCTTCACGCGCGCGCCGCGCGCGCCGCGCCAAAACAGGAAGTTTTGGAAAACTTCAACAACCTCGTTATTGCCTAATCGGCCCACGGATTGAAGAATCTGCAGCGAGCTGAAAACAACGTATCCTTTCCCGGCCGAAGCGCCGACCACAAGAGGCCAATTGTTCTGTTGGTCCGTCACCAGGGCTTGCCAGGGAGGGGATGCTTCCTGAGGGCCATCCGCCGCGAAATCTCCCGCACCCCAAATTCCCGCTCCAAAGTGTTCCTCGGTAATGGTGTTCGGTATCTTGAAAAGGTCGTGGTCGGCCAATACAACACCGACGTCGTCTTCCAGATCCGGATCGAGAAGCGTGATGGGATGAGGCAGGAAATTTTCATCCCAAGTGGAATCCTGCTGAAAATCGAGGGTGACCAGATAACCGCCGTTCTCGATATAGTCCTTGAGCACGTTAAAGTTCGCCCTAAGATCCGGGTCACTATCATAGGCGGTCACGCCAACACCGATGACGTCGAATTCCAAGAGCCGAGTCAATGTATAATCGCCTGTTTCGATCGTTTCATATTCAATTCCGGCTAACTCAAAGGCTTGTTCTTCAACGGCGGCGTCATCGCCTCGGCCCGGAATGAAGCCGACTCTGAGCTCCTGATCTGCGAAAGCGGATTCTGTTCCAACAAACAAGATGACTGTTAGGATTATCACAATCATAGAGAATGACTGATTGAAAATGTCGTGTCTTAACATTTGAATCTCTCCTCTTGAGTGACTGCTTACCTGATAGAAAGAAACCCAACAAACAAATCAATGTTCCGCATACAATCGTCCTCCTTCAAAGTGCAAAGGTTAAAAATAAAAACTCACAATTGTGGTCCTAGGGACTCCTTACGGAGAATCATCGCTCCGCGATGAGGACTTCCTTCATTTTACATTTTGCACTTTAAATTTTACGTTTCCGACTATGGTTAATACAACCGGATGTCATCGATATACATCTTTCCCGTACCACCGGACCCTGCCAGACCGGCTTTCGTACCCAGGCCAATCGCGATCTTATCGACATTGCTCAGGTTAATCCCCTGGTCCGCAAAGGTCTGCAACGGGATGATCCACTGCGTCCAGAGCCTTTTCTGTGCCACGGTCAGATCTTCGTGGGCCACGACAGCAGGCGCGCCGGTGGTATTAGAGACCGAGACATACAGTGGGTCAGCCGCATTGGCTGAAATACCCTTGAGCCATAGCGACAATTCTGCTATGCCTGCTTGTGTCCAATCCCGCGGCGCCGTCAGCGTTAAAGAGGCCTCTGAATTTGTCACACCGGCTTCGTTGGTATAAATAAGCGGCATCGATTGGGAGCCGCCATGAACGATTGTCTGCTCGGCATACGGGGGAAGTAAATAGCCGGCCTGCGCGCCGTTATCGGTTATGCCAAAGCCATCGACCCACGTTTGCCAGATGGCCTCGCCTTCCGCGTCGTTATCGGTGTAGCTCTCGAAATCATCCACGAGGAGGTAAGCACCCGTTGTGAAGATCCAGAGGGGGCCTTTGGCCGTATTCCCCTGGCCATCGACTTCGTCCACACGCCAATAGTAGATCGTCTCGGCGTCAAGTAATCCGGGATCGAAATTCTCGACACCTAATGCTATCGAGCCTTTGTATTCGGGCGCGCCGGTATCGGCGATTCGCACAGTTTCTTTACCTGTGCCGAGGTAAAGCTGATGCGAGGCGGCACTGTCGGCCGGCGTCCATTTTAAAATCGCGTTCAGTTGCACGTCCGAAGCTCCATACGCCGGCTGTGGATTCCCCACGGCGCCCGGTGTCGTAAAGCACCAGATGTCGCCTTTATAGGTGGCAATGCCGTCGAACTCATCAATGCGCCAGTAATAGACCTTTTCTGATTCGAGCGGACCGGGGCTGTAGGTTGCCGGGCCCGACGGGATACCTACAGTAGCATTGTTGACCTCGTCATAGTCATCACCAAGGAATACCGTATGTAATTTCGCCCCGTGGCCCGGCGTCCAGCTTAGGGTCACATCATCCGGACCTATGAACTCGGCCCCATCCGCCGGATCGGGATGGTACGCGGTCTTGGGCGGAATCGAGAAGCTCCATACAAGACCCTTCCACGGACTGTTCGGGTCGGCGTCATTGACCTCGTCGATTCGCCAGTAGTAGGTGCTGCCCGGAACGAGACCGTCCGGATAGGCGAATCCGGGAAAGCCGGCCACGAATAACGTGGAGACATGGTTGCCGCGGAATAGTTCACTTTCTTTTGTTGCGTCGTTCACATCATCAAAGTTGTCGCCCAAATAGACATCGTGCGAGACGGCAAAGTTACCCGGCCACCATTTCAGTGTCACCCATGTCTCCTCGATAAGAGCACCATCAGATGGGCTGGGCCTTGAGGCCATACCAATACCACCGGTCGGTTCCACAAAGCGAAGCTCGCCCAGGCCGGCTCCCTCCCAGGGAAAGCTGTTATGAGTGCAACAAAAGAAGGAATATCCCGTGTCTGAATCAACATCAATTCCGAAGGCCACAAAACCGACCACATCACCGGGATACGGTGGGAATACATTCCTGCCGTTGCCGTCACTATCCCCTTTGGCCAGGTCCGCGCTAAAGTCGCCGACCAGATTATCCCAGGGAATGGCCATCTCGAGGACCCAGTCCTGGGTATCCGGATCGACGCCACCGGCAATTTCCGATTCCTCGGCGACCTGTGCGGGGAGGAAACCGCCGAAATCAGTCTTGGCAAGGATATTCCCGTTTTCATCGGCCGGGGCGACCGTGGGAATAGCTATCTGGCTTTGGACTTGTTCCTGCGGTGAGGCTGCCAAACAGAACTGCAAACAGTCCATATGGTTCGGTGTGGTCCCATATCGCTGGTTGATGTCATCAGTGGCCGTAGCTGCCACATACAGGAACTGATCGTCCCACATGAAGTAGTACGTGACACTGAAATCCTCAAGGCTGGGATCGTCGTCATTAGCAGACTTGGCGTTGTGTACGTACGGCAGATGGGGATCCGGCGCATCAAGGGTCTGATCATTGATGATGAGTTCCTGGACGCCGTTATATTCCTTTGGTGTCACAACGCCGTCGATCGTAATTGTCTGACCTGGAGACAGCTTGACGCAGTTGACCGGCCAGCCAGGGTCGTCACTTTTTGCCGCGTTCGTAAGAGCCAGACACAGAACAACAATCAAAAAAAGCAAATACAATGATTTCCTAAACATGATAAGCCCCCTTTAATAAAGAATATTGACTATGAGTTTCATGTTTACATCCTGCGATCTACCTGCGCCGGGCGCACATTCTAAATGGCTTGACTCCGTTAGATATCAAAGACAAACCCATGCTTACCATCATGTTATGACGGGCAAGGCAATTTGCTTCTAAGAAGCACCTACTGATTCAGCCGGATGTCGTCGATATATACCGTTCCCGTGCCACCGGGGCCTGCGGCGCCGGCTTTGGAGCCTAAGCCAATCGCGAGCTTATCCACGTTCGCCAGATTGAGCCCCTGATCGGCAAGGGCCTGTAACGGGATGATCCACTGCGTCCAGATACCCGTTTGTGCCGCATCCGCGTTTTCATTGGCCACGATTGCAGGAGCTCCGGCACTATTGGCGGCGGCGACATATAACGGTTCGGTGGCGTTGGCAAAGCCGCCCCGGAACCAGAGGGACAGGTCGGCAACACCCGCTTGTGTCCAGTCCCTTGGCGCGGTTAGTGTTAACGATGCCTCCGAATTCGTGACGCCGGCTTCGTTGGTATATATGAGCGGCATCGACTGGGCGCCGCCGTGAACGTTCGTTTGTTCGGCGTACGGAGGCAGCAGATAACCAACCTGCGCGCCGTTATCAGCCACACCGAAGCCGTCGATCCAGGTTTGCCAGATCGCTTCACCGGCCGCATCGTCATCGGTATAGCCTTCGAAATCATCGATCAGAAGGAACGCGCCCGTCGTGAAGACCCAGAGGGGGCCGGTTGACGTATTGCCCTGAGCATCGACTTCGTCCACACGCCAGTAGTACTTCGTATTGGCCTCCAGCAATCCGGGATCGTGACTTTCGACGCCCACATTGATGGAGCCTTTGTACTCGGGCGATGTGGCATCGGCGCTGCGCACGGCGTCTTTGTCCATCCCGAAGTAAAGCTCGTGCGAGGCGGCGCTATCGGCGGGCGTCCAGCTTAGAATCGCATTCATTCCGACATCGGTTTCTTTATAGGCTGGATGTGGATTGCCGACCGCGCCGGGCGTCGTAAAGAACCAGATGTCGCCCTTGTGCGTCTCGGCAGCGTCGAATTCATCGACCCGCCAGTAATAGACCTTCTCAACTTCGAGCGGTCCGGGATTATAGGTGGCCGAACCGAGCGGCGTTCCTCCCGCGGCGTTGTTCACGTCGTCGTAATGATCGCCGAAATAGGCCGTATGGAGGACCGCTCCGAAGCCCGGCGTCCAGCTTAAGATCACATCATTCGGATCGACGGATTCAGCGCCGTCGGCGGGATCCGGATTGTAAGCCGTCTTGGGCGGTATCGAGAAGCTCCAAATCGGGCCTTTCCATGGACTGTTCGGGTCCGCCTCGTTCACCTCATCGATGCGCCAGTAGTACGTCGTCCCCGGCACCAAACCATCCGGATAAGTAAATCCGGGAAAGCCCGCAATGAACATGGTGGACGTCTGGTTGCCTCGGAATGTCTCCCCCGTCCCATTGTCCACGTCGTCGAAATTGTCACCCAGATACACATCGTGCGAGACGGCGAAGTCGCCCGGCGACCAGGTCAGGGTGACCCAGGTGTCCGGATATAAAGCCCCATCGGCCGGATTCGGGCTGCGCGCAAAGGGATATCCGCCGCTGATGCCTTCCATCGCCGTTAAAACCTCCTCCTCCGACAAAGCGTGATTGTAGAGCCGGACATCGTCAATGAGACCGTCCCAAAGGTTCGTTATATCTTTATGGCAACCGATGAAATAGTCTCCGGCGGAATCTTCCATGCTCATAGGATTCGACGCACCGGCCGGTTCGCCGTTCACGTATAACTGGACGGCGTCGTTGGCTCCTCCTTCCGTTACGACAACAGCAGCGTGATACCATGTTTGCGCTTCTATGTACAATCCCGAACCGGTTGTGCCGCCACCAAGGTATGAGCGAATTTCGGCGTCGGCGGCCACGAAGAGCCATGTCCTGCCTGTACCATTGTTATCGCCCTGTTGGAACACTTCTTTGTTTTCCGTGGGCAACTCGTCCACTTTGAACCATGCCGCAGTAGTAAAGTCGCCTTGGTTCAGAAGATTGAGGCTCTCGCTGAACGGCACTTCGATATGAGAAGCACCGTCGAATTCCATCGCGAGGCCGATTTTGCCGTCGCTCCACCTCACGTTGTCGTGAAGCGTGCCGTTGTTCTCATTGCCGCTCGAGTCCAGAACGACGGTTCCGCCGCCTTCGTCGAATTCCCACCAGCCGACGAGCTCGGCTTGGGCGGCGTTTGTCGCGACCAGGCTCAGGCAAAGCATTAAAGAGATGAGATACATGAATTTTCGAGACATCATAAACCTCCATAAAAAAGCACCTATTAATAATGAATTTACGTTTACCTCTTGTGATCTATATGCACCCGGCACACATTCAAAACGACTTGACTTTGTTCGGTTTCAAAGACAAACCTTGTTTACCATTCTGTTATAAAAGGCAAAGTCGTTTGCTTCTAAGAAGCACCTATTGATTCAGCCGGATGTCGTCAATGTATATTGTTCCGGAACCGCCCGGGCCTGCGGTGCCGGCTTTGGAGCCTAAGCCAATCGCGAGCTTATCCACGTTCGCCAGATTGAGCCCCTGATCGGCAAGAGTCTGTAACGGGATAATCCACTGCGCCCAGATACCTTTCTTTGCTGCGTCCGCGTTTTCATTGGCCACGATTGCAGGGGCACCGGCGCTGTTGGCGGCGGCGACATATAACGGTTCGGCGGCGTTGGCAAAACTGCCCCGGAACCAGAGTGAGAGTTCGGCGACACCCGCTTGTGTCCAGTCCCTTGGCGCGGTCAGTGTCAACGATGCCTCCGAATGCGTGACGCCGGCTTCGTTGGTATATAACAGCGGCATCGATTGGGAGCCGCCATGGACGATGGTCTGCTCGGCATAAGGAGGCATTAAATAGCCAACCTGTGCCCCATTATCAGCCACGCCGAAGCCGTCGATCCAGGTCTGCCAGATCGCTTCACCGGCCGCATCGTCATCGGTATAACCTTCGAAATCATCGATTAGAAGGAAAGCGCCCGTCGTGAAGACCCAGAGGGGGCCTTTTGATGTATTCCCCTGGTCATCGACTTCGTCCACGCGCCAGTAATAAGTGGTGTCCGCCTCCAGCAACCCGGGATCATGACTCTCGGCGCCCAAATTGATGGAGCCTTTGTATTGCGGCGAACCGGCATCGGCGTTGCACACGGCGTCTTTGTCGGTACCGAAATAAAGCTGGTGCGAGGCGGCGCTATCGGCCGGCGTCCAACTCAAAGTTGCATTCATTCCGACATCCGTTGCTCCATAGGCCGGCTGCGGATTGCCGACCGCGCCGGGCGTCGTAAAGAACCAGATATCGCCCTTATACGTCTCGGCGGCGTCGAATTCATCAACCCGCCAGTAATAAACCTTCTCACCTTCGAGCAGTCCGGGATTATAGGTGGCCGAACCCAGCGGCTCCCCTCCCGTGGCGTTGTTCACGTCGTCGTAATGATCGCCGAAATAGGCCGTATGGAGTATCGCTCCGAAGCCCGGTGTCCAGCTCAGTGTTAAATTATTCGGATCGACGGACTCGGCACCGTCGGCGGGATCCGGATTGTACGCCGTCTTGGGGGGTATCGAGAAGCTCCAAATCGGGCCTTTCCACGGACTATTCGGGTCCGCCTCGTTCACCTCGTCGATTCGCCAGTAGTACGTCGTACCCGGCACGAGACCTTCCGGATACGCAAATCCGGGGAAGCCCGCGATGAACATGGTGGTGGTTTGGTTGCCTCGGAAGGTATCCCCGGTCCCGTTATCCACGTCGTCGAAATTGTCGCCCAGATACACATCATGCGAGACGGCGAAGTCGCCCGCCGACCAGGTCAGAGTAATCCAGGTGTCCGAAATGAAAACGTCGTCGGCCGGATTCGGGCTACGGGCAAGTGGAAATCCGCCACCTGTGCCTTGCATCACGCCCTGAAGCTCCGCTTCGGTCAGTGCATGGTTGTAAATCCGTAAATCATCAATCATGCCATCCCAGACGTTGTTGGCCACATTCTTGTGAGAGCCGATATGGTAAAGGCCTTCACAGCTTTCCATACCTAGCGAGGTATTTGCGGGGCCGGAAGGCTGACCATTGATGACCATTTGAATGCTGTCGGTCGCTCCCAGCTCAGACACGACAACCGCGGCGTGGATCCACTCCCCGGCTTCCATCGCTACTCCCGAACTGGTTCTGTCGCCACCAACAAATGTCTGGATATCGTTGGTGTTGTAAAGGAAGAGCAATGACCTGCCCGTCCCGTTCAGATCTGTTTGCTGCAATACTACTTTATTGGTCGGTGGAGGTGTCACATTGGCGAGCAACCAGGCGCTGATGGTAAAATCTCCCTGGTTGAGAATCCTCAGACTATCACTGAACGGAATCTCACCGTGGCCGTCTGATCCGGAAAGCTGTAGTGCCAGGCCGATTTTGCCGTCGCTCCACCCCACATTGTCGTAGAGCGACCCATTGTTCTCATACCCGCTCGAATCCAAAGCCACGGTTCCGCCCCCTTCGTTGAATTCCCACCAGCCGACGAGTTCGGCCTGTGAGGCGTTGGTCACAATCAGACTGAGGCAAAGAATGAAAGAGATGAGAGACATGAAGTTTCGAGACATCATAATCCTCCTTCAGATAAAGATGTAGAAAAACTAATATGGGCCTCACATGCCTTACATATTGCTTATTGTATTATTACCAAATCGGCCTGTTTTTGTCAAGTTAATACACCTGAAATGCGTGTTCGATAGCCTGAGAAAGCAGATTTTCTCGGAAGATATCGAAAAAAGTAGGTTTTTCATTACGTCTTAAGTGAATTTCTGATCGAGAATGCCCGTTGAGAAGTTTTTATACTCTATTATTTTTATAGGCATAATATTGAAACATTTATCCCGGCTGTCGATGCTTTACCCTATCAAACCCAAAAAGCAACAAACGGGATATCATTCTCGATATCTACGGTGTAGGTCGGCAACCTCGAAGTTCTCAAGAGTGAGAAATACCTATAAAGTCCGCAAAACCATAAAAATTGACGGAGTATGCGGCTGGATCGAAAAATCCCAGGGGTGCGTTTGGATGTCACTATCTTTTTTTAGTGAATGGGGAATTTTTTCTTGCTTTCTTTCTTCATAATGGGAAAATAGCACGGTTATGCTCGGAAAGATAACCCCATTATAATTGGGGAGGTCGGCCCCATTATGATTGGGAAAGCAATGCCAATTGTGATGGGGTTCTCATAACTACCGGATGACTCTACTTGAGTAGATAGAGCCTATTATCGGCTGGATGAATTGTTTTTTCTCACGGGAGCAAGAAGGTAAGAAATGACCGAATCGCATCAAATCCCCACGTCGCACTCGCCATTGGCCGAATCAGTCCTGCGCGAAAGCGGCCAGAACGTCAACCTCTGTTATCAATGCCGAAAGTGTTCGGCCGGCTGTCCCATCTCCTATGCGATGGACTACAAGCCCGCCCAATTGATCCACGCGATCCGCCTCGGCATGGACGATCTCGTGCTCAATAGCAAAACGATGTGGCTATGCGCATCCTGTGAGACCTGCACCACCCGATGTCCCCAGGAGGTGGACGTCGCCAAGGTCATGGATGCCGTAAAGATCACGGCCATGAAGAAAGGGATCAAGCCCACGATTCCCGATGTGGCGTCTTTTTATAAAGCGGCGCTGGCCAATATCAAAAAGTGCGGACGCATGTATGAAGTCGGCATGATCGTGGGTCTCAAGTTGCGAACGTTCGACTTCTTCAAAGACATGGGCATGGGGATGAAAATGTTCCAAAAGGGCAAGCTCAAGCTCCTCCCCAGCTTCACCGGGGCGTTGACCACGTGGAAAATCTTCCAGCGTGTCAAACGTATCGAGAAGGAGAACGAACTAAAGTGACTATTGACAAATGACTCTTGACGATTTATCCAGAGAGATCAAACCGGTCCGTAGAATCTTTTTCAATCGTCAATCGTCAATTTTGGGAGGTTAGTTGAGCAATGACAGCGAAGTATGCCTATTATCCGGGTTGCTCACTTCACTCGACCGGCTCCGAGTACGACGTCTCGTTCCGGGTCGTTTGTGAAGAGCTCGGTATAGAGATCGAAGAAATCAACGGGTGGATTTGTTGCGGCACCTCTCCGGCGCACTGCACGTCCCGGCTGTTGTCACTGGCGCTTCCCTACGAAAATCTGCGTCAGGCCAAGAATATGGGACTCAATGACGTCGTGGCTCCGTGCGCCTCGTGTTTTGCGCGTCTGAAAACGGCCGTGCACGAAGCCGGCCAGGATCCCAAGCTCGCCGAGCAGATCAGCGAGGCCATTGACGCCCCTTTGCCCGAATCGATGAGCGTGTTGAGCCCGCTTGAGATCTTCGGCCATGACGTGGATCTCACGGAAAAGGTCACGCGGTCGCTGCCCGATCTGAAGGTCGCGTGCTACTACGGCTGCCTTCTGACCCGTCCCTCGAAAGTCATGCAGTTCGACGAGTGCGAATACCCGATGACGATGGACCATATTCTTCGTGCCGTAGGGATTGAGACCCTCGACTGGTCGTATAAGACGGAATGTTGCGGCGGCGCCCTGGCGATGACGCGGACCGACGTCGTTCTCAAACTAACCCACGATCTGTTCGAGGAAGTCAAAAACATAGGAGCCAACGCGATCGCCGTCGCCTGTCCGCTCTGTCATGTGAATCTGGACACGCGACAGGCCGAGGTCGAGCAGGAGTACGGGACGCAGTACGGCATCCCCGTGTTCTACTTCACACAACTAATGGCCTTGGCGTTCGGCGTATCGCCGGATAAGTTAGGCTTGAAAAAACACTTCACCCGCCCGGATGCACTGCTGTCCGGTATTTCACAGGAATAATCCCGATTGGCGTTTATAAGGAGTTCGGCAAAATTGTAGGTTAGGCATATATTATTTTAGAAAATCTTCTTTCACGATTTTTTAAAATAATCAGGTATCGTATGGTAGCATATTATCAAGTAAAACG
>Ga0272442_10007205_pt1 | contig 14442 bp, 10 predicted proteins | sample SSMForm2O_FD_200262 | JGI IMG/M metagenome (GOLD analysis project Ga0272442, IMG submission 200262) | Marine sediment archaeal communities from Little Sippewissett salt marsh, Falmouth, MA, United States - SSM-Form-2O | ecosystem: Environmental > Aquatic > Marine > Wetlands > Sediment ...
ATGCCTTCCCTGGGAATGCCCGTACAACAATGCCTTCTACGTGCCTCCCCAAGGCCCCGGCGAACCGGACGACCCTATTGGACTCCAGTATGATTTCATGTATTTCGGCGAAGGGTGGGTCGTAGACGACGTTGTGGCCCATGAGTTGACCCATGGCGTCACCGCCTACGAGTCCAACCTCATCTACGCCTACGAGTCCGGCGCCATCAACGAAGGTTTCTCGGATATCTGGGGCGAGTTCGTGGATCTCACCAATGGGAGAGGGACTGACACCGACGAGGTCCGCTGGCTCTTGGGCGAAGATACTCCGGTCGGCGCGTTCCGCAACATGCAAGATCCCCCGCAGTTCGGCCTCCCCGACCGCGTGGGCAGCCCCCTGTACTGGACCAGCCCTTATGACAACGGCGGCGTGCACTACAACATGGGCATCCCAAGCAAGCTGTGCTACCTGCTCACCGACGGTGACGAGTTCAACGGCCAGACGGTCGAAGGCATAGGCATCGAGAAGACAGCCCAACTCTTCTATGAGTGCCAGACGAACCTCCTTACCCCCGCGGCGGGCTGGGAAGACCTTTACATGGCGCTCGGCCAGGCGACCGTCAACCTCGGCTACACCTTCGACGAGCGGATGAACGTCAAAGCCGGCGGGCTCGCGGTCGAAATCGCGCCGTCGTCGGAATTGGACGCCCTGGGCGTGTTCCGGGCCATCCCGACCCTCGACGAATTCGGCCGACCGGTCGTGGTGCTGCACTGGGAGAACCCGGCCTTGGAGAACTTCCTCCGCGTCATCCTCGAGCGCGGCACCGAGGACTTCCCCAGAGAGCCGGGGGCCGGCATGGAACTGTACCGCGGACGCGAGGAGCGCTTCCTTGATAGCGCCGTCATGGCCGGCACGACATACTACTACACGCTGTTTGTGGACACTCGTGAGGGCTTCCCGTCCGCCGCATTCGCCAGGGCGCAGGCGGGCGGCGAGCCGCCCGATTACCTGAGCGAGGCGTTCTTCACGGACGGCCTCGATGTGACCGTGCCGGCCAATCCCTTTGACCTCGCTTTCACCCAGATCACCTTCTTCCCGACCGGCCCGCCGACGGCGCCGCTGGGCTCGGATGGCTATGGCGACCATTCGCAGTACACGGCCACCATCCGCCGGAACCTGTCGCAGTTGCCGGTGGCGCGCGAAGACGACGGCGGCGCCTCGTACAACATACCCATGCTGGACGACATGACGGTGGGGCTCTACCTCGAAGCGCCGTTTCCCTTCTTCGGCAAGCTCTACGACCACGTCTACCTCTCCTCGAACGGCTTCGTAGCCTTCGATGGCATCGACGACTACGACCCCCTCAACTTCCCATCGCCCGCCAGCCATTTCGCTATCCCGCGCATCTCCTTCCTCTTCTCCGACCTGAATCCGAACGGGGGCGGCAGCGTTTGGGCGCGCGAGTTGGACGACCGCGTCGTGGCCACGTTCGAGAACGTGCCGGAGTGGCAGCCCCTTGTGGATCCGCCTTCCACGGCCCCCAACACGGTTCAGGTCGAGCTGTACTACAGCGGGCGGATTCGCATCACCTACCAAGGGGTGAATGCGCAGACCGCCCTGTGCGGCCTCTCCGACGGCCAGGGCGTCCCGCTCGACCCCGCGACCGTGTTCCCGAACGTGCACAGTGTGCCGCTCGTCTCCGACCTGTCCGAACTGCCCACATCACTGGCCGCATTGACGATCCCGCCCATTGCACCGCAGGAGGTCGAGTCCGGACTCGACATCCTGTTTGACGTGCTTGCCGAGGGGCCGGCAGGTATAGGCACGCCGACCTTCTCGGCGCTGTGGGACGGGCCCGGCGGCGTTCCGTTTGCGGACCGAGGGGACGGCACGGCCGCGTTCTGGTGGCAGACCGGGATGGACGACTTCGGTTCGTTCACGGTGCGCGTGCTGGCGCAGGCCGGCGATCTCGAGGCCTATCAGGACGTGCGGCTGTTCGTGGACGTCGCCTCGGACGCGCTGCCCGTGGCCAGCGAGTTGCTGCTACGCTCGAACAATCCCGTCGAGGACCCCTCGCGTAACCGTACCGTCAGCCCGAATTCGCCGCTGACCGCCGAATACGACTACTCCCACCCGCTCGAGCAGGTCGACCCCGAACAGTACGGCGAAGGGCCGACCGAGATCCACTGGTTCCGCAACAACCAACTCGTGCAGGCCTGGAGCAACCAGAGCACCATTCCCCCGGTCGCCACGACCATTGGCGACACGTGGTTCTTCAGGGTCACACCGAGCACGCTTTGGTTCCTCGAAGGCATGACCAGGCAATCACCGATCGTCACGGTGGTCTCGTTGCCCGATGTGCTGAACGTGGCTTTGGCGGCCGATGTCCCCGCGGGCGTGACGGCGGATGATCTGCCGCTCGAGGGATTGCCGGCGGCCGCGGGGCCCGCGATCGGCGGGACACCGGTGACGATCCTTGGCCGACGGCTGGGTGGTCCGATATCGGTGACCTTCGGCGGCGTGCCGGCCTGGTCTGTCACGGCTGTCAGCGATTTCCGGCTTGACGTGCTTAGCCCGGCCCACATTCCCAGCCTGGTCCTCGGCGGCGCGCCCGTCCCCGAGGACGTCATCGTTACGACCGTCGGAGGCGCGGGCATTCTGCGTCAGGCCTTCGCCTACATGGATAGCGGCGCGTCGATTACCAAGGCGGACGTCAATGGCGACGGCACGGTCAACGCGGTGGACGTGCAGATCGTCGTCAACGCCGTGCTCGAACGCTCGAAGGCCGCTACCGGCGCCGACGTCAACCTGGACGGCCACGTCAACTCGGCCGACATCCAGGTCGTCGTGAACGAGGCCCTCGACTGAGCGCCGCGAGCGTGCGGTGGCCCGGCGTCAAGGCGAAGCCGGGGGCGATCCACCGCCGTGGGTAATGTGCCGGTGAGCGGAGCCAAATACACGAAGGCGAGCGCCAAAGACGTTGCGCCGCAACGCAGCACGTGCGGTTTCCGCCAGCGTCTGATCACGAATGACCACGGCGCCCCCGCCAGCGTCACCTATCTGAAGACCCACGATGCCGCCCGCCATTGGCACGCCCGAACGCACGAATACTACTATGTCATCGAGGGTGCGGGCGCGCTGGTGATCGACGACGAACGCGTGCCCATCGAGGCCGGAGACTGCGTCTGGATCCGTCCCGGCGCCAAACACCGCGCCGAGGGCGACCTCAGGTCGCTGATTATTGCGGTTCCGGCGTTTGAGCCGGACGACATCTTCCTGGACACCCAGGATGCCGACAGCCCGGCCTGAACACCTGCTCCGAAGGCGCCGTCCCTGGAATCGGCCCGTCATCGGCGCGTGGCCGTTCTTGCCAATAGGCCTGCGGTGGTTTTGTCGTACGCGTTCAGCCAAGGATGAAGGATGAAACCAAGGAATACTCCATATCGAATGCTCAATGGCCAATGCCTACCAAGTCACCTCTGGATTCCCTTGGACATTGAACATCGAGTATTCGATATTGGGCATTTCTGTAGGCCTTCATGCTTCGGCTGAACGCTGACATCTCGTATTAGCTGGAGATAGCCAAGTAGGGCCATGATGAGTTCCCTTGCCGCTTTGCTCGGTGTAACCGCGTTGGCCGCGGACCTATCGGGGCAGATCGCGTACGTCTCCGGGGCCGAGCAGGAAGACCAGTGCGTGTGCCTGATGGACCTGGCCTCCGGCGAGGTGACGCGGCTCGGCCCAGGCGATCGCGATGGCGCCCCCGTGTGGTCGCCGGACGGGCAATGGCTGGCCTTCGAGACCAAGCGGGGCGGCGGCATGGGCATCTGCCTGGCGCGTCACGACGGCTCGGAGAGGGTCGACGTGCCCCACCGGTTCGAGTGGAACCGGCGCCCGCGGTGGTCGCCGGCAGGTTCCGACGAGGCGCCGGGGGGGCCGTTGCGCGTGGCCTACGCATCGAACGATTGGCGGGCGTTCGCCCCCCGCATCATGGTCTACGACCTCGACTCCGGCACCGAGACGCAATGGGGCGGCGAGGCATCGAGTCTGGCGCGCCCGGTCTGGATGCCGAACATGAAGCTGTTGGACGCCTTGCAGGCTGGTCAGCGGCTGCTGTGGGGCGGGCCCGAAAGCGACTTGACCGGCCAGGAATGGCTCGAGGGCGAGAGCGCGCTCGTAGCCGTGTTCTTCAAGAAGGGGCCGGCCGGCTTGACCACGGACCTGTTCCTGCTCACCGAGGACCACGCCGTGGGATTGCCCGAGTTCGCCCTGCCGTCCCGGGGGTGCTACGCCGAGTGGGCCGTCGAGCCCAGCCCCGACGGCGAACGCGTCGCCTTCGAATCGAACGATGGCGGCGACCGCGAGATCTTCGTGCTCACGAAAAAGGGATCGGCCGACGTGTCCAACCACCGCGCCGCCGATTGGAATCCCGTGTGGTCCCCCGACAGCGAATGGATCGCCTTCGAGTCGTTCCGGGACGGACGCCGCGGCCTGTACCGCGTGTATCCCGACACGGCGCGCGTTCTGCCCGTCGCGGTCACCCCCGACGCGGACAACTGGTGGCCCACGTGGTCGCCCGACGGGCAGGCCATGGCCTTCGTGTCCAACCGCAGCGGCGATCCCGAATTGTTCGTCGCCGACCTCACCAAGAAAGGCGAGGACGGCGCCAGGACCTGGCGGCTAACCGAGCATCCGGGCTTCGACTATGCGCCGGCCTGGCGGCCTGAGGTCGAGCCATGAGAAGGGGGCTGCTTGCTGTGGCTTTCTTGGCGGCCACCGCGGCCGTTGGGCGCCAGCCCGACGGCACGCTGGGGCTTGTCCGCGTCCCCAACAACGGCGTGCCGGCTATCGTGACGCCCGGGGGCGTCTTCGATGCGACCCTCACGGCGCGCGCGTCCGCGATCCGGCTCGTGTCCGAGAACGGCGAAGCACGGCCGGCGCTCACGGTCACCTGGCGCGAGATGCCCGGAGGCCTGTTCCTGGCGCACTGCACTGTGGCCGGGCACGCGCCACCCGGCACGTATGCGCTGGAGGCCGACGCGGGCGGAAACACGGACCGCAACGTCCGGTCGGTCTATGTCCGCAAGTCGTTTCCCGAATACTACCTGATAGCCCATCTCACCGACACGCACGTCGGGTCGGAGCGCCATCCGCGCCCTGCGGCCGACATCTTCCGCGACGCGGTGGAGGTGGCGAACGAGTCGGCCGCGGCCTTCGCCCTTGTCACAGGCGACCTGACCGAGGGCGGCGAGGCCGGGCAGTTCCGGACCTTCATCGAGATCCTGGACACCTGCACGCTGCCGACCTTCGTTTGCTCGGGCAACCATGACCGCAAGGCCCATAACTACGAGAAGGCCTTCGGGCCCGACACGTACATGTTTCGTTTCGGCGAAGACGGATACATCGCGTTCGACACGAAGGATTTCGTGGTGGCCGACTCGATCGGGCCGCAGGACGCGGACCTCGAGGTCTTCCGGCGGGCGGTCAAAGGGGCGCGCTGGGCCATCGGATTCAGTCATCGCTACGAGCCCGACATGGGCATCCGCTGCCAGTTGGTGCTCTTCGTCGACAATCCGCTCGACCACTTCATCTTTGGCCATTACCATCGCGCCGGCATCGACGTCGAGGTGCCGTTCCCCTGGGGCCAAACGCCGATCACCGTCACGCCCGCCACGGTCGACGGCTACATGCGCGTCATCGACGTGTCGGCCAAAGGCGTGGGGCCGCGACCGCCCGAGCGGGTCGCGCCCATCGAGTAGCGGGCGGCCGCCATGAGCGAACTCGAGCCGCACTACGCCAAGACCCCACGCGAGGAACTCCCGCCCCTGCCGCGCAATCCGGTCCACGCCGTGCTCGACAACCTCCGTAGCGCCTACAACGTCGGATCCATCTTCCGCACCGCCGACGCCGGGGCCGCCGAGCACATCCATCTGTGCGGCATGTCGGCCCATCCGCCACACAAGAAGATCGCCAAGACCTCCCTCGGGGCATTCGAGTACGTCCCGTGGACCTACTACGAGCGCACCCGTGACGCCCTCGAAGCCCTCCGCGACCAGCGTATCCCCATCGTGGCCATCGAACTCGCCGACGGCGCCGTGCCGCACTCCGCGTTCGACTGGCCCAAGCCCGTGGCCGTCGTGTTCGGCAACGAGGTAGACGGCATCAACGACAAGACGCTGCGCCGCTGCGATGCCGTGGTGTCCATCCCCATGCTGGGCTACAAGAACAGCATCAACGTCGCCACGGCCTTCGGCGTAATCTTGTACGACGTCCTGCGCCACTGGGGCGCGCTGCCAGGTGGGCGCATTCCTGGTTGACGCGCTGGCTTGGGTCATCGGTTACTCGCTGTGTGCCTAAGGCGCATGCCTTGAGCGCAGTGGCCACAGGCGATAGAGGGTCTTGAGAAGTACACTATTCCCAGGAACTTTTTTCGTTGGCCCGGAGAGCTTCGTTTGTTGACAGCAGCCCTGGACAGCGGCCCTCAGCCGTGCTATAATAAGTAGTAGAGTAATCGGTTACCTTGAAGTGTTATCCACAACGAAGAAGTGAGACGGAGAACACGAAAAGCGAACCGAGGCTCTGAGGTTGGGTCACGCTTGGGCGTGGCTCCATAGGCACTAATCCACCGAGGAGACGGAATCATGAAGAAGGGCTTCACGTTAATCGAGTTGTTGGTTGTCATCGCAATCATCGGTATTCTGGCGGCCATTCTGCTGCCGGCCCTGGCGCGGGCGCGCGAGTCGGCCCGGCGGGCGTCGTGCCAGAACAATCTCAAGCAAATGGGCCTCGTGTTCAAGATGTACTCGAACGAGGCCAAGGGAGAGCGGTTCCCGACGCTGCAAGCCGGATACTTCCCTCATCGCAATCTGACGGATCTGTGCACGACCCTGGATGTCGCGCCGAACATCTTCGCGCTCTATCCCGAATACCTGACCGATCCCAACGTGCTGGTGTGTCCGTCGGACACGGAGGCGGGCGAGGTGGAAGACCTCTTCTTCCATCCCGATACCGGCGAGTCGTGCATCGGCAGTTACACGTTCCCTGCCACGGGCGCCACGGAAGGCAAACAGAAGTGCGCCAGCGCCACCGACATCAGCTACTCGTACTTCGGATGGACCCTCGACCGCTACGCCCCGCGTTTCGGCGAAACGACTTTCAGTACGCTGTCGTCCATCCTCGGCCTGATCGTGGGCCCGCTGCCCGTTTCGCCCGATGAGACCGGCCCTGCCCAATTCGTGGCAGCCGTCGAGAGCCTGTTCGTTCCGGAGATCGTCGCGGCCATCTTGGCCGGCCGCAACGGCCTCACCCCCCAGGAGGCCGTGAACGTCGGAAACGTGTTTGACAGCGATATCGACGTGGCCTCAGGCTTGGGCAACGGCGGCGGCGAGACCATCTACCGGCTGCGCGAAGGCATCGAGCGTTTCCTGATAACCGACATCAACAATCCGGCCGCGAGCGCCATGGCCCAAAGCGAACTGCCCATCATGTTCGATCAGCTGGCCGTCGTCCCCAGCGCCTTCAACCACATCCCAGGCGGCTCCAACGTGCTGTACATGGACGGACACGTGGACTTCCAGCGCTACGAAGAGAACGGCGACGAGTTGACCAACAGGCTCGTGGCCAATACGCTCGGTATTCTCGAGGGCCTATTCACCGAATAGCCTTCAACAGCGCAGGCACGATGCACCGCAGGCTTCACCAAACCTAGGTGAAGCCTGCGCTTTTTCCGCCATGCGTGGCAGGCCTTGTCCCCGCCAATAGCGTAGGCCCTCAGTGAACGGTAGTACGCCTAAGAAGGCGGTGGCTTTGGCTTTTCGGCGACTTCCTTGGTGACGTGCAGCACGGGATACGTCAAGCAGACCGCCAGCCCGAGCAGGCCGAAGAGACCGGCGATGGGCCCCATCACATACACGCCCAAGGGCTGCTCGGGCGAGTTGCCCCAGAAGTCCATGGACCTGGTGGCCACGTACACGGCCAATGCCTGGGAGGCCTTCCAGGCCAGCCCGTGCATGCTCCCGTAGACGGCCTCCCTGCGTTCGCCGGAGGCTTGCTCATCGAGGTCGATGATCTCACCAAGGAGCGGGGTGAACAGGACATACAGCATGCCCTGGCCCAGCCCGCAATAGCCGAACAACACGGCGCCCAGGATGATCTTGACGGTGTCGCTGAACGGTGCGACGGCAATCGGATACATGAACGGCAGGCCGGTGGCGATGATGGCCAGGGCGATGAAGAGCAGCCACTTGACCGGGATGCGTTTGGAGAGGGGGAAGGTGAACGCGAGGGCGGACAAGGCGGCCAGGATGAACGGGGCCATGAGTAGTGAGACCAGGCCCTCCTCGCCGTTCAAGCCGATTTGCGCCCAATAGGGCAGCACCCGCTGCACGCCCAGGAAACCTATGTTGAACAGGAAGAAGATCGCGACGTACTTGAGGAAAACGGTGTTTCGCAGGGCTTGGGCGACCACGGCCAGCGACGGCGTTCGCGGCGCGGCGTCTTCGGAGCGGTAGCGTTCCCGCACGGTCCAAACGCAGAACTGGAAGAAGGCCAGGGAGATGAGGGCGAAGATGATGCCCACGCGTTGGTAGCCCACGGCGGAGTAGACGGATTCACGTTCTTCATCCGCCGCGCCACCGGTTTCGTCGTCCTGTGCCTCGGCCTCGACCGCCGTGTGGCGGGCCGGGTCGAGGTGTTCTACGAGAATGCCCGGCGCGATCTCGGCCGTCGCCAGGCCGACAATCATGCCGGCGGCGATCCAACTGCCGAGCTTGACGCGGGCCTTCTGGGAACGCGCGATCTCGGGGGCCAGCGCGTTGAAGGGCACGGCACACATGGTGAAGAAGATGCCGCTGTGCAGGCAGTAGATCACGGTGCCATAGACGAAATTGAGCACCGACTCGCCGTGCACCGGTGGATACCAGAACAGGATTCCCGTGACGGTCAGGCCCACGGACCCCCAGAAGATGAAGGGCCGGCGCCGGCCCACGATAGGCACGAGACGCCAAAGGCTCGGGCGGCTCCGGGCCTTGTCCGACCACAGGCCGATAATCGGGTCGGAGCACGCGTCAAAGAGGATTCCGATGACGAAGATCGTGCCGGCGAGGCGAATGGCCACGTAGACCACGCGCCCCGCCTCCGCCCCGGGCGAATAGAAGAAGAGGCCCCATTGGGCCATGACCTCGCTCGAGAGCTGGATGGCGATGCACGTGAGAAACATCGCCAGGCCCTCGACCCAGGAGAATTCCTTGGCGCGGGGTGGTTGCATGGATTCCGGATTGCGCTTTGGGAGTCCTTGGATTCTGGATTCTGAATTCTGAATTCTGAATCCATCTGTCGTCTCCAGGCCGACAGATGAATCCTCAATGTCTATTCTATGTGCGTTCCGTCGGGGATAGCAGCATTTTTCAGGACGATCACGAGGCCGTCGCGCACGGCGTAGCCATCCCCGTCGCGATCTTTCAGTTTGCGCGAGCCGCGGATAACGACGTTCTTGCCGATGCGAGCATTCTTGTCGATGATGGCGTTGACGATCGTGGATCCAGGGCCGATTCCGATGCCGATGGGGCCTTGGCGGTTCGTGGCGGTTTCGAGGAAGTCCGCGCCCATGATGATGCTGCCTTGGATGGTGGCGCCCGGTCGGATGATGCTTCGGATGCCTACGACGGAATTCGAGATGGACGCCTTGAAGATGCGGCTTCCTTCACAGAGGATGGCGTGCTTGATGCGCACGTCTTGGAGCCTCGAGCCGGGCAGGTATCGCGGATGGGTGTAGATGATCTGGTCGGCCTCGAACAAGTAGAAGGGCGGCTTGGGGCGGGCCATGCGCATGTGGACTTCGTAGTACGAACGCACGGTCCCGATGTCTTCCCAGAAGCCGTTGAACAGGTGCGCGAACACGCGGCGGTCCCGCAGCGAGTTGGGGATGACGTCCTTGCCGAAGTCGACCCAGTCTTCATGCGATTGCAGGATCTGCTCGAGGACATCGCGCCGGAACAGATAGACGCCCATCGAGGCGAGGTGCTCGCGGCCTTCGGGGTCGATGCCGAAGCGGTCGAACACGCGCCGGGGCGTGGCCAGCCGCTCGAGCTGGGCGTTGGTTGACGGCTTCTCGAAGAATTCGCGGATACGGCCGTTCTTGTAGACGCGCATGATGCCGAAGGCGCGCGCGGCCTTCGGCGTGACTGGCAGGGCGGCCACGGTCACGTCGGCCTGCTTCTCGACATGGGTGCGCATGAGGGTCCGGTAGTCCATCCGGTACAGTTGGTCGCCGGAGAGGATGAGGTAGTGGTCGGCGTTGAGGGCGTGGAACTGCCGGAGCTGCTGCCGCACCGCGTCGGCCGTTCCCTGGTACCAATCGCCGCTTTCCAGCGTCTGCTCGGCCGCGAGGATCTGCACAAAGCCTTTCGAGAAATGGTCGAAGTGATAACTCTGCTGAATATGGCGATGAAGCGACGCGCTGTTGAACTGGGTCAGCACGGTGACCCGCTTGATGCCGGAGTGGATGCACAGGCTCAGCGGGATGTCGACCAGCCGGTAGCGCCCCAGGAAAGGCACAGCGGGTTTGGCCCGCAACGCGGTGAGCGGATACAGGCGCGAGCCCCGTCCGCCGCCGAGCACGATGGCTCCGACGTCGTCCATCAGGTCACAACCTTGCCTCCGCCTTTCATCCGTTCTGTGCATCCAATTCTCCCCTCAGATGGCTACCGCGCATTGCTTCCAGTAGAGGATGCCAATGCAGGCCACGGCCCACAACAGCACGGTGACGCGCAGGGGCACGTCCCGGATCAATGTGCTGGTGGGGTCGCCGACGTCCAGGTCGTTGTGAACCAGGTAGAAGTAGCGAAACAGGCCGTACACCACCAGCGGGAGCGTGATGTACAGCTTGTCCGTGCCGAGGCGTTCGACGACCTCCGGCGAACACGTATAGATGGTGTAGGTGATCAGGGTCGCGCCGGCCACGAGCAGGTTGAGCGCGTCCAGGTAAGGGACCGAGTAGGCGCCGAGGACCTCGCGGTGGTTCAGGGCCTGGTGCTCGAGCAGGCGGATCTCGTGGCGGCGTTTGCTGATGCTGAGGAACAACGCGCCGAACAACGTGCACACCACCAGCCAGTTCGAGAACACCACGTCGAGCGCGATGGCCCCGGCCATCGCCCGGACCGGGAAGCCCACCGCGACGACCAGCACGTCGACGATGGCCACGTTCTTGAGGCCGGCGTTGTACACGACGTGCAGCCCGAGATAGAACAGCAAGATGAGCAAGAACGCCCGTCCCAACGTAATGCTCAGCCCCAGCCCGAGGACGGCCAACACCGCCGCCAGCACCGCGGCCGTAGGAACGCGCATCGCCCCGCTGGCCAATGGCCGCTCCCGTTTCTCCGGGTGCACGCGATCCTTCTCGACGTCGATAATGTCGTTGAGCAGATAGACCGCGCTCGAGACCGCGCAGAAGGCCGCGAAGGCGACCACGCTGCGGAGCATTTGGCCGGGCACGTGGAGTTGTTGGGCGAATACCAGGGCCGCGAACACCAGCAGGTTCTTCGACCATTGGTAGACCCGGAGGGCTTTAATGAGCGTGGTCAACATGGCGGCCTGCTTTCACGAGTGGTCGCATTCTGCACGACGGCCTTCCGGGGAGTCAAGGAGAGGCGGGGGCCTGCGCGTTCGGCGAGCCGAGGCCGGGGCGATCATCTCGCTTCTGGTTATCCGGCGGCCAAGTGGCGCGGTAGGCGTCTTGGTAGAGGCCGATGTTGTGGAAGGGGATGGGCTGGAAGTCGGGGATTTCCTGGTAGACGACGGAATCGTCCTTGAGGGCGAAGTCCATGGCGGCGGGGTCGAGGAATCCGGGGTCGTTGTCGGTGATGTAGTTGTTCTCGAGGCGCATGTAGGGGCGGTCGATGTGCTTATCGGAGGTGTCGCGGCAGAACTGTTCGGGGTCGCGCCAGGTGCTGTTGTAGGAGACGTTGTTGATGCAGACGTTGCCGAGTGGGGCCTGGGGGATCTCGTCGAGGATCCGGGCCAGGGCGGGATAGCGCTCGGCGTAGGGCGGCTGGTCGTGGTGGACGCGCTTGAGTTCGTCGTACATGGGGCCGTCGGGTCGGAAGTGGTCCCAGCGGAGGCCGCGGTTGTCGAGATAGACGGGGACCTCGCACTCGATGAAGAGGTTGTTGGCGATGGTGTTGTCGCGTCCGCCGCCGATGAAGGTGGGCTTTAGCATGTCGTAGAAGACGTTTCCGATGATGTCGGTGGACGAGCAGCAGTCGTCGAGGTAGACGCCGACGGTTCCGAGGCCGGGTCCGTGGGGAATGTGGTGGATGAAGTTGTGGCGCACCACGTTGCCGCGCCAGGTCCAGTTGCAGCCGGTATAGAGGACGCCGGCGTCGGCGGATTCGAGTACGACGTGGTGGATCTCGTTGAATTCGATGACGTGGTCGTTGCCGTCATAGCCGATGGCCTGGTGGGGGGCGTCGTGGATGAGGTTGTGGGCGACGCGGTGGCCGCATCCGTAGAGGCGTACGGCCGGCTGGTAGACCTTCTTGCGCTGGGCGTAGTGGTGAATGTGATTATTAACGATGTAATTGCCGGACGGCTGGAGGGTATACCGGTTGCCGCCGGACAGCCGGATGCCCATCATCCCGGCGTCGTGGATGTCGCAGCCGAGCACGCCGTTGTAGGTCCCGTGGTCCATGACGACGGCGGTGGAGCCGATGGCGCGGAGCGTGCAGCCGGCGAGGAGTTGGTGCGTGCCGCCCCCAAGGACGACGCCGACGCCCCGCGTCACTTCGAGCGTCATATCCCGGAAGGTGACGTGCTCGGCGCCGTCGAGGGCGAGGAGGGGTTCGCCGAGGGTGGATAGGTACACGTGGTGCTTGGACCAGGGGGGCCAGAGATAGAGCACGCCGGTAGCGCGGTCGAGATACCACTCGCCGGGTTGGTCGATCTCTTCGAGGAGGTTGAGGGCGCGGAACCATTGTCCCTTGCGCATGCCGCCGCCGGGCACGTGGTCTAGCGTGATGGTTTTGTTTTCGGGGTCGATGTGGTCGATCTTGCAGTGCTCGTCGGTCCAGCCGAAGTACCAGAATCCGTGGAGTTCGAGCTCGTTGGCATCGAGCCACCGGCCGGGGCGGGCGTCCGTGTACTGGAAGGCCTGGCCCTGCTTGTCTTCGTCGACGAGTTGGGTCTGGCCGGAGTCTCCGGTCTTGAGCACCTGGTCGATGTACATCCAGCCGTCATTCGGGTAGCGGGCCAGCGGCAGGCGTTTGCCGTTGCAGAACAGCTCGAGCATCGGCCCGGAGATGGACATCTCGCCGTAGTCCTCGAGGCCCTGGGCCTTGAGGTCCGCCTGGACCACCCGGCCGCGGGCGATCTCGGGCAGGCGCTCGAGGATCGCCGGGTCACGGACACGCGTACACCAGTCGGGTTCGAGCTCAACGCCGCCGATGAGGCGGACCTCCCCGCCCGGGTAGGGGCGATAGACCACCGGGGCGTAAGGCTGGCCAGAATCGGCTTGGCCGAGTTGGAAGGTCTGGGTGCGGTAGTAATCCCCCTCGCCCACGAGGACGATGAATCCGGGGACACCGGGTTCGTTCTGCTTGCGGGCGCGGATGGCGTCGCGGGCGGCTTCCAGGGTGGCGAAGGGGGCTTCAGGCGTACCGGGATTGGCATCGTCGCCGTGGGTGGCCACGTACAGGACACGCTGTTCCTGAAGCGCAGCAAAGAGATCCCCAATCTCTAGCTCCAGGGTCAAGCAACCGAGCGTCAGGATAGATATGAGGCAGCCACCTACGCGAACCGCTGCCCAATCACGAGTCTTCATCATTGCTCTCCCTCAGATCGCGAGTCGCGCCCTGACCTATGTCGTTCTCTGGCGCTGTTCATTCCGAATCACTATGGTCGGATTTGGGCTCTTGGCAGGAACCAGAAGGCCGTGCTCCCTGAGAAGTTGAACGTGTTCGGCCATGCCCCACATGGCCTTGTGAATGCAGTCCTCAACAGAGTGCCCGATTCCCGTGAAGCCCCCGAGTTCAGTCGAGTAGAAGCCGAAGAAACCAGGGTCTTCAGTGGCCTCGACCACCAGCGAATAGGGCAGATCGGTCATCCAGCGGCCCCACGTTGTTTTGTTTCCCGGCTTCCCCGCGTGATGGTTCAGGCCATCGCGGTGCTCCACGTGTCTTCCTCACGGTGTTGATCGAGTGCAATAGAGGCCACGGACTTGCGGCGGACCATTTCCTCGCCGAGGCGGATGGTTTCCTGCATCTCGGCCTCGGTGAAGGGGCGAAACCGCTTGGCGGCTTCGACGGCGCGCTGGACCTGGTCGACGCTGCGGACGCCGATGACGGCGCAGGCGACGCCCGGGACGCTCAAGGCGTAGCGGAGGGCGCGGTCGTAGTCGTGGGCGAGGAGGCCGGGGTTGCCGCCGAGGACCTTCATGGCGACGATGCCGAGGTGGTGTTTTCGGGCGTGGG
>Ga0272442_10007207_pt1 | contig 14442 bp, 4 predicted proteins | sample SSMForm2O_FD_200262 | JGI IMG/M metagenome (GOLD analysis project Ga0272442, IMG submission 200262) | Marine sediment archaeal communities from Little Sippewissett salt marsh, Falmouth, MA, United States - SSM-Form-2O | ecosystem: Environmental > Aquatic > Marine > Wetlands > Sediment ...
TACATCAGTTCCTTTCATAAGACAAACATATGCGTTTTGTATATTTCCTCCACCAGATTCCTCAACATGGACTGTGAATTGTTGCGATCCTGTGGATATTGATGTGGAATGTGTTACATCAAAAGATGAAGGAGTATCAGTCCAAAGAGGCATTGCAGGCTCACCCTGTAAATTCAATGTCCAATGACAGTATTTCCAGATATAAGGATAAGTTGGATTGTTATCTTTTGTGTAAGCTAAGGCATCACCAAGCACATAATTATTGTAGGTGAATATACCTTTCCACCAATCATAATCCAAGTTTGCTGAAAGCGAATTATAATCACCAATATAAAACCAACCACTACGAGTATTACCCGTGAATGACACCCCTGCTTGATCATCATTATAGTACACAAAATGTTCTGCAATGCTATCAGTATAATCCATTGCATTTGGCCAGCAGCCAAGAGAATAAATGTTACATAATCTATCAGTGTTTGTTAACGCATCAACATCAGATCGTGTAATATATGAACCATGATTAAGATCCCCAGTGCCCATCACATACTGATTGCAATGATCATTATGATTCACCAAGTTTTGACCATCGTTAAGCGCGGCAATAAAAGCATCCTCATGGTTACCAGGATGCGTATCATATATTTTATCTACAATAAATCGCGCGGGTATAAAATCATCATCAATATCTTCTTTAAGATATTCACCACGAGTAAGCTCCCCATGAGAAGAATAAGTAGTCAAATCCATACCAAGAAGACAAATATCTAGTGGATAATTGGTGAGCGGTGGATTTTTCTCATATGTTAATACTTTATCAACAAACCGTGGAACCTCAGTTGATCCACGTGCAGGAACTCTCCCGACAAATACTTCGTATTCCCAGTCATCATCAAAATCACCATAATATTGGTCGCTAGGTACAGTCTCATATTCATCAGGGTTATCATCAGTTTGACATGACTTATCCTTAAAAGGTATATCGCCGTCTTCGCCACAAAGTAAAAAATACATAGTTCCCCATGTGTTATAGGCATCAATAATAAAATTTCGGATTTCTTCTTGGTTGTCAGCTCCACCATAATTATCATAGATGTATGTAGTGGTAACAACGGTATCTTTTAGACCTCGTTTTGTATGCCAGTTTGAAAGAACTTGCCAATATGATACATCATTGCTTCTAGTTATAATTACATGATCATACGGTCCACCTGATGGAAGATCAGTAGTCTGAGGCATATCAACAGGATTAGACGTAAGTTTTATTTTTTCAGGATTTACAACCATATCCTTTATTCTTTGTTCATATTTTTGTTTACTCTTCTCAGATAATGTCTTTGGCAGATAATCACCACAAACATGCCCATCTGAACCTTCGACAGAAAAACTAATTGAAGTGAATACCTCAACTTTATTGCTAAGAGCATTATAATGCACAGGATATATAGCTACCTCTGCAATCCCTTGCCCTGCAAGATCAGACTGACCAGTCAGCTCAACAAGTTTTTCAGGAAACTGCTGCGAAGACTGATACACCAAATCATCTGATTTTATCTCTGAAATATCATTAATTGATTGACTAGTGATAAGAGGTGGTTGAGCGGGAAAAATTTCAAACTCTTTTTCAAGTACAACACTTTTTGAATCAATAATTTTAATGTTTTCTGCAGTCATCTCACTGGGAAGAGCAAGACGAATATGTGCTATTGGAAGCATTGGTTTTCCAACTTCATTAAGATAATCACATTCATCAAATCGTATAACATCATATCCTAAAATTTCATTATACACTAGATCTGATGGTGAAAGATCATAAGTATATTTTACGCTAAAATGTTCAATTTCTAAGCTCTCTTCATTAGTAAAAACGGTGGTTGCTGCTGCAAAAGGTGTAATAAAAAGTACACCAATTATTCCTAAAATAAGCATTTTATTCCAAATAGGTCCATTTCTAAGCATGAGTATCCCCCTTTAATATAACAAAATAGCATCACCTTAATAAATGTATTGTTAGCCTTTTTTAGTTAAGATACCCAGTTCTATTTAGGTGTAATCAGCTGAGATAATGCTGTTACCATGGACAACAAGGTTCCACTGGCACAGGGCCACCTTTAAAAATATAATTGATGGCTAATACTAATATTGCTTAACCAGATAGACGCTATTACACAAGGCAACGTCTAATCTTTATCCAGTCAATACACAAAACCAAATAAAAATAAAGGAATTTTGTTTTTATCAGTAGATAATCCATCTATGGCTATATAATCTGGATGTTGGTATTTTGTTTTTGACCCACCACCAACTTCAATGGTTATATTCTCAAATCTGAAATCAGGGGTTTTCTCCCCACGGTTACCTTTTAAATAACAGACATCTCTAATATGGTTAACAAAAAATTCTTCTCGTGCAGCGCCTTTATTTACTTCAAAACCATATTTTGAAAAAAACTCTCGTAAAGGTAATATTAGATATATTTTCGGCTCTTTTTTGACATCTATACCTTTCTTTTTACAGGGCAGTATTGGTAATATACTACCAGTGTCCTGTAAATCTTTAACAATTCTAATTGCCATTGTTTTTGATATAGCTAATTTTTTTGAAATAGATGAATAATTTGTTTCATATGGTAAAGATCGTGCAATTAAATAGAGGAATTTATAGACATCTGTCTCGTATTTTATATTGACGTCTCGTAATGCCGATAGATCTTGAAGAATAACCTTTCTAATTGAATTTTCTAAAGCCTCATAAAAACCATTTTTTGGGTAAAGCAGGCCTCCGTAGTTCATATATTCTTTATAATATTCAAAAGCTGCCGCATATTTTTTTGTTAAAACAGCTTTATCTTTTATGATTTTTTCAAAAGAAACAGTAGGAATATTTTTATTTTTTGTAATATTTAAAAATTCTCTAAACGAAGCAGGTTTAAGCTCTTTTAAAACAACTCTTCGTGATAAATCAGCAGTTGTTTTTGTTATATCTAATGCAGAAGAACCAGAAAACATAATTTTTACTTCATGTTCATCATATAGAGTTTTAATATCAGTATCCCAACCAGTTTTTCTGTGAATTTCATCTATGAATATATTTTTGTATCCTCTCCTTGCCAATTCTCTGATAACATCGTATAAAGAGAAAGGTTTTATGAGAGTGGAATCCGCTGAAAAATAGAGACTATCTTCTGTTTAACTAGCTATTTGCAGCATTAAAACAGTTTTTCAAACTCCCCGTATACCTTTAACTCCTACATAATATTCTTTGTCAATTTTTTGTATATCATCGTATAAGTATCTCTTTGTTTTTATTCGTTCAATCCATTTTTGTTGTTTGCTGCTATTAAGGATTACTTTATCGATGAGTGTATCTTCCATAGATTCTTATCGTTTTTAGCATATATAATTTTTTCATTTTGTACTATTTAAAAGACAAAATGCATGTATTTCGTTTTTTAGAAAAAACAAAATGTAGAAAAATATTATAACATAGTATGTTACTTTATCATCTGTAGATAATGCCCTCAATTAGTTACTTTTGCAAAGTATTAACCACAAAATAAAATATAAGGATAAAAAAAAAAGAATGATTTGGTGATTTTTTACCAAATCGGATCGCACGCATCAGGATCTGGAGGTGGACCACCTTTGAAAACATAATTGATTAGATACACTGCATCTCCTACGTTTACGGTTTCATCACCATTGGCATCACCACAGCAGAGTGGATCTGGTGCAGGACCACCTTTAAACACATAGTTAATTAGAAATACCGCGTCACCAACATTCACTGAATCATCACCATTGGCATCACCAGGCAGAATATCAGGGAATGGTACATCAATTTCATAGTCAACACTATAGGTGTGATATAATCCATTAAAGGCATGAAAGCGTACCGTGTGCACACCTGGATCTAAACTTACAACCACATTATAGGTTTCTGCGGTTTGACGTGTATTTTTAAGCGGAATTGTTGCTCGCTCGTAGATGAGATCCCTCCATTCAAGTGGATCAAATTCTATTCGAATGAAACTTTGTATATTCCATGTAGTACCCCAGAGATCCCAATCACCGTTTACATATTTTTGCCATTTTATATCTGGTTCTTTGAATCGATCAATGGCTATATCTGGGTACATATCTGCTTGCGCATAACTAGTTGTTTTGTTATCATAACTTGGATTATGTGTCCCGCTATCAAGCTGTGAAAAATATATCTCCCAGTTACCCATCCGATTATCATGCCAGGTTAGAAACGTGCTCCCAAAAATAGGAGGACTTGTGGTGATATGACATTCACTAACCGTTATTTTTGGATACATGGAATTGCCATCGGGATTACCGGTGTATACGCCATAGGTTGTACTTTGGTTTTTCATGTCACTTTGTCGTTTTTCGTATTTAACGGTACCTGTGCCATCAATGGATGCAATGTATACCTCCCAATAGCCTGGTTGATGCTCTCCCGCGGTATGACCTGGGTCAATTGCTCGGTCATCCATAAACGCAATGACAGCAACCCGCTTTGACGCTGCTATATCAGGAACGGTTGAGTTATACCCATCACTAGTGGTAACTAGTTTATCATCTATTGATACTACTGCATCTGTGTCTTGTTTCTGATAGTATATCTCCCAGCCACCATTTGCATCTTTTTCCTGCCAAGCAATGTGTACGTTATCAAATATGTCGACATCTAGGCTTGGACATTGCGCATCATACGAACTTGTTCCAGATATGCTAGTATCATCTATTAGAACGGTTGGTGTTGCATCGTTGTCTTGTTTTTGAAAGAACACCTCCCAGTTACCATTTCGAATATCACTCCAGACAACATGAAGATTAGTATCTGAGTCCACTCCTATATCAGGATGCTCTATAAACTCAGCGTTGATGCCATCAACTGTGTTGGTGACAATTCTTCCTGAGTCATAGCTGTCATCATCTGAAATCCGTATATCTGGTGTGTTAAGGTCAACGCCGTTATCTGTTGCTGAATAGTTTACAATACTTTGAAGTTTTGAATAATAGATTTCATTGGCACTATCACGAGTGTCTGACCAGACGACATAAATGTTGTCCCATATGTCAATCTGTGGGTTTTGATTGTAAAAACCAGTGGGGATTTGAGATGCAGCATAATAGTGGGCTTCACGCACCGATATTTTTCCATCACTATTGGTATCTGCTAACGGGCAACGATTAATATCAAGTCGTTCATATAATCGGTAGTTGTAACTCCACGTGGTTTCATCTTCTCTTCCACTGGTAACAACAATTCTTCCAGGCCCACAAAGATCAGGTATAAATCCACCCGAGTGACACGTATCCACGTTTACTACCATGTGTTTATAGGCTATTTTATCAAGTTCAATATCTATTTCATCATCGAACCAATAGTATGATCTATCCCATTCATTGTTTGGATTACCAATGGTACAAAAACATTCTTCTCGATCATCACAGAGCTCGTCATGGGTTATTCGGGGATCAGATGCAACTCCGGGACGTACACCATTTTTTACACTACCCCCGGTTACATTCCATCCGCCGCCATGGTCTTTAAGCTCGATATACACTAGATCGTCCTCTGTAGAACCAGTTATTGCATTTTGCAGTTGAGTAAAAGCAGTTTGTAATCCAGCGTGGGTTGCTCGATTATCAATCCAGGTTGCCTCAGAAGCATAGTCGTACCCCATAGGCTGCCAATATATTTTGGTAAAAGTTGAATCAGTGTAATACCCATAAGGTATCCGCCAATTTAACGTAGTTGGAGGATTATAACTAGTTATCTGGTAAGGTATTGATAAAAAGATGATATTGTCATCTGAATAACCTTCACTTATAAGGTACTCCCGCATCATACTTGACTCATGTTTATGCCAGATTTCAGGGTAATCATAACGCTCAATAAAAGCAAAATCAGAAGCAGGGCCCAAACTAGATGTACCACGTGAATAATCATTGGTTGTCGTATAATACCATTGATATGGAGACTCAGAATCAACAATAATATAATACTGCGCATTTGGTTTAAGGTTATTATCAGGCACACTAAAAACAGAGCCGATTTTACCATAAAACGCAAGCCACGAATCCCCATCGGATATATTACCCGCATCTACAGATACCGAAAGATTTGGGCCAGCAGCCCAATTAATGTCACCGCTGGGAAGACTTGGATACACACTCAAATTAAGCTGTTTCGTACATCCTGCAGGTTTGTATATAGCAATATCTATCCATAACTGGTAATCACCACTTGTATCTACAGCACACCCTTTTGTTGGTTTAAACTGCTGCCATTGCCCTCCTTGGACGTTTACTGATGGAACAAAATTTCGTTGCTCCTGATCAATATAATCGCGCACTGGCGCTGCAAGAAGCGCATACCTATCTCCATAGCTGGTATCATTAAAAAAAACCTCTTCATTATCATGCCATACAAGAGAAGGATACATTGAATCAGCAGCGTTTGCATCAGATATCTGTGTACTATTAACAAGTACTTTATTAGACAGGCGACTTGGACTATTAGGTGAACTCGGTGCGCCATCTGGATCTATTTGTTTATACAAAATCTCCCAGTTTCCACCACTGGGTTTATTCATCCATACAAAATGCGCATTACCCTCATAATCTACGACTTTTCTCACATGCTGATCAGATCCAACATCATCAACATCTGACACTGCTTCTCTGAATTGATCTACACCTCTGAATGGGAGGAACCCGCCAGGGAAGGAATCGATATAATCTGCTATTAATTCAAAGTTACCATCACCTAGATCACTAAAACCTTCATTTAACAACTCTGGAGGCGTATCATCTAACACAATCCCCCCATATTCCTGCATGATCTCACTATTACCAGATGCATCTACACTCCAAAAAAAGATTACATGCTCTGTATCTGGGGGAACATATGATAAATCAAATGGTCCGGTGTACACTTCAGGTGCTTCGTAATCAACCATGTAATATGTTTTATACACTCCTCGAGTGTTTGCAGAGTCAGGATAGGAGCTATTATCAGATCCAATTAAAGAAAACGTGGTATCACTAGAAATCCATGTATAGCCATCTTCATCAATGTAATATGGTTCGTTTATGACCAATCGAGTAATGGGTGGTTTGGTATCTTCTTGTGGCTCACTAGTTTCCACTTCAAGATAGGGAATATAGCTGCCGTATTCTTTTTGATAAAAATACGTCATAGGAATATTTCCAAATGGCCAGTCATCTTCATCCATTACAATCCACCCATAGTTAGAAAAATCTCCATCTACAAATGCTTGCACATCATCTGTTACATCCCAGCTCATCCATTGCCCTGTTGAACCAGGTATCTGACATGAATCAGTTGCAGTTCCAGTATATGAGGGTTGATTATTCCAGTTAACTGAGCTTTCTTCCCAGCTATTCAAAGCCCGATACATATTCAGGTTTCTCCCTACTGGGTCGTTATCATTCCAAGAATAATAATACAGATTAACAGTCGCAGAAGCAATGGGTGATCCAGAGGGTATTGCACCAACATCAAAGTATAGCATAACGTCCAACTCCCATTGATCTGACGATCCCTGATAACGAGTAACCATTTGTGGTTGTCCGCCATAATTTGATGTAGGACTCCATTGATCTATATAGGTGTCACCATCTGGGATAAAATTATACATACTAAATGACGAAGTTTTTGCACTTATTTTGTTGGTTTGCCTATCAAATTGCAGTACCATTGCAGAGCTAGGAACTACAAGTGCTAAAACGACTATAAGCAACATTCCAGCCTTTACATACTTTTTAACATTTGTATATAGTTTCATAGTTTGCTTTCCTCCCGTTTAAAATTAAATAAAGCAGTGTAATATCCCTTTTATCATATATAAATTTTTATCAAAGATAGTATTTATAATTTCTATATTTGTTTAACTTAAGTTATTTTTAAATGGAAATAATAAAAAAAAAAGAGAGAAGTTGGTAGATAGCTCTACCAAATCGGATTACAACAGGGTTCAACGGGTGCAGGACCACCTTTAAACACGTAGTTTATAAGATAGACTGCATCACCGACATTCACTGCACCATCACCATTTGCGTCACCACAACAGAGAAATGGCACGGGTGCAGGACCACCTTTAAACACGTAGTTTATAAGATAGACTGCATCACCGACATTCACTGCACCATCACCATTGGCATCTCCACAAACACACGGTGATGAAGCACCACCGGTTATCACAAATGCAAGATCAAGAGATTCCTCGGCAAATTCATGACCAAATGGATAAGTCAACGGTAGCCAGTATACCGGCCAATCTGCAGCAAATGTTGCATCGTCATTCCACCGTAGATCAAACATAGTAGTCTTCCATCCAAACGTGTAATCAGGCTGTGGCGGCAATATATCTTTTATACACAGCCAGTAAATGGTGCCCTCCTCTTGAATGAACGCAAATTCTTCATCAATATAGAAATCATATTGATAACAATTCAGATGGTTATCATCTATCCATAAACCTGATGCTGGATCCCACCAGTCCTCCGGATTATTGTCAGCTACTTGATATGCATCATAGGTACCCGGTTCAAATAAAGCCTCCCAGAGGAGTTCACCCGGCTGACTCCAAAAACCGTTAGGGTTTTGATCAGCAGGTATATCTGAAAATAGCTGCACTTGGAAGGTTAGACTACCAGGTCCCCCTGCCGCAGGTAGGATGTCATCGGCAAATGAACCCCAGAAATGAATATCCAATATAGGTCCAGTTTCTGTGCATAAAAAGTCATCTGCTAAAGGAAAATAAAACATGTCTACATCCATACCCGTGTTATCTAAATCAGGGTACTGTGGCCAATGCATCTTTGCATTATCAATTGGTCTGAGTATAAACACTCGATAATCCTCTACTTCTCCATCTGGGGCTGCCCCATCATAGCTAAGTCCTTGTTGTGTACAAAATCTAAACCGGCTATACGTCGTTCCTGCTGCAGTGCTAGGTATCGAAAACGTCAACCAGTTTACCCCTGAAGTTATCAATACATCGGTGAATATTTGTTCTCCTGCGTCATCCCAGTCTCCATCAGCGTTGAAATCAACCCATCCATTGAAATAGCCATCTATTGAAGCGATTACTTTCGTTTGAACCGTGTTTCCAGCAATTGCAAGCGTGGTAAAAATCACACCGTCCTCATCATCTGGACCTATCATTGGAGTTATATCATCGCCTAGTGCATCAAAGCTGGGTTGTCCATTTGGTTCTGCATCAATTGTATGACCAAGGAAAATACCTGGTACAATAGTATGTTGTGCTCCATTACTTGCCAGAAGTGTTGGATATGTTGGATCTGGTGCATCACCGAAATCAGAGAGTTGTTCACCATTGATGACAAACGCCAGGTCAAGTGACTGTGGATTTTGCGCTATGCATTCGTGTGTAATGCTCCCTTGAGGAATTGCAAAATTAAATCCTCGTACATCAATAGACACCCACTCAGGGTTGTAATCTAGTATCGTATAAAAATATTCAACAAATCCAGGTTGATCAATTGGAATAATTTCACGACCAATATACATTTCTTCTTCCGGCGGAGACAACGGTGGAACAGGTGGTGGCAAACCAGGTGGCCACAGATCAGTTGACCAATCAATTGCTACTTCAATATAATAGGGTTCTCCTGTTGGAAACCAGTCAAATGCGACAAAAATATCTTTATAACGCTCTGGATCAAGTGGATGATCATAAAACCAGATATTCCACCAATCAGTATTTTCATAGTAATACCAACCATTAAACGATGCTCCATCATCATAATAGTCTGTACCACCGGCTACAATAGGTATTCCTACCGGATCAAATTCAATCCAGAAATTATTTGTTATAGGTGGCGGTGACGGTTCATACATTTCCTGCCAGTTTGGATCCCCCCAATACGTCCAACAAGCATCATCATTAAAGTGATCCTCAGATGACTTCCACCCCCAAAGCGGCTGTGGTTCTTCCTCAGGGAGAACAAGCGCAGTTACAGCAAGCCAATAAATCTCACCTTCAATTTGAATAAATGGATCCGGGACGTCCATAAAATTATATTGAAAATATGGTTGATGATCATCCCAAAAAACATCTCCATTAGCGGGGTTATACCATCCTTGCATCTCAGGTGAATCAACTGGACGTTGCATCCATTCGCCATTCATAAATGTGCGCTCCCATAACGTTACACCTGGGCGACTATATGGCACATTTGGTGGATCAGCAGGTATATCCTCATGGATTTCAATGACAAATGAATCAATTATTCCTTCATATCCATTCAACCATGATCCCCAAAAATGTATTTCAGAAACAGGGCCTGATTCAGAACATTGCCAGTCATCAGCAAGCATTACATCTGAGTACTGGGCTAACCCTGATGTTGCATAGACATCCCAGCCATCTTCATCAGGAAGCTGAGGATAATGCATTTTATGTCCATCAGCAGGATCCCAATCAGTTGGGCTTACCGGTGGATTTACATCTTGTTTTTGTTCTTCTACATTATTTGCTACAGCATAAAACGTAGCGCCTATCATCAGCATACACAATAACAAACTTATGGTTTTTTTTCTCAACATAGCTTTCCTCCCCACTCATTATGAGTGTGCTTATCAATAACATAACCGTATATAAAAAGGTTTTCATATCACGCTAAATTTGTTACCAATTTACCTCGATAAACCATTCTATATTATGGCTTTCTCTTAGTATTATACGATTAATAACAGAAATGTACCGTTAAATAGAAAAAAAGAGAAAAAAGGAGTTACCAAGGTGGTACACAACACCCAGAAACCGGTGGTGGGCCACCTTTAAACACATAGTTAATCAGATACACTGCATCACCAACGTTAACATTTACATCACCGTTGGCATCACCACAGCAAAGCAGTGGTTGTGGTGGCGGACCCCCTTTGAATACGTAATTAATTAAATACACTGCATCACCAACGTTTACAGCGCTATCATTATTGGCATCACCACATACACATTCAACGCCCTCTGATTTTGTGGTAAACGTCCAAGTAGACGACTCAGTCTGGCATTCTTGGTCATCTGCTGTTGCATACCAGCTGTACACGGTATTATATGTTAGATCTGGCCAAACAACAGAGGCCATAGTTGCATTTGTTACACCAAGGTCACTTCCAATTAAAACATCATCTGATGCGTTGTAAAAGTATACATCCATAGCATGCCCATCTGGATCTGTAACTAATACACTGAGTGTTGGGCTTAGATTAACATCTGTTGCATCATTGAATGGATCAGGGTTGCTCGGAACATCAGGACAATTGTTGGGCTCATCCATGGTAGTAAACGACCATGTTGCAGACTGCGTTGTATCTTCACCGTCATCTGCAACGGCATACCAACTATACACCATGCTATACGTCAAGCCAGCCCATACTGTTGAACCACGAGTAGTATTTGCAACACCAAGATCAGAGCCGATAAGGCTGCCATCAGATGCATTATAGAAATACACATCCAAAGACTCTCCATCAGAATCAATAACCAAAACACTAAGCGTAGGGGTTAAGCTCACATCTGTCTGCGCATTAATGGGATCAGGCTCACTTGGTGCTTCTGGTGGATTATTTGCTGGTGGCTGAATGATAAACGAAAATGTACCAGATAACGCTCTATTGTCACTAGTATCATTTGCCCAAATAAAATAATAATATGTCCCTGGAACAGGATAACTTTGATTGTGATAATACGTAGAACCGCCATCTGTGCTCATAGTTGTATTTATTGCATCAAAGCCATCAGGACCAGTTACATTTAGTGTTACTGTGTCTACTTCAACGTTATCGGTTACATCACATGATATATTAATATAATTTCCAAATGCATACGTTGTCACAGAAATATTTGTTATCTCCGGTGAAATAGTATCAGCTACACCTTCAACTTCAAAGCTAACAGTATCTGCGTGTCCTAGGAGATCATCCGCCTGCCATGTTGCATCACCTGAGAGCAGTCCAGGCATAAACATTGAGCTAAATCCTACATCTGGACAGACGCTTGCGTTTGAGCCACTGTTTTCAACGGTCCAGTTTACAAAAATACTGTCAATAAAACCATAGGTGTTGTTATATGCTGATGCATAACCCGTTAGATTAGTAGTATAATTAATTTTTTGATCAGGTATTTCCGTTCCCCCTAATGCATCCGTTATCAGAATGTAGTCAACCGCTGGCTGTGTACAGTTACAGACACATGCTCCTTTGCCATATCCTTCGTTTGCGGAGATAATTGATTTATGACTGCCCTGTGAACTGTACAGATGCGCTAGTTGTACTGCTCCATTTACATCAATTTCACCGGTGACAGGCCCTGAATTCCATTCATCAAGCCCGTACAGTATTGGGTGATACGGTTGATCTATAGTCCAATTATTTGAATTTGCATATGTTTCAATAGAGCCGGTTTTTTCTAACTCTAAAAGTTCAAGTAGTGTATCTCTTTGATCTGTTTGCCCAGCTTGATCACCTAACGATCCATGAGTTACCACAAGTCCGTGGCCTTTGGTTTTTACGTACCATTCAATTGCTTGTAGCTCACCGGAAGAGTAAAATCCTCCTTGCTGTGTAGGTGAAGAATGATTACATTCTATGAGGACATCTACATCTTTGAAATCAAGCCCATGTATGGTTACCTGATCTCTACTATAGTGTTGATCCGACCATCGTGTAATTGTAATATCTGAATAGGTAGTGTTGAATGTCTGCCAGCTGCTCCACCCTTGGTATCCGCCCCAACCAGGCATAACCATAGCTGTTGTATTAGTGTAATTGTCATGTTCTGCAGCCCATTTAATTGCGTTATATAATGCTTCATGGTTGTTACCAACGTCATCTACCACGCGGTTGCCAAAATACACGGTTTGATGAGCGGTTATACAGTCACCTGGGTTAGTATCACTGAGAAGCCCATTAGTAGATTGTGGGCCATACCAGAGTTGGTAAGCTGAGATGACAGCATTATGAGCCCCACTACTAGTTTCCAGATGAGCAAGCTGCGATCCTAAATGTTTTTCACCGCATCCAGGGCACACACCAATAGCTACATTTGCTGTGACATCTCCTGGGTTCCACCCTGAGGATATATCATGAAATATTGGATGTTCTTTGTTATCAAGAACCCAAGTATTAGAGTTAGTGTATGTTGTTGGCTCTCCATCGGATTTATCAAGACCGAGTAACGCTAACAGATCATCTGTTTGTGTACTCTGACCACCTGCATCTCCAAGTGTTCCACATGTAGCAATGTAGCCATGTTCATCTAAGAGATAGGATTGTATTGCCTGTATTTCATCTTCAGTGTAAAAACCACCTTGCTGAGTGGCAAGCGCATGATCGCTGTCAACGAGAACGTCTGCTCCCAAGGCCTGTAAACCTGCGTAGGTTACAGTTGCTCGTTCATCTGCTTTATCTGACCATCGTAAAACTACGATATCGGGATAAGTTAAACTGAAATCAATCCAATCAATGTAGCCATCGTAGCCCCCCCAGCTCGGCATAAGCAGGATTACCGTAGTTACGCCATCTGGATGACGAGCCGTCCATTTAATTGCATTATGCAATGCTTTTTGATTCTCACCAATATCATCTATGGGTTTACTGCTAAAATACGAAAGACGATACTCACAATACCCTGGTGGGCTTTCAATGAGAATACCACCGCCTTCACCAGGCGGTTGCCCGCCTCCGCCACCACCATTTGGCTCAATTTCATATAAAATCAACGGCCATTTAGGTGGACCAGGATAGTATATTTCATGCCAGGGCCCTTCTTCTTCATCATAGTTAGGTTCAAGCATATCAAAATCAATGAAGACAAGCGATGACATATCTAATCCTTCACCACCAAATCCTTTTCCTTTTCCACCGTTAGGGTTCCCCCCAGTTATTTGCGGAGGATCTGGTTCTTCTTCATCTTTTTCATCATCATCGTCATCATCATCTTCACCACCCGGTACTGGTGGTATCTCACCGCCTCCTTTACCCAGATGTGTGATTACTTGATTACATTTTTTGATATCTGCTTCAAGCTCCGCGATGATATTCGCCATACCCTGAGCACCTGTAGCACCTTCAGCAAGACTTGCACTGTTAAGTTGCTGCTGAAGCTGTTTTTTTGCTTTTTCAAGTCGTTTAATTGAGTAATCAACCAGATTACCTAAGCCGCCTATTGCGTTCATTCGACCGAACCGTTGCAGTGTTCTCATGGTATGCTGCGGGTCACTTGATGCAGCAAGAATCGCTGCGACAGGCAACCCTGGACCGTCATTATCGGGTTCTGCAGCTGACTGAGCTGCGGAAAGACCTGCTGAAGCGGCATCTCCAAACATTTGATGACTACCAGGAACGCTTCCAACACTTCCCCCTGCAAACGATGTC
>Ga0272442_10007208_pt1 | contig 14441 bp, 13 predicted proteins | sample SSMForm2O_FD_200262 | JGI IMG/M metagenome (GOLD analysis project Ga0272442, IMG submission 200262) | Marine sediment archaeal communities from Little Sippewissett salt marsh, Falmouth, MA, United States - SSM-Form-2O | ecosystem: Environmental > Aquatic > Marine > Wetlands > Sediment ...
CGTTCGAGAAACAGGCCGATGCGCTTGCCGTCCCATCGAGCGGGTACGACGAATTGCTTCTGGTACCAGGCCTGACCGATGTAGTGCTTCACCGGCGTCAGCCAGAACGGGACCTTCACGTTTCCCGGCTTGCGGTAGGGGGCGTAGCGCGGCTCGGTCCACCACGAGCGGTCCTTGATGCCTCCGGTCCACTGCGTTTCAGCCGTGACGTCCTCGCCCAGGCCGTTCTCCGCCATCGATCCCGGCAGCCAGATCGTCTGCGGCAGCGGCTTGGCGAACCAGCGGCCCGTCTCGCCCTTGCCCTCGGAATCGGTCTGGAAGTTCCACTGGCCCGCCAGGGACAGGCTCTCCCGCGCGGCGCAGCGGGCCGGGGCGAATCCCGACCCGGCCGACAGCGCGTACGAAGCTACGAGGACGAGTGCGAATGGACGGTGGAGCAATCTTTGTGATGAGTGCCTGCGCATCCGTTTCTCTCCTCTTAACGGAACCCGGGGCCCGAGCGGGCCTTATTTGTCGTGCGTCAGTTGGCTCTTTCTCAGGACCAGCGTGTGCATGACCACGCTGTCGATGTTGATGACGCGATAGGTGACGGTCGGATCGGGCGCGGTCGTATCGAAGGAAAGGAGGCCGAACGAGCACTTCTTGTTGTAGCCGAACAGCGATCCCGTCATGATGCCGTGCGTGTGGATGTTGGTCAGCCGCGAGCTTTCGAACTCGTACAGCGGATAGCCGCTCGGCCGCTCGATCTTCCAGGCGTCGGAGCGATGGCGATCCGCCGAGATGAGGACCACGCCGTCGATCTTATGGCGGGCGAGAAAGGAGAATATCTCGGCGCGTTCTTCCTTGAATCCTTCCCAGGTATCCATGCCCCCCCGTCCGGGCTTGGCGCCCGAGGCCCACGGGACCGGCGAGGCGAGCACCTTGAACGTTCCCTTGGCCTTTCGCAGTTTCTCGAAGAGCCACTTCTTCTGGGCCTGACCGAGCATGGAGGGGTTGTCGACCTCGACACGCTGGCGGCGTCCCTTGACGCGATAGTAGCGGCCGTCGAGCATGAAGAAATCGACGTCGGCGATGGAAAAGTCGAACCAGCAGCCGGGCTGCTTCTCGCCGCCGGCGTAGTACGGATTGTTCCAGTTGTTCCTGAAGGTGTGCCACACGGGGATCTTCCATTCGGGCACGTCGATGTCGGGGCCGCCCCAGCCGTCGTCGGTGGTGAAATCGTGGTCGTCCCAGATGGCGTAGATGGGCGTGCCGGCGGTGAAGTTGCGATACTCGGGCCGGGATTGCCTGCGGTAGTAGCAGTATTGTTGCACCGCCTGGCGGGTGGGATTGTCGATGTAGACGTTGTCGCCCAGGAACAGAAAGGCCGTCGGTTTCCAGGAGACCACGGTGTTCCACATGTGCTCGTGCTGGGGCGTGTAGCCGGCGCCGCCGCCGAAGCCGATGGTGATCCTCGCGGGTCGGCCCGGGCGGTGGAACGTGGTGAATTGGCTCTTGACCGTCTCGGTCTGGCCCTCGACGCGCAAGGTATACTCATACCGCGTGTCCGGCCGGAGGCCTTCCACGGCCAGAACCGTCGTGAAGTCATTTTCCCGGCGGGTCTTCCCGGCGGCTTTCCGTACCTCGTGGGCGCTGGCTCCGGCGGCGCGCACCTCCACGCGTACCGGTGCCTCATCGGCGGTGCGGACCCAGAACCTCGCGCTGCAATCGGTGACACAGCCGAGCAGCGGGCCGTGGAGCAGCCGGCTGCCGTGCTTGCGGGCCAGTTGGCCGAATGCGTCGCTTTCGTGAAGAGGCCGCAGCAGCTCGCGCGGGCCGGCCTGGAACCGCTCGAAGGGCAGACCTCCCTCGACCGCCTTTTTCACATACGATAGAGACGTTTTGATGTCGCCCTTTCCTGCATGCGCCACGGCCAGGACATAGAGGGATTCGAGGTCTTGCGGGTGGTCTTTCAGGTAGCTTTCGGCGCCGCGGACGGCCGCATCGTGTTTGCCGTCAACGACATCCGCCATGGACTCGCGGGAAATCTTCTTGTACTGCTCGGCCCCGAAGCAGCCCAGGCTTGAGCAGAGCAGCCATGGGAGAGCGAGCAGCCTCACACACTTGCCGGTAGTCATAGAACGTCCTTCCTTACTCTGGTTGCTCGATTCGGATCGAGCAATGGTTGCCGCGGATTGCATGGAGAGGCCAACATCAGACCTTTGCCATATTCGCTTTTGATACGCGGCGCTCGCGTCGCTACGCGTGGTGCCACCACTGGCGGCGCACGCGACGCACCTACCGACTCGTCGCGTCCTGCGAGGGCCTCTGATAGACCCGCACGTAGTCGATGGAGTACCTCACCGGGAAGATCGCCTCGTCGATGCCTTTCTGTCCGCCCCACGAGCCGCCGATGGCGGTGTTCAGAATCAGGTAGTGCTCCCGGTCGTAGGGCCAGGCCTCCTCGCCCGAGTTCTCGTTCTCGTAGGTGAAGTACAGCGTGTCATCCACGAAGAAGTCCATGCGCTGCGGCGACCACTCGACCGCGTAGACGTGGAACTTCTCGAACGGTTTGTCCACGGTGATCGACGCGCCCTTGTTCGTCCCGCGGGCGTGGTTGTACTTCTGCGTATGAATGTTGGCGTGAATGCGGTTCGGATCGAAGCCGACGTTCTCCAGAATGTCGATCTCGCCGCACCTGGGCCAGCCCACCTGCCGGATATTCGTCCCCAGCATCCAGATCGCCGGCCACGTCCCCCGGCCGGTCGGCAGCTTCGCCCGCACCTCGATGCGCCCATAGCGCCAGTGAGCCTTGCCCATGGTCGTCAGACTGGCCGAGGTATACTCGGCGTACTGCCGGCTGTTCTTCCATCGCCTGCTGCCGGCATCCGGCTGGTAGTCGGGGTTTTTGAACCGCTCCTTGTGCGATTCAATAATCAACGTCCCATTCTCGACTCTCGCGTTGGCCGCGCGGGCCCTGGTGTAGTATTGCAACTCGCGGTTGCGGATGAACCCTTGCTCGTACGTCCACTTTTTCGCATCGGGCAGGCCCGAGTAATCGAACTCGTCCGACCAGACGAGCTTCCACGGGCCGGCACATGCCACCGAACCCATTACGACCACGACCAGAGAACACACACCGACAGCTTGTTTCATCATTGGCTCCTTACGTGTGGCACAGCACCGCTTCGGCGCCGCGGCGGAGGGCCTCGGTGTTGACCGGGATCATTTTGTGGTACCGCTCGGCCAGCACGTCGGGCAACGCTTGCGCCGCCTGTTCGATGCTCAGAAGTGCGCGCTTTTGCAGGTAGGCGCCCAGCATGACCATATTGGCGCTCTTGGGACTGCCGGCCTGCAAGGCCAGCTCCTCGGCCGGAACGCCGACGACCTCGACGCTTTCGTGCGCCGCCGGGGTGGACTGGATCAGCGATTGATTGAAGATCATCAGCCCGCCCGGCTTCAGGCGCGGCGCGAACTTGGCCAGCGACGCCTTGTTGCAGATCACCAGCGAGTTCGGCGCGCTGACGACGGGACAGGCGATCTGCCGGTCGGATATGACGACCATGCAGTTGGCCGTGCCGCCGCGGACCTCGGCCCCGTATGCGGGCATGTACGTCACCTCCCGCCCGGCTCGCATGGCCGCCTGGGCCAGGAGCTTGCCCGCCAGAATCACGCCCTGGCCGCCGAAACCTGCGATTACGACTTCTTCGTATAATTCGCTTGCACCCATCATTAACCCTTTAGACGACCGATGGGAAAAACTTTGCTCATCTCTTCTTCAATCCAGGTCATGGCCTTACTTGGCGACATGCGCCAGTAGGTCGGACAGGGCGAGAGGATCTCCACCAGCGACAGTCCGGGCGCGTTGTCGATCTGGAGCTGGAAGGCGTGCTTGAGGGCCGCCTTGGCCTGTCGAATCCGCGCCACGCCGCTCAGGGCGCAGCGCTCCACGTACACCGCGCCGGGCAGAATCGCCAGCAGTTCCGAAATCTGCAAGGGATACCCCTGGCCGTTGGACTGGCGGCCTGCCGGGGTGGTCGCTGTGACCTGTCCCAGGACCGTGGTCGGGGCCATCTGTCCGCCGGTCATGCCGAAGACGGCGTTGTTGATGAAGATCACGGTCAGTTGCTCGGCCCGGTGGGCGGCGTGGATGATCTCGGCGGTCCCGATCGCCGCCAGGTCGCCGTCGCCCTGATAGGAGAAGATAATCCTGTCCGGATTGGTGCGCTTCATGCCGGTGGCGACCGCCGGCGCCCGCCCGTGCGCGACCTCGATCATGTCCAGGTCGAGGTAGTTGTACGCCAGCACGGCGCAGCCGACCGGCGCGATGCCGATGGTGCGTCCCTGAATGCCCAGCTCGTCGATGACTTCGGCCACCAGCCGGTGCGCGATGCCGTGACCGCAGCCCGGACAGTAGTGTGTGGGGCAGTCCTTCAGGACCGATGTTCGCTCGAAAACAGCCTTCATGGTTTCCTGTTCTTCATTTTGTTGGCCGACATGTTCGCGTTCCGGCGCGATCACGTCCGGCCTTCCGTTATCGTCAGTTGTTTGATCGTTTGCAGCAGCTCATCGACGGCGGGCACGCCCCCTCCCGAGCGTCCGTAAAACAGCACGGGTGCCTTGCCCGCCACGGCCAGTTTCACGTCCTCGACCATCTGCCCGGTGCTCATTTCCACGGTCAGAAAGAGGCGGAACTTCTCGGCGCTGCGGCTGATCTGTTCTTGCGGGAAGGGCCACAGCGTAATCGGGCGAATCAGTCCAATGGGGATGGCTTGCTCTCTGGCCTTGTCCACCGCGGCCCGGGTAATCCGCGCCGCCACACCATAGGCGACGACGACGATCTCCGCGTCATCCAGCAGGTACTCTTCGCAGAGCACCTCGTTGGCCTCGATCTGGCGGTATTTGGCCTGCAGCTTTTCGTTGTGGGCCTCCAGCACGCCTTCGCCCAGCCAGAGCGACCGAACGATGTTCTGCTGGCGGCCTTCGCACCCGGTCAGCGCCCAGTCTTTCGCCGGCAGCTCGCGCCGGGGTTTCGGATCCAGCGTCACCGGTTCCATCATTTGGCCGAGGATGCCGTCGGCCAATATGAGAACGGTCATTCGGTATTGATCGGCGAGATCGAACGCCAGGGGCATGCAGTCGGCCAGCTCCTGCACGCTCGACGGCGCCAGCACGATGGTTCGGTAGTCGCCGTGCCCGCCGCCGCGGGTGGATTGAAAGTAATCCCCCTGCGACGGGGAGATGTTGCCCAGTCCCGGGCCGCCCCGCATGACGTTGACCACCACCGCCGGCAGCTCGGCCCCGGCCAGATAGCTGAGGCCCTCCTGCATCAGGCTGATGCCGGGACTGGAGGAGCTGGTCATCGTTCGCTTGCCCGTAGCCGCCGCGCCGAAGACCATGTTGATCGCCGCCAGCTCGCTTTCGCTCTGCACGAAGACGCGGTCCAGCTCAGCCATGCGACGCGACATGTAGGCGGTGACTTCGTTCTGCGGAGTGATCGGGTAGCCGAAATACGCATCGCAACCGGCAACGATCGCCGCTTCCGCCAACGCCTCGTTGCCGCACATCAATACCCTCTGGCTCATATCCCTTGTCCCTCGTCCATCCATTCGCCGAGATACTCCTCCACCTTCTGGACAAAATCGTGCGACGTTTCTAACAAAGCCCGCGCCTGATCCTGGCTAACTGCTGCTCTTGCTTCATAATCCCCGAGGCCCAGCGCGGATTCTGCTGTGTGCAGGAACTTTTCCGCCTTCGCGATGAGGTCCTTGATTGCGTTCACACAGCCAGCCCTTCTCTCCTGACGTTCAGCATGAACGGAGAGTTGTAATTCTCAAAAAGCTCTTCAGAAATCACCATGACGGAGACGAGTTCACCTTCTTCCAGAAGCATGTCGTAGAGCAGTTCGCTCAGGTTCTCCCTGACCTCGGAGGGCTTCAGAGTCGGATCGGTCAGCACCAGCACGTCCACGTCCGAGTCCTTTGTGGCCTCGCCCTTGGCGTAGGAGCCGTACAGGATGACCCTCATGATTTTGTCGCCGTACGTCTGGCTCAGATGTGCTTTTATCCGGTCTATCAGACGCACGATTTGTTGGTCCATTCGCTCAGGCTTTCTTCTCAACCGGGTGTGGCGTGCTCTTCTTTCCGTCCGTCGCGACGATGCGAATCTTGTCGGCCTTTTCCCAGTAGACTTCGATGACGCCCTCGGGACAGACGATGGCGCACTTCGCGCACCCGGTGCAGTCGATATTCCTGGCCTCGGCCGGGAAATAGCCGCTCTGGTTGGATTCGGTCGCCACTACGATGCTGTGATTGGGACAGACGCTGATGCACAGGCCGCAGCCCTTGCAGCGCTCCGTGTCAATGATGATCTTACCTGCCATACGATATCCTTCGCTTTCCATCCTTCGGCCGGTCCGCCCGATGAACCAACACCGCCGGCGGCTCCCTCCTTCACATACGCCATGCTAAAGCACCCGCTGGGCCCTGTAAAGAGGAAAATCGCACCACATCGTCCCGCTGCGGTCAAACTGGGGCCGTCCTTGGAAATGTCCTCGGGCATCTGACCCGCGTGCCCGTCCGGCTATGTGAGGTCCAGGAATATCGGTGAAATGAGCAGCGTCTCTCTCGAATTCCTGGCGCTGAAACACGAAACTCTGGGGATTGCGAACGCCTAAATCTCTCACCTCTGACTACGTTGCGTTCGTCGCCTCCGAGGACATGGCGCTCGCTACACTGGTGTATGTGATGGAAATGAGAGCGGTGAGCGTCTGCTGCAGCTTTTTATGCAGGGCATCATCGAGGCCGCGAAACGGGAGAACCGCTTCCACTGCAAAGGAGTCGTCTTTTTGCACGAAGTTGAAATCGGAGGATTCTTCGCAGACAGCCCTCATCGTCTGCGTCAATGCATCGGCTTTCTTTTCTGTAACGCCGTTCTGGAGCAGATGTTTTCTTTGGACATGGAGGAAAGTCCGTACTCTATTCTGATAGTGCCCGTTGGTCTCCAAGTGATTGTAGAGCCACACTCTGTAGCTTTCCTGCCAGTTGTCCCACAGTCCGTCTCTATACCAAAAATGGTAGTATCTGAACTTGTGGTCGCTGCCAGCCCAGCGACTGAAGCATGTCGGCCTTGCCGAGGCGTCAAGATTATTACCAGCCACCAGCGCGTCTCTAAGCCGCTCGAAGAACTGTGTAACCTCGTCGTCATTGCGACTTCCGCGGCTGCCCTTTGCCGCAGCAGCCTTAGCTGAGGAAGGTGTTATCAAGTATTCATCGACGCCTGCAACAGGCAGGATCATGTTGCTCTGCAAATAGAACGTTGCTTTGTCCTCATCAAAGTATGGAATGAGTTCAATGCACCTTATGTCCAGACCGTAATTCTCAAGCAGCCAATCCACGGCCGATATTGCCTCTCGGGCAAATCGATGCGATACCAATATGACTCTCTGTCTCTTGTTCACATTCTCCACCGTGTCCTGGTTGATGAAGTCAACGATTTCTTGCTTAGCATATTCCTCGTCGACTTCCTCGCCCCCTTCGTCCTGACGGTGCTTTGTAAGGTAGTCCGCATAGACCCGCAGGACGTCTTGAACCGAGAATCGAGACCAGTACGATGCGTATTTGATCGCCTGCCAATAGACGTCAGCGCCCGAATCGTCGCGTTTGAGTTCGATCACGACGATGTTCCCGTCTTCGTCGATGGCGACGAGGTCGGGGCGTTCGTTCGTTCCATCGAAATGGCTTTTCTCCTTGGCCACAATGAGAAGGCGTTCCCCGAGTATGGAAGGTGTCTCCTCAACCCACTCTTGAATGTCATACCGCTCGCGAAGGCTATGATCCGAGAAGTTGACCTCTCGGACGCTTTGCAAAGTCTTCGCTTCTGGATGTATGCGATATAGATTTGAGCTTCGCATGGCTGGACTCTGCCCCTTTCTTGGCGCGTATCGAATAACGATCAGCAACTCCGCAATATTGTCTTGTGTGCCACATTCGAATCAATCCGGTGACCTGTGTAGGCCGTATCCAAATCGTCCGCCGCGCAGGCGGCAGTCTGACTTTCTTGATGTCGTGTAAAAAGGAACGCCTCTCTCCTTACTGTCTGTCTGGGTGGGCCGGAGGCGGCTATTTCTGCTAACCGTCGGCATTCAATGCAACGGCATGGGTGGCCCATTAGCACTGCGGAGATATCATGGTAAGGCTTGACGAACTGTTTGAGTTTGTACCCTGAATGGCAGCGCAAAAGTCCTGCATCGAGCTGGTCTGCCCCGATCGTTCTGCATTCAACCACGTTCTTGAGGAGCCAGTCGCAGAGCCTGTCATACACGGAATCCGGGATGAAGCTCGTTTCGTTACCATAATAGCAAATTGAGGCAACCGCGTACAAACCTGCCAATTGACGAGGGCCGAACCTGTGGGGGATTCCGTGATGTTCAAGCTCTCTAAAGGCTTCCCGCCAGATACTGTAAACTGTACGTCTGAGGTGCGGGGGCATTCTTTCTGTCCTCGATCGCTTTGCTCGTGTAAGATCAGCCTCAACTCACGATCTTCCTCTCAGCGCTACCCGTTCGTGTTGGTTACATCAAATACGCCGGAACGCTTCGTTGCATTTTCTATCGGCTTGCATGAACGCGGTCATAAGGAAAAAACCGAGGTACGGGATTGTAGAGCAGCACCAATGCCCAAAGCACGCCGAATGGCACTTTTCTATTTCCGCCGCACGTTCATGCGTCCGGAAGTTTCGGGCATCTCTATTTCCACGCGGAGACAGAGTGTTGTTGTCGAATTGTCAACTCTGTCGGTATAAGAAGAGGTTTTCGGACGATGCCTGCGATCTCTGATTTGTATCCTTGCGGCTTCGATAACAGCTTTCCCTTATCAGTCCCGGGCGCGCAAAACAGCGTCAGTCGCGTTATGAAACCATCGCCCGAGACTTCATCCTGGTCTTAACGGGGACGGAAGCGTCCGGGACGGTAAGAACGGTTTAGTGAAGCACTGATGGAAGTGCGAGGTGGGATAATTGTCGTTGTTCTGAGAGCGTTGATCGTGACGATGGGTTGCGGCGGGTTGGAATCTGTGGTCTACTGGGTGGCATGGATACTTCACTGTTTGACTTGGCGGGCAAGACGGCGCTGGTTACGGGTGCGGGGCGAGGTATTGGGCTGGCTTTGGCGCGGGGATTGGCTGGGCACGGGGCCGGTGTGGCGCTGGTGTCTCGCACCGAAAGCGAGCTGGAGCAGGCCCGCCGCGACATCGAGGCCCAGACCGGCTCGCAGGCCTGGGCGTTTCCGTTCGATCTGAGCGATCTGGGCGGCATCGAAGAGCTGTTTCGCAAGATTCACCAAACCACAGGCGGGGTCGGTATCCTGGTGAACTGTGCGGGGACGACCGTGCGCGGGCCGAGCGAGGATGTGACGCTGGAGACGTTCAATCGCGTGATGGAGGTGAACCTGACGGCCGCTCTGCTGCTGTCGCAGAGTTTTTGCCGCAGTTGCAAAGAGACGGGCCGGTCGGGCCGGATCATTAACATCGGCTCTCTGGCCTGCTATGCGGGCCGCCCGACCATCGCCGCCTACGCGTGCAGCAAGATGGGCCTGCTGGGGCTCACCCGCACGCTCGCGGTCGAGTGGGCCAAATACAATATCAACGTCAACGCCATCGGCCCGGGCTACATCGCCACGGAACTGACGGCTCCCCTCCAGGCCGATGCGGATTTCGACCAATGGGTGCTGTCCAAGACCCCGCTGGGCCGGTGGGGACAGCCGGAGGACCTCGTCGGCGCCGCGGTGCTGCTTGCCTCGAAGGCGGGGGACTTCATCACGGGACAGATCTTCTTCGTAGACGGCGGCTGGACGGCGCTGCTGTAGACCGGCGCGGTGTGGTTCATTACAAGAGTTTTGCACAAACTTCAGTCATGCTTGAGGAGTGAATGTTCATGAGATCGGCCGGGTGGTTGTCGGTGGTTGTGGTTGGGCTTTCCTTGGCGGCGTGCGCGCCGTGCGTCGCGGCTGCCGAGGGAGACGAGCTCGTCGTGAACGTGCGCTATCGCGGAGAGATCCCTGAAAGCGACGGGCAGTACCGGGTGTTCTGCCGGAAGCAGCAGTGGGACGCCGGCGAGACGGCTATCGTCATCTGCGACATGTGGAACCAGCACTGGTGTCGGGGGGCGACGCGTCGCGTGGCCGAGCTGGCGCCGGTGATGAATCGCGTCGTTGCGGCCGCACGCAGGAAGGGCGTCTTTGTCATTCACGCCCCCAGCGGAACGGTGGATCACTACCAGAACCATCCCGCCCGCCGGCGCGCCAAGGGCGCGCCCGAAGCGGCCAACCTGCCCGAGGGGATTGCCTCCTGGCGCCGCTGGAAGGACGAAACGGAAGAGAGGGTTGGCTACCCCATCGACCACTCCGACGGCGGCTGCGATTGCACACCGCCCTGCAAGCAGGGCTCGCCCTGGCGCCGGCAAATCGACACCATTGCGATAAAGGATGAGGATGCCATCAGCGATTCCGGCGTCGAAGTCTGGAACGTGCTGGAGCAGCGCGGCATCCGCAACGTCATTCTCATGGGTGTCCATACGAACATGTGCGTGTTGGGCCGGCCCTTCGGGTTGCGGAACCTGGCCCGGTTCGGCAAGAACGTCGTTCTCATGCGCGACCTGACCGACACGATGTACAACTCGCGCCGTCGGCCCTGTGTCAGTCACTTCACCGGCACGGACCTCGTCGTCGAGCACGTGGAGAAGTACGTTTGTCCTACCATCACCTCCACGGTCTTGACCGGCAAGCCGCCGTTTCGGTTCCAAAACGACGAGCGGCCGCTGGTGGCGTTCATCTCGGCCGAGAGCGAGTACAAGGCGGCGGACACGCTGCCCGGTTTCGCGCACGAGCTGGAGCTCAATTACGGCCTGTGTTGCGAGATACTCCAGGGCAGCACCGAGAGAAACAGCGCCGACAGGCACCATATGTCGGGTATGGAGATCCTGCGCGATGCGGACCTGGTCGTGGTGTTCGCGCGTCGTCGGGCGTTTCCCGCCGATCAGATGCAATGCCTGCGCGACTATCTCGGCCGGGGCGGACCGCTGCTGGGCCTGCGCACCGCCAGCCACGCCTTTGACACGCGCGGAAGCGCCCCTCCAGGGCACGACGAGTGGCTCAACTTCGACCCCGAAGTCTTCGGCGGCAACTATCACGGCCATTACGGCCGGGGGCCCAAGACCGCCGTGACGCCGGCGGACGCAACGGCAGACCACGTTATTCTCAAAGGCATTGACGTGCCGTTGCTGAGCAACGGCTCTCTGTACAAGACGGGCCCGTTGGCCGAAGGCACGCGGACCCTGCTGATGGGGACGATTCCGGACCAGGACCCCGAGCCCGTGGCGTGGACGAACCGTTACCGGCGCTCGCGCGTCTTCTACACCTCGCTGGGCCACGCTGATGATTTCGAGAATCCGCAGTTTCGTCAACTGCTCATCAACGCCGTCTTCTGGGCCATGGACAAGCCCGTGCCCGAACCGGTTGAGCGATGAGGAATTGGCAGACAGCGGGATGAATACTGCCTGAACACGAGGAGACAGGACTATGAAGCAAATCGACAGAAGACATTTCATGAAGCAGGCCGTGGGCGTTACGTTGAGCACGGCCGCACTTTCCACAAGCAGTCGTCCCATTCTCGGGGCCAATGAACGGGTCAATCTTGCGTTGATCGGTTGCGGCGGACGCGGCCGGGCCCTGGTGCGCGGCTTTATCGAGTGCGGCGCGCGGATCACGCATCTATGCGACCTCAACGAAGAACGTCTGGCGGCACTGGCCCGGGAGCTTGGCGATGTGCAGCATCACATGCCCCGGAAGTTCACGGAGATACGACAGCTTCTTGATGTAAAAGAGGTCGATGCCGTGATCGTCGCCACGCCGGACCACTGGCACGCACCGGCCAGTATTCTCGCCTGCCAGGCGGGCAAGGACGTGTACGTCGAGAAGCCGCCCTCCCATAATATTTGGGAAACGCAGAAGATGCGCGAGGCCGCCCGCAAGTACGAGCGCGTCTTGCAAGTGGGCACGCAGAACCGCAGTGCCCCGTACAATCACGCCGCCGTCGAGTACCTCAAGAGCGGCAAGCTGGGCGGCATCCACATCGTGAAGGTCTACAACCTCAAGCCGGGCGGTCCCTTCCAGCTCGGTGACGCCGGCACGCCGCCGAGCGGTTTTGACTGGGATGCCTGGCTGGGACCCGCCCCGGCCCGCGCCTACCACCAGCGTCTCTTCCGTAGCGGCTGGCACAAGTTCTGGGATTTCAGCGGGGGCGACATGGCCGACGACGGCATCCACCAGCTTGACCTGGCGCTGATGTTGATGGGCGACCCGGGTTTGCCCAAGGCTATCTCCTGTTCCGGCGGCCGGTTGGCCTGTCGGGGCGACGACGCCGAGGTGCCCGACGTGCAGATCGTCTCGTACGATTTCGACGATTTCGTCATGACGTTTGAACTGAGCGGCTATCCGCGCTACATGCAGAAGACAACCGGCACGATTCGCCGCAACGACGAGTTTCCGTACTGGACGCAAAATGCCACCCGGATCGAGCTGTACGGTTCCGACCTGATGATGACCATCGGCCGGCACGGCGGCGGCTGGATCGTCACGACCTCCGGGGGCAAGATCGTTGAGAAAAAGTACGGCCGTCCGCCGGACCAGCACCACGAAACCAACTTCCTCGAGTGTATCAAGACCCGTAAGCGTCCCAACGCCGATATCGAGACGCTCTACAACAGCACCACCATGGTCCACATGGCCAACATCGCGCATCGCGTCGGCAACAAGAAGGTTCGCTTCGACGCCGCCACGCAGCGATTCACCGACAGCGCCGAAGCCAACGACCTGCTCAAGCGCACCTATCGGCCCAAGTATCAGATACCGGACAACGTGTAATACGCATTGGGAAAAATTCGTGCGCGTACGCGCGCTTGTCATCCTGAGCCGTAGGCGAATCCCGGCGCACCGGGATGGCTATCGAAGAAGAGGTTTGTTCCGGCCGCAGGCCAGATCCTTCACTTCGCTACGCTACGTTCAGGATGACATGCCGCCCAAGAATCCACCAGAATTCGTATAATGCGCATCCGGAAGAGTGCCTTGGCAAGGTGGCGTCCCGACGCTGTGACGCGCGTGGACTGTGCACTCCAGACGAATACGACAAACGCCGCTGTTATCTCGACCGGAGCGCAGCGGAGCGGAGATCCGGCAACGGCCGCGACGCACGCTGCGATTTGGGACCAATCGCCTGTCCGATAACGCCACGCTTCATTTTTGCGCGGAATTTACTTTAAGCGTTGTCAACCCGTGGGCTACGATAGTCGTCTGTACCGGTAGTTGGGAGTAGTAGCCTCGATGGGATGTACGGATGAGAGTTTACTGGCCGCCCACTTGAACGGTGACACGGCGGCGTTTCGCGAGCTTGTCCAGCGCTATGGGGACGGGCTGCTGGGGTATTTGTTCCGCATGACCGGTAATCGAGACCAGGCCGAAGACCTTTTCCAGGAGACCTTCAAGAGGGTCTGCGAGAAGGGTCACACCTTTCGGGGCAAAGGTTTCAAGAGCTGGCTGTTTACCGTCGCCACGCGGATCGCCATCGACCAGGCCCGTAGGCGCCGGCGGCAGGTGGCTCTCGCGGCCGTCCCGGCAGGCGACTGCGACGAGGACGGGCCGTCGCGTCTGGACACGATCGCGGCCTGCGAGGGCGCGGCCGACCCGGCCGACGAGGTCGTCAAAGACGAGCAAAAGCAACAGGTCCGCCGGGCGGTGGAAGGGCTGCCGGACCGGCAGCGCGCCACGCTGGTCTTAGCCTACTATCAGCAGCTCAGCTATCGCGAGGTCGCCGACGTGTTGGGCTGCTCCGTCGGCACGGTCAAGACCCAGATGTCGCGCGCCCTGGCGACCCTGGCACGCAGACTACCGGATTCTGTCGGTGTGACAAAATGAACGGACACCTTACAGAACGACAATTGATCGATTACGAATTTGACCTGGTCTCCGAGGCCGAGGCGAACGAGACCCGCGCGCATCTCGAGCAGTGCGGGGCGTGCCGGGCGAAACGGGACGAGCTGAAGCGTAAGTTTGCCAGTCTCGATCTGCTGCGGGACGAAGTCAACGCTTCGGAGGCTCTGATATCGAAAGCGGTGGAGAACGCTGCGAGGGCGAAGCCCGCGCGCGTGATCGCGGTGCGGCAATGGCCGTGGCTGGGAACGGCGGCGGCCGCCGTCATCGTCGGCTTCATGTTCCTGTTCGTGTCGCATCCCGGTTCCGACCGGCAGCCCGTACAGTTCGCTTCCGATCAGCGACCTTTCCCGGACCATGCGCCGGCGGCGGGCGACCTCGGCTACGGCACGGCCAAGCGACTCGCGTCGGGCCCGCGAACGCCGCGGACGGTTCGCTCGCGGCTGATGAAACCGCCCGCCGAACCCGTGGCGATGGTTGCTTC
>Ga0272442_10007209_pt1 | contig 14440 bp, 13 predicted proteins | sample SSMForm2O_FD_200262 | JGI IMG/M metagenome (GOLD analysis project Ga0272442, IMG submission 200262) | Marine sediment archaeal communities from Little Sippewissett salt marsh, Falmouth, MA, United States - SSM-Form-2O | ecosystem: Environmental > Aquatic > Marine > Wetlands > Sediment ...
TCGTCAGACGCAATCTGCGAGCGTAAGAGTAGAAATTTTTTCCCGTGTACATTTGTTGAACGAATGAGCTGCCTGCCTAACTCTTTGCCTGTAAAAACATCCGGCACAAAATCCGCCGTAAGCCCGAAGTCGGTTAACTTCGCCGCCGTCATGCTACCGATCGCAGCCACCTTTGTTGGACCGAACACCCTGGCGTCCTTACCCAATTTTTGTAGAGCCTCGAAGAAAATCGCCACGCCGTTGCCGCTCGTAAAGACAATCCAATCGTATTGATGGAACTTCCCTAAGGCTCGCAGAAACTCGTTCGATTCCGTAAGGGATGTTATTCGTATCGTCGGAAACGATATCGGATTGCCGCCGCGTGAAACAATCTTCGCTGCAAAAGCCGCATTGCCGGTCGCGTCTCGCGTCATAACGATACTTTGACCGAACAGAGGTTTCTTCATAAACCAGTCGAACCTGGCATCGCTATTGGCCGCGTCGCCGATCACGACAAGGGCCGGCGGTTCGATCTTCTGTTTCTTACACTCGTCGCTGACTCGCTCAAGCGTCGACCGGAGCACGCGCTGCGTCGGGAATGTAGCGTTGGCGATAATCGCTATCGGCGTATCTGCAGGCTTGCCATTTTCTGTCAACCGTTGGGCAATCGATTCGAGCGACCCTATCCCCATATAAAAAACAATCGTGCCGGGAAACTTCGCTAAAACGCTCCAGTCGATATTGCTTTGGTCCTTGCCCGCCGCCTCCCGGCCGGTAATGAACGTAACCTGCGAGCTATATTCCCGGTCGGTCATCAAAATGCCGGTATAGGAAGACGCCGCGACAGCCGCGGTTACACCGGGCACGATTTCAAAACCGATCCCCGCCTCAATCAATACGGTTAGCTCCTCAGCGACCCGCCCGAACATACATGGATCGCCGCCTTTTAAGCGTACGATCGTCTTGCCGCTTTGGGCCTTCTCGACGAGCACCCGATTGATCTGGTCCTGCGTGCATGCCCCTTTGCCGATCCGCTTGGGCACGTGGAGAATCTCGGCGTCCTTACGCGCACAATGCAGCAAGGCCGGATTGGCCAATTTGTCGTAAATCACGCAATCGGCGATCCTGAGCACTTCGGCCCCGCGAACGGTAATCAAATCCGCCCTTCCCGGACCGGCGCCAACCAAATAAACAAAACCTTTTTTCATCGTCTATCATCGCTTCAAAGGTAGGGTGGGGTTTACCCCACCATGTATTCTTACCATACCAAAACCACGCACAAGATACCATTGATTTTAATTCTGACCCATAGTACAATTCGAAAAAGCAAGCGACTCTTATGAAAGGGAAAATCCAATGCGCAACGTCAATTATCTCTTAGCCGTCATGGTAACGGCCATCCTCGTTGGCGGAACAGCTTATGCCGAAGATTGGAAAGTCGGCGAAAAATGGACTTATAAGCATGAAGGCCCTCGTCCTTTTAGCGATCCTTCGACGAAGATCAAAGGCGACCGGACGGTCGAAGTAACCAAGATCGAAGGCGAAGGAGCGGCCAAGCGATATCTGTTGAAAACCCTATGGGGCACGGAAGACGCCAATCCAACCACCACCTATATCGATCCGAACAACATGATTCGTAAAATGGACATCCAATACATGGCGGTTCTTTTGTTCAATCCTCCCGTTCCGGCAATCTGGCCCATGAAACCGGGCGAACAAAAAACGCTCAAAACCAACATGGACGTCGGCGGTTTCGTTATCCCGATTGAATACGTAACGAAGCGTTTGAAGGATGAGACGATCACCGTCCCGGCCGGAACGTTCGAGAAATGCCGGCACTTTGAAATCATCAGCTCGCTCCAGAACGAAATGGGCGAACCCATGAAAGTCAAAACGGACCAGTGGTATCATCCCAAGACCAGGAACTTTGTAAAGGAAATCGCGATCACGAACTACCAAAGCGACAACAGCTACACGGGAACGAGCGTCTTAAAGTCTCATACGATACCCAAGTAACTGTACCTTTCACTTTCAATGGTTGCTTTTTTGCCACTTCGACTGAAGGGCCGTATGGAGCGTGTACCCCGTCATTCCGACCGGAGTCCGCCGAAGGCGGGCGAAGTAGAGGAATCTGCTTTCAAACGAGAGAATCTCATCGTTCGCAGCCAGATGTCTCGACTGAGCTCTGCTCCGCTCGACATGACGGAAAGCAATTATTTTTCGAGGGAAGTGAGGATTTGTTTACCGCCGGCGCTGAGGAGGTCTTGGGCGAGTTTTTCTGCGAGATTCTCGGCTTCGGCGATGGGGCCGGTGGCTTGACGGGCGATGAAATCCTGGCCCTGCAAGTCGGAGATAAAGGCACGGATTGAAATTTCACTTCCAATTATCTTAGCGTAGGCGCCGACGGGGGCGTGGCAGCCGCACTGCATGGTAGTGAGGATCTTCCGTTCAGCGGACGTGGTTGTTTTGGCATTCGCATCGTTGATGGCGGCGATGAGTTGGTTTGTCTTAGTGTCATCGGCTCTGGTTTGAATCGCCAAGGCACCCTGGGCGGGGGCGGGGATGAATTCATCCGGATCGAACACAAACGAGATTCGATCAGCCAGGCCGAGTCTTTCCAATCCGGCACGGGCCAGGAGTACGGCGTCGAAGTCGTCTGTTTCGAGCTTGTTCAATCTCGTATGCACGTTTCCGCGAATGGGTGTCGGTTCGAGATCGGGCCTTAGGTGCCTGAGCTGGGCGGCGCGTCGGAGGCTCGACGTGCCCATCTTCGCTCCCTTCGGCAATGGCTCGATGGAATCAATCGGCGAAGCACAGACGAGGCAATCCTCGACGAAGTTCCTGTCGAATACTGCGGCGACAGTCAGACCTTCCTGCTCTGCCGTGGGCAAGTCCTTGAAGCTGTGAACGGCAAAATCCGCCTGCCCGGCGGTTAAGACATCCTCAAGCTGCGAGGTAAAAAAGCCGGTATCCTTGAGATTCCACAAGGCCGTGCGCCGGTCGCGGTCGCCCGTAGTCGTAACCTGCTTGATCTCGATCTCGATGCCGGGATGGATTCTCTTCAGCGTGGCGACCACATGCTCGGTCTGGGCGATGGCCAGGGCCCCGCCGCGTGTTGCTACCGTAAGAACGGACATATGACTCTTTCAAGAAACGGTACAAGTTTTTCTTTTTCACCAGTCAGGGAATATTTTAAAACGGATGACGTGTATTCACAACTTCAAAGTAAAGTGAAAACGAACCATCCAGCGCGAAAGGTCGTATAGAATTATCCTTGTAAATCGTGCGTTTTGGGGCATAATGCATCATGCAAAACGTAGTTAATGGCATGAAGGGTTTCGAATGAGCAAGTTCAGGCGAGAGGTCATGTGGGCGGCCCTGACGCTCATTATCCTGCTGACCGTGTTCTCGATCTACGGCGCCTTTATCGGCGCCGCGCGGGCGGAGGCCTTCTTCAATCGCATTCCTCTGGCCCTTTACTGGATGGCCTTTGCGATTCTTCTGATCGTGTCACTTATCATCTTTCCCCGTCTGATCCGCGTGCCGGGTCTCCTACTGATGCACGCCGGGTGTATCCTCGTCCTGGCCGGCGGCATGTGGGGCTCGCGAGCCGGGCATGAACTACAGAAACGATTTCTCGGAATTGAGAAAATCCGAACCGGCCGCATGATCATTTACGAGGGCCAAAGCGATAACAAAGTTTTTCAGAGTGAAAAAAAGTTCGAAGTATTGCCCTTTTCCATCGGGCTCAAGGATTTCCGAATCGAGTATTACGAACCGACGTATTTAGAGATTGAAACAAGCCCCGGGCAGAACCTGAGCGTTCCCGCCGAGGTGGACCAGGAATTCGAATTAGGCGGCGGGCGTGGGACGGCGAAAATCGTCAGCACATTCGAGAACTTCAAGATGTCCATTGAGGATGGAAAGAGAATCGCCTTTGACGATCCGCGTCCCGGCTCGAATCCGGCGCTCGAAATTGAAATGACAGACCCCAACGGGGCGGTCACCACACAGTACGTCTTCTCATTGATGCCGGGATTCGGCCACACGCAATCCAAGGTCAAACTCACGTATAACCGGCCGGCTCACAGGGCCATCAAAGACTTTATCAGCGAGTTGGAGGTCGTGCGGGACGGGCAGGTCGTCGCCGAGAAGGATATCGAGGTGAACCATCCGCTCCACTTCGGCGGGTACCATTTCTACCAGCAGTCGTACGATGACCGGGCCGGTCAATTCACGATCCTCTCCGTTTATTCCGATACCGGATTGACTTTGGTCTATATCGGTTATTGGGCGCTCTGCATCGGCATTATCTGGCATCTGTGGCTCAGACATATACTTGCAAGGATAAGATCGAAAAAGAGATAAATGTCAATTAAGTACACCATTCAGGGATTACTGATTTACAGTACGATGACCGCGTATGTGCTGGCCTTCATCGTCACGCTGCTGCGCCGACGAAAAGCCGGACACGCAATCTATCTACTCGGCTTCGCTATCGCTGTTGTTTCTTATGGTCATAGGTGGGTTCACGTCAACCACGTACCCTTGCAGAATCTTTTCGAGGTCTTCCTTTGCTTGGGTATGATCTATCCGGTTTCCCTGTTCTGCAGACGCCTACTGAACGTTGGCGGGTATGCCGCCGATATGCTGATTGGAGTGATTGTGCTGTTCCCCGCCGGCCTCATCTTTCACGCCGAACCGCAACATCTTCCCCCGGCATTGCAAAGCTGGCTCTTTACGCCGCATGTGGCTGTGTATATGCTATCATACATCATCATGGCCAAAGCGACCGTCCAGGCGTTCTGTCAATTAGCGGGCACGAATCCGAAGCCCGGTGAGAATCTCCTGCCACCCGAGCAGGCAACCTATACGATCGTCCGCTTCGGCTTTCCCCTGCTGACGCTCGGTCTGATCCTGGGCAGCTATTGGGGTAAGCTCGCCTGGGGCGACTACTGGGGCTGGGACCCAAAGGAACTCTGGTCGCTGGCCTCGTGGCTGATTTTTCTCGGGTATTTCCATTTTCGCTATATGTTCGGGAAGAAATACCCGCGTGCGAACAGTCTTTGGGTCATCGCCGGCATGGTCGCTATTATTATCACACTGCTCTGGGTCAATCTATCGAGAATCTTCTCCGGCCTGCACAGCTATGCGACGTGATTTTATAGAGAAGCGCGTGCTTTTCAAATCGTGCATAGTTTTCATGCGATCACAGGATTTCAAATGAGATTTAACAAAAAAGGCTGATTTTCTGAAGCTCGGCCTATTGGATGATATTGATTCTATCCTGCATCTGTTACTCGTTTGCAAAGGCATCGGGATCGAAAAACGAAGGATCCTTCCGCTCCGAATAGTCGAAGAAAAAATCGCCATACTCGCTCTCTCTTGGATCGTGGTAGCATAATCGGATAGGAAGTTTGCTCCGGCGAAGCGCCCAAATCGTGAGCCGTTCCGGCGTCGTCTCATGCTTCGCCTCAAAAAGAACGGTCTCTTTCGACGCTGCCGTAGCGGCGGCTTCAACGGAAGTGATCCCCTTGACCCCAGGAGGAAAGCTGGCGGTTAGAGTTTTTATTGAGAATTGGCCGTCTTGACACAACATCATAAGGAACCTGGGAGCATCTTCGGCATTATCCACCATTGTTTTTGTGGACCTGTCATAAATGAGGATATTGTTTTCCTTCTTCGTTAGATCCGCAAAGATCACCGTATCCCCTTCCCGGGCCCTGACGCGTGAATCTTTAGACTTCCATATTTCTATTTTTTTATTCTCTCCTGATCCATCATAACCCATATACATGGTAAGATGAAAGAATGGTACGGACTCAAATTGCTCGGCAACCTCCGCCCAGACAACACTTGAGTTTGAATTCCCGAAATGACCTATACCGATCAGAACCGCGATAAGAACCACTGCGGCGGCTGCGAGTTTTGTGATTGAATTTTTCATAATAAATCTCCTTATATTCGGCAACGTTGAAGCCGAATCTTGTTTCTCTGATTTCTTTTGTGCTTCTAATAATTCATTCAGCACCACTTGATCCGTTCGGGCGTTGGTCTCTATGCCCAAATCCAGATTTCTTACGATCTTTTCTATATCTTCTGTCGATCTCACTTTTCTACCTCGCCATTCAAGATTGACCGCAGTTTATCCAGTCCGTATCGATATCGACCTTTTACCGTATTGACGGAGATGCCCTGCATTTTTGCGATTTGCCTGAATTTCATCCCGGCCCGCAAGTGCAGGACGATCACTTCTCTCTGCTCGAAGGGTAACCGGGCCAGAATGTTGCTCCAGCGCCTCAATTCCTCACTGCATAGGATCCATTCATCGGGCCTCTTAGCGTCTGAGACGATTTGCTCGGTCTCGTCCAATCCGACGGTCCGACGATTTTGACGAACCCGGTTCATGTTTCGGGCGCGATTCGCGATGCAGGTCAGCAGATAGCTCTTGAGATTGCCATGTAGCTTGAGTGCCTCTGCCGATTGGGCGAACGATAGGAATACATCGTGAACCACATCTTCAGCGTCGCCGGTATTATTGAGCAGGACTGTGGCCAGTCTCAGAAGGTCTTTTTTATACTTCTGATAGATCCCACACAGCGCCTCGCGACTGCCGCCCTTGAACTTCCATATCAGCACGTGATCTTCGAGCATCCGTCAGTTACTTTCCCAAGCTTAGGATTAACACCACATATAACACAACTGAACCATCCTTTTGGGTATGAAAAAATGCCGATTTCCGCAAAACTTCAAGCTATCCCCACGAATGCCGTCATTGGCGTGAAAGGGCGCATGAAAAAAGCCGAACCAATGGGCCCGGCCTTTGTGACTGTAGGGGATATAATTGTGGGACTACTGCTCGTCTTTAGGTGTACCGACGGACCAGATAATTTCGGTCCCGTCATTGAGGACGTACTTTTCTCGTTCGAAGCTGAAGACACGACCCTCCACGGTCTCCTCATAGGTGCCGAGGTCTTCTCCCGGTCCTGCTTTTTCAAGTTGACGCCACTCTTGGAACCGTTCCTCGCCAAGTGCGTATTCACCCTCGATGCCTTCCGGCATGTCGATTGTTCGGCCGTCTGAGAGTTCATATTTGTACACATGCACTCTCATCTCAAGGGTGCCGTCCGCTGTCATTATCTTGACCTTCAGCAACTCTCTTTTATCCTGTTGCCTCAGGCCTTCGATCTCTTCCAGGTCCTGTCGGGTTTGCTCCACATCTGTTACTTGGCTATCGTCAAGTGTAACGACGGTCTCCCAATCTTCGGTGTGGAAAATGTGTGCGCCGTCATCGTTTTTGCCCAAATAAATATACCTTCCAATCGTGACGCCCACGACGGATATAGCCCCGACGCTTAACACAACGGCAATCACCGCTGCAACCTTCCAATTCTTGATTCTTACAGACATGGTCTGTCTCCTTTCGATTTTTCCGAGAATTTCTCGCTGGAGTCGTTGCCGGTGTGAATACGACACATGTTCCGGCGGGACAACACCTTTGAGGTAGCTCTCTATTTTCTCAATATTCTCACTCATGATCTCATTCCCAACTATTCTGCTAATACACCCCAACGCACCAGGATATCCTGTAACCGGGCCAGCCCGCGGTGCAACTGGGATTTAACCGTACCTTCTTTTGTCGCCGTGAGCTCGCAAATCTCAGCAATCGTCTTTCCTTCGAAGTAACGGAGAATAATCACCGTTCGATATTTCAATCGCAATTCCAGCAGCGCTTTGTAGAGCAAACGATATTCCTCGTTTGCCTCGATGCTGTTACCGACTGAGTGTTCGCCGCAATGTTCGTCGTCCGGTTGAAGACTGACCATTCCGATGCGTTTTTGCCGTCGCCAGTGCATCCGGACTTCATTGGTGGCGATACGAAAGAGCCAGGCCCCAAAGGAAATCTGCCGCCATTGATAACGTTTGAGGTGTCGAAAAGCTGCGAGAAAGACATTCGACGTTAAATCCTCAGCAACATCGCTGTTGAAAGTACAATGGTAAATATATCCGAGAATCTTGCTGTAATACTTTTCAAAGAGCCTTCCGGCGGCTTCCCTGTCCGAGCGAGCCGCTGCGACCATCATTCGGTCTTCGTCCATGGAGTCGATCTGAGATCCCAGGGCACATTCCAACGCGTCGTCTGCCATTCTTTCACTCCAAAGTCCGTCTTCATCTATTATAATGCACGAAAACCGCAAAGGTTGCATTTTGTTGCCTGCAGAAGAGCGCACAAAAAAAGCCGAGCCTTCTCCGGCTCGGCATGTAGGATTGTCTCTATCCTTATGTTTGCTAATCCGTCAATTCGTAATCCGGCGGAATCTTGGGCTCAAACTCGCTCGGATCCAGTTCTACGTCCCATTGGAACTGGTCCAGCACGACCTCGATTCGTCCGCCATCATCGGGTTTATTGACCGCGTTGCCCTCCAACAGAACGGGATAGCCCGTTTCCACACTGACCCATAGTTGCAGCATCAGGCTCTCAACGGGAGGATCGGAATCGTCGAGGAAGGCCGGGTCGGTGGTTTCAAGGCCTTCGCACAGGATCCCATCGATCATTTTCTGCCCCAGATTTCGACACTCGCAGGACAGAAACTTCTCAGTCCAGGCCTTGGGACTTATCTCATCCCGGTGATCCTGCGCCTCTTGTTCGCTCATCGGACGACGGACGTATCGTTTGTCGTCGTGCTCGATTCGCACCATGGTTCTTGCGCTGTAATCGCAATAGCGCGAACTGGTGATCCGATCTGCCTCGTACTGGTCCGTTCGAGTGTGCGTCGGACAGCCATAAATCATCCGATAACCGACCTCGCCGGGCCGATTAGAACTGGTCATGGTCCGCCGTAAGATGACTCCTCGGCTGGCCTCCAGCCTTCCGATCACTTCTCCCCAGGCGACACTTGTGGCTGAACCGCCGAACTGACTTACCCCGATAAGCACCGCGGCAATTATGACCGCGGCCGCGGCTCCTTTTGTGATTGGACTCTTCATGATGATTCTCCTTCTCGTCAGCGAGCTGGGTGAAGCCGAAGCTTTCCGCTCAGCCCGCGAAGTTAGCATTTCCACGGCTTGAGGGTGATTCCCTTTCCACTTTTGAAAGTTCGTCCGCGTCTCTTTCGAGCCGATGGTCTCACTCAACGCTTCATCGAGCCATTTTTCATTTTTAGGACTTTTCATGCTCGTCTCCCGTCAAGCCGTTTCTTTTCAAATACTTTGCGATCTTACGTTTCGCCCGGACGAGCCGGCCGTTCACCGCCTGAGGCGTCAGATTCACAACCTCTGAAATCCGCGCCTGCGAAAAGCCGTCGAAGTAACGCAGAACAATCAGCTCTCTTTCGGCCTCCCGAAGGCTCCAAACCGCCCGACGAATGATTTCTCGTCGATCCTGTGTATCGTCATCGCCTCGGGTGGCATACTCGCCGCCGGCAGCGATAGTCTTGATCTTGCGGGCCCTGAGCATTTGTCTGGAAACATTTCGACAAATACCGGCCAACCAGGCGGCGAATCGTTCTTTACTTTTCAAATTCCCGATGTCGCGACAGGCGACGGCGAACACTTCCTGGGCCGCATCTTCCGCGAGGTCCCTGTCGGCCAGCATCGAATAAGCCAATGCAACCATCGGGCTGTGATAGCGCTCATAGAGCGCACCGAAGCTTTCCAAATGGCCATTTTGGGCGGCTTCAACCAATTGTGTGTCTGAATCTGAATCCACAATCATCCACTGTTCAAAGAACTTGCCGATATCAGCTTTCGTTATTATAGTGTGATTTTACACGTGAAATGTGCGCACAAAATCCGCTTTTTCAATTATCCCCCCCTCCGGCCACGAGCAAAACGGACTGTGATATCCCAGATGCCGTGTTCTGACGTGCTAATGCCGCATGTTTACGGATTTACAACTTAATGCCCATCGTCATCACTTTTCGTGGCGTTCTCTTTGGCCTCCAGCCGCTTCTTGATGTCGTCGAGATCGTCCTTGAGCTTATCCGTTTCTTTTCGAAGTTTATCGACCGTCTCGCGCAACTGGATGATCTCATTGGGAACAAGCTCTTTGCGGTCTCGCAAGTCCTTGAGGGCCCTTTCGGCGGCGCGCTCGATTCTGTCATCCGGATTATCGCTCGAAAATGTATCGAGTACCGGTATCGCCCTGGTATCGCCAAGGGCGCCCAGCGCTCTTATCGCCCCGGCCTGAATTGCATCCTTCCGATGGTTCACGTAGCCGATCAGAAATTCACGAACTTTCGTTTTATTCTCTTCGTTCCGGCTGATTCGCGCCAGCGTCTCAAGCGCGCGGGCAAAATCCCGGGACCGGAATTCCCGCTCGCGGTCGGTTAGGATTTGTCGAAGAGGCTCAACGAAGAACGGCTCATCCAACATGCGAATCGCCTCGACGGCCGCACTCGACAATTCATTGCGGAACGACCTGGATTTGAGGTATTTCAGAAGTAATCGCCGCGTCTTTTTATGGTGGTACCGGCCCAGGTTGCGAATCGCACCTTCCAGAATGGCGGGATTCTTCTCCGTCCGGAGGACCTTTCGGGTCAGTTCCAGGCTCTCCGGTCTATAGAAATTGCCGATACGTCTGACAACGTCATGTCGAACCCGTGCATCCGGCTGATCGAGTGAATCGGCAAGGGCCCCGAACGCCTCATCGGTATGAATCTCCCCCAATGCCGCCGACGCCCTTTGCCGAACCCCATGAAATGGATCGTTGTTGAGAGCCTTTTTCAACTCAGCCACTGTTTTCTTGTCTTTCTTCTTCGCCAACGCATCGACCGCTTTCAAACGCCCGACGACATCCTCTTTGTTTTTCAATTGCGCGTACAGCAGCGGCGAAGGTTTGTTGAACGTAACGTTGGCCAACAAGCCATACTCCGGGTCGAACCGGACAATCTCGGGCTTGCCGGGCAGTCGGAAATAAAAATCATGCTGTTTACTATCGACCGGGATCTCTCGGTCATGGACCTTGCCGTCTATGACGAAACGGACTTTCGTGCGAAAATGAAACAGCATCACCTTGTCGGTGACTTTGTGCGTCTGCTCGACAGAGATTTTGGCCAGCTCGTCCTTTTGCGACCACTCATAGTTGATTTTCAAATCCGGGTGCCGGCCGTGAAAAATCCATTGATCGAAGAATCGGTCGTAGGATCGCCCTGTCAGCTCCTCGATCACCGAACGAAAGTCCTCCGTGACTACGCTGGTCAAGGCGTGGCGTTCGAGATAGGTCTTCACACATTTTCGAAACATGGGCGCGCCCAATTCCGTTCGAAGCATGTGGAGCACCCAGCCGCCCTTTTGATAAGCGCGGTAGTCGAACTGCTCCCCGGCGTGGCCGTAGGAACGAGTGACAATCGGTTTGTGCTCGGAGCGGTCCCGGAGTACGCCGTGCGAGATACGGTAGAGGTTATATAACATGGCGTCGCGCCCGTTCTTATGGCCGTCGTAGAGCTTCTCGTAATACACGGCAAAGCCCTCATTCAGCCACAGGTGGCTCCAGTCCTTGCACGTCACATAGTCGCCGAACCACTGATGAACCAATTCATGCGCCACGAGGCCCTGGCTCGAACGGATAGTCTCCGTTTCATTCGTGTGCAGCGTGCCTTCGGTCAAGATCGTCAGGGTCGTATTCTCCATCCCGCCCGCCACGAAATCGCAGACGACCGCCTGATCGTACTTGTTCCAGGGATAGGGCACGCCGATCTCTTTCTCTAAGAATCCCAGCATGTCCGCCGTACCTTCGAATGAGTTCTCCGCATATTCGATCAGAGACGCGGGCGTATAGAACGCGATGGGGATATCCCTGTACGTCGATTCGATCTTCTTGAGCTGCCCGGCGACGAGGGCGACCAGGTAATTCACGTGCGGTTTGTCCTGACGCCATGTCACGACCTTGAGTCCGCCGGCGGAATCCATCTGCTCGGAGACGAGCCGGCCGTTCGAGACCACCGTCATATCCTGCGGCACGCGACAGATCACCTCCGTGGTCGATTGTTCGTTCGGATAGTCATAATTCGGATACCAGTGCGGGGCTAAATGCGATTCGCCCTGCGTGAACAGATGGGTGTCACCTTCGGGGTAGCCCATCTCAGGCGTGCGGAAGTAAAGCCCGCGTTTCGGCTCGGCCTCGTAAACGATCTTAATTTCGGTCTCCACTTTGGGCCGAATCGCCGGATCGAAGGTGATCGTAATCGCCTCATCCGTCACGTCGTATCCCTCGATCTTCGCATCCGACGTCACCGAAGAGACATCCAGATCAACAGCGTCCAGCCGCAACTCCGTGAGCGGCTCGGCAATCGGCGCGAACCGGATCGTCGTCGTCCCGGCGACGGTTCGCTGCTTGAAATCGGGCGTCACGTCGATAGTGACATGAAGAATGTCGGCCTTCCGGTCCGGCGCATATTGGCGTTCAGCGGTCCTGGCGCTATCCTGAAGCGCCCCGCCCACGACAAACACTAACAACACATAGCTTAGCGTGCGAAGTATTCTGGCCATACTGTATCTCCTTTTCCGAAAAACAAAACTCCATACCACATCTTTCCTAATGGCGAAATTCATGAACACGCACCATCGTAAATCAATGCAACTATACTCCGATCCTATGACAGCGCCAAGTCCGGAATTTGGGATGTGACGCTCATTCCCTGGCGCGTTCAAGGGCTTTTTCAAGAGCGCCGAAACCGACGTGCCATTCGTTCAGCCGGGTGACGTTCTTCTTATTAGCGAGTGCCTCGATGGACTCGGGCATGGGCCAATCGGCGCCGGCGGCCCCGGCCACGTGCAATCGCTCCCAGCCTTTGTTGAGCGTCTCGAAGGAAAGGAACTTCGCCGTGTGCGGCGAGAAGCAACCCAGTTTATCACCGGCAGTCTTCACGGCATCGTGTGTCATCGTCAGGTACGCCCGACAAAAAATAACAGAAGGGCAAGTAAAGCCGTCATCCCAGTCTTTCGCAACATCATCGCAAGGCCTCCTTACAAAATAAGAGCTTCGAACCGGAAAGAAATCATTCTTAGATGGTCATTATTGGTTATTGAATCCCATTGTCCAGTTTTTTGCATTTGGACTGCTCGCGATTCGTCTTTATTATGGTAACCGGTTACAGGAGCTCCGATTGAATGCTCGTTTAGATAACAGTGTGATTCGTGCCTGTCAGAAAGGCGACAAAGCGGCCTACGCCGTGCTGGTCGAAAAGCATTACAAAGGCGTCTTCGCTTTGTGCCTGGGCATACTCGGGAACGTCCATGACGCCGAGGACGCTGCCCAGGAAGCCATGCTCAAAGGTTTCTTGAGGATCAGGAAGCTCAAAAAGAGCAATCTCTTTGAATGGTGGATCCTGCAAATTGCCAGAAATCACTGCATTGATTTTCTTCGCAGACAAAAACGCCTCAGGACATCCGACGCGAAGGAATCAAAGTCGTCCGGCTCGCAAACCAGCGATCACGAGGACCTGGAGCAGGCGATAGCAAGGCTGCCTCAAGAGCTCCGAGTGCCGCTGACGATGTTCTACTTCGACGGCAAAAATGCCAAGACGATTGCCGACAAGCTGAACATCTCGCACTCCGGAGCCTGTCAAAAAATCAGAGAGGCGCGCCGGCAACTGCATGAATTGCTGACCGAAAGGACCGATGATGAACAGCGATTGTGAGATAATGAAAGACCAGATCGCGGATCTCGTTACGGGAATCCTCTCAGAAGCCCAGGAGCAAAAGCTCCGGCAACATTTGGCCGAATGCGCCGCCTGCCGGGACTATGCGAACGCACTGAAAAACGAGGATGCGTTATTAACAGAATACGTCGAGAAAATAGATACCGATATGACACGTCGTCAAGAGCGCCTTTTGCAGACCCTCAACCGCTCCTGCCAATCCAAACAGACCGAAACTCCTTCGATACGGAGAATCATTATGAAAAGTCCAGTGACAAAATATGCCGCCGCGGCGGTGATTATCGTAAGTGTCGTGCTAACTCTTTCTTTCTGGGACAAGACAACACCCATAGCTTATTCCCTCGAGCAAACAGCCGAAGCCAGCCATAGCGTTCGTTTTTTACATATCAAGGATTTCAATCCCGGCCAGGAGGAGCCGAAAGAGTTCTGGCTTGAATTTGATGAGCATGGCCAGGTTAAAAACATCAAGGCCCACATGCCGGCATGGGAATCACCTTCCGATGGGGAACGAGTGGTTATATGGCAGGCAGGCAAGGCGAAAGTGTGGTACAAGAAAAAGAACACGCTGATAACAATGATAGACACACGATTTTCCGGCAATATCTTGAAAGCCGTACAGTTATTCGATCCCAAATCAGCCGTGCCGCGTTTTGCTGAACTGGAAAAACTCGAGCTGGTAATAATTGAGATAGAAGAACCTTCGAAAAAAACGGAGCCGATCACAGTGACAGCAACCTACTCCCCTGAGTGCAAAGAATTCGGACTTCACATAGACCGAACGATCATGTTCATTGATCCGG